>Ga0105249_10000177_pt1 | contig 74897 bp, 52 predicted proteins | sample KBSS44metaG_FD_81522 | JGI IMG/M metagenome (GOLD analysis project Ga0105249, IMG submission 81522) | Switchgrass rhizosphere microbial communities from Kellogg Biological Station, Michigan, USA - KBS S4-4 metaG | ecosystem: Host-associated > Plants > Roots > Rhizosphere > Soil | place... | reverse complement strand
TGAGGGCAATCTCGGCCTGATAAAAGCCGCCCAGCGTTTTGATGAAACCCGTGGTTTCAAATTTATTTCTTATGCTGTTTGGTGGATTCGTCAAAGCATTCTTCAATCCCTAGCTGAGCAAGCAAGAATTGTTCGTCTTCCTTTAAATAAAGTAGGACTTACCAATCGCATTCAAAAAACCTATTCTCAATTGGAACAGGAATATGAAAGAGAGCCTTCAGCAGAAGAACTGGCGGAAGCATTGGGAATGGATATTGAAGAAGTAACCGCCTCAATGGGAATTTCTGCGAGACATGTAAGTATGGACTCGCCTATGTCAGAGGGGGAAGAGAATACTTTGCTCGATGTCCTGGAAAATCCTAATGCGGAAAAAACGGATGACAACCTGATCAATAATGAATCCTTGAAAACAGAAATAGAAAGAAGCTTAACTACTTTAACTGAAAGACAAAAAGAAGTGATCTGCTTTTTCTTCGGAATAGGTGTTGATCATCCAATGAGTCTTGAAGACATTGGCGAAAAATTCAGCCTGACAAGGGAAAGAGTTCGTCAAATTAAAGACAAAGCGATCACCAAGCTGAAAACAAATACCCGCTGCCAGGTTCTCAGAACCTATTTAGGCGCATAACAAATAAAAAAGAGTAATACTGAAATAAATCTCTACACTTTACTAATACATATCTTTGCAATTCTTTAAAAAGTGAACTTAAAAAGTTCACTTTTGTTTTTGTGAAAGTGAAATAATTATTGATTATGTTCCAAAGTTTATCCGATCGTTTAGAATCAGCCTTTAAAAATATTAAAGGTGAAGCAAGGGTTACAGAACTCAATGTTGCAGCCACGCTGAAAGACATTCGTCGTGCTTTGGTGGATGCCGATGTCAATTATAAAATAGCCAAGGACTTTACCGACAGAGTAAAAGAAAAAGCAATTGGTGAAAAAGTTATCAATGCGATCAGCCCGGGACAGTTAATGGTAAAGATTGTGAAAGATGAACTGGCTGAGCTGATGGGCGGCGAAGAAGCAACATTTAATGCAAAAGGAAGTCCTGCCGTTATTTTAATTGCAGGGTTGCAAGGTTCTGGTAAAACCACTTTCAGTGGAAAATTGGCTAACTATCTGAAAACAAAAAAGGGCCTCTCTCCTATCCTGGTTGCCGCAGATATATATCGTCCTGCTGCAATGGAACAATTAAGAGTATTAGGTGAGCAAATTGGCGTGGATGTTCATATTGAATTAGAAAGCAAAGATGCAGTTGCAATTGCGCAAAACGCCATTAAAGAGGCAAGAAGTAAAAACAAAAATGTTGTTATAATAGATACGGCTGGTCGCTTAGCTATTGATGAAGCTATGATGAGCGAAGTATCGAACATTAAGAATGCTGTTAATCCGCAGGAAATACTGTTTGTGGTTGATAGCATGACCGGACAAGACGCCGTAAACACTGCAAAAGCATTTAATGATCGTTTAAATTTTTCAGGAGTTGTTCTTACAAAACTCGATGGCGATACAAGAGGTGGTGCGGCTCTTTCAATTAAATACACGGTAAATAAACCTATCAAATTCGCCAGCAGTGGTGAAAAGATGGATACGTTGGATGTTTTCTATCCAGAAAGAATGGCGCAGCGCATCCTTGGAATGGGTGACATCACAACACTTGTTGAAAAAGCACAGGAACAGTTTGACGAAGAGCAGGCAAAAAAGTTGGAGCGTAAGATCCGCAAAAACAAATTTGATTTTGCTGATTTTAAAATGCAGTTGGAACAGATAAAGAAAATGGGAAACATGAAAGATCTGCTGGGCATGATCCCAGGTGTTGGTAAACAAATAAAAGATCTTGATATAAATGAAGATTCATTTAAAGGCATTGAAGCAATGATCAATTCAATGACAAAGGCAGAGAGAGAAGATCCGGATCTGATTGATATGAGCCGTAAAAAAAGAATTGCCAAAGGAGCCGGTAAAGACATTGCAGAAGTGAATGCCTTTATGAAACAGTTTGAACAAATGCGTGATATGATGAAAGGAATGAATAAAGCCGGAATGTTTAGTGGAAAAATGATGCCGGGAATGAAGAAGTAATAAGAAACCCTGTATGGCTGCAAATAAAAAATTCAAGCTTAAAGCAGAACAAATTATTCAGCTAATAGAGCCGATGGGTGGCTGTATTGCCACCGACAAAATAACTGTGGATGGAGAATTGGTTGATTATATGGTTCGGGAAGAACCGCATGACGACTTAGATAGTGGCTGGCAATTTTTTTCTGGTACTGAAGATCAGGATTATATTGATGATACAAATAATTCGAAGATCTATGACGTAAATACAATAGCGAATTACGACAGAGCAATAATTCCATATCTTGATCTACCCATTGGAACACAGCTTGAAAGAATTCGCGGTACAGATAGATTCCAAATTATTCCGGGTTAATTTCAAAAAGCTTAACAAAATTACCGAACCCTGAACACTTCTCTTCGCTCAGTGCAGGCTGTGCGTCGCAATATCAGCCCAATCGGAGTTCCCTTGCCAGTACCCGCCTTCGCCTTCTAAAAGTTAGAATTGCCGGCCAGACAAGGCTTCGGCGGATACGTCAAATAAAACTTCCACAAATTGGCATTCTTCACATCTGTGCTTATATTTGCCCTCCCGGTGTCTACCGGAATTTGAAACAATATTGTTAACGACATTAAATTTCTATTTAAGATGTCAGTAAAAATCCGACTCCAACGTCATGGCTCTAAAAAGAGGCCTTTCTACTTCATCGTAGTTGCCGATGCCCGAGCTCCCCGCGATGGTAAATTCATTCAAAAACTTGGTACTTACAATCCGCTGACTATGCCAGCTACCATTCAATTGGACAGGCAAAGAGCATTGGATTGGCTGAACAAGGGTGCTCAACCCACCGACACTGTTCGCCGTATCCTGAGTTTTAAAGGTGTATTATACCTGAAACATTTGTTGCGTGGAGTGACGCTTAATCTTTTTGATGAAGCCACGGCAATGGAAAAATTCCAGAAATGGTTCAGTGAACATGAAGCGCAAATCAAGAAACGCCAGGAAGACGCAATGAGAAATCGCCGTGGTGGCGGCCGCAGGCCTCACCAGGGTGGACGTCGCCCCGAAAGAAGAGCTGAAAGCAGCGGTGGCGAATCATAAGCACCATCCGATTTTCTGAACTAACTGAATCCTTCGATGCGTCGGGGGATTTTTTTATGCTCCAACCTTCATTGCTACTATAAGCTTCTGTTCCGCCTAAGGCGGACTCTTGTACTTTTGCAGCGCTATTCGTCAATGGTGAATGGTCAATCGCCAATAGAAGAAAAACAATTGTAAACTTATTCACCACTCACCATTGATCATTCACGATTATGAATTATTACAAAGCAGGTAAACTCGTCGCTGTTCATGGTCTCAAAGGTGAACTCATTCTCAAACACGAGCTGGGCAAAAAGACTTCATTAAAAGATCTGAAAGCAATTTTTATTGAAGACAGGAAAGAGTCGTTTCTCCCATGGTTTATAGAAACTGCAAAAGCAAGGTCTGAAAATGAAATTTTATTAAAACTTGAAACCATAAATACAAGAGAAGCTGCAGCAAAACTTTCACAAAAAGAAGTGTGGATGACTGAAGAAGATTTTAAAAAGTTTTCAGCCAAATCTGCGCCTGCTAATTTACTTGGCTATATGATAATTAATAACAAAGAAAGTTTGAGTCAAATCCTGGAAGTGATTGAACAGACGCACCAAATTCTTTGTCGAATCGAATTAAAAAGTAAGGAAGTGCTGATCCCTATTAATGAAAACTTCCTTAAAAAGATAGATCATAAAAAGAAAGAAGTGGTAGTGGAATTGCCCGAGGGATTGCTGGATGTCTACTTATAACTTATTTAAACTCAGATCGAATAAAATCTGCCATTAATTTCATCCGATAGTAAAGATTACTCATCATTAATGAAATATTATTCTTGACATTTTCCACTGTTCCTTTGTTCATCTTCTTAATATTTTTCAGCTCTTCTATTTTTTCATCGATCTTATCCATGAGCTTTTCTGCATCCCAACCCTGGTAACGGCGATTGCGTTCGTCAAAAATATGATAAGGTTCTATTCTCCCAGGTTTCAATTTTCTAAACTTGAAATTATTTTTTATTCCGTCTTTAATAGCATCGTTTGAAAGCAGGTCGATAATAACATCCGCAGATACTTCATTGCGGTAACCATTATTGAAGATATTCAGGTTATTCCGCAACTCACGGATCAATTGCTTTTTTAATACATCGCTTGTCTTGCTTTCCTGGTTCAGAAAAGTTAACAAATCTTTCAACGGGCCGATACCGGTTTTCAACCATTCCCATTCCATAATCAAATATAAGTTTCAAGACCGAAAGTCAGTAAAGTCGGAAAGACTGCTCCATTTAGATGAATTTTTCTTTCGGACTTTCGGTCTTACCGACTTCCGGACTTTAACTAATTTTGAATTTCATGGATGATCCGAAAAAACATATTGCCCATTTCGATCTCGACTCTTTCTTTGTTTCAGTAGAAATTCTTAATAACCCTTCATTAAAAGGAAAACCCGTTTTAGTTGGTGGTTATGAAAGAGGGGTTGTGGCCGCTTGTAGCTATGAAGCAAGAAAATTCGGCATTCATTCCGCTATGCCGATGAAGAAAGCTATGCAGCTTTGCCCCCATGCGATAATTACTTCATCCAGCCGTGATCAATACAGTAAATATTCAAGATGGGTTACGGATATTATTGCATCAAAAGTTCCACAGTTTGAAAAAGCAAGCATTGATGAATTTTATATTGATCTCAGTGGCATGGATAAATTTTTTGGTGTGAGCAAGTATGCACAGGAATTAAGACAGCATATTATCAGTGAAACAGGTTTACCAATTTCCGGTGGCTTATCATCAGCAAGATTTATCAGTAAAATGGCAACCAATGAAGCAAAACCAAATGGTTTTTTAGAAATTCCTCATGGAAAAGAAAAAGATTTTTTATGGCCGTTGGCTGTGGAAAAAATAAATGGAGTTGGAAAGGAAACAGAAATAAAATTAAAAGCTCTCGGTTTTTATAAAATTGAAGATCTCGCCAAATCAACTCCTGAATATTTAGAAAAGCATTTGGGCAAATGGGGCGAAAGTCTATGGCGAAAATCACAAGGAATTGGCAGCGCAGAAATAGTAACAGATTGGGAACAAAAAAGCATGAGCCATGAAAATACATTTGATAAAGATTATAATGACGTAGAATTTTTGCATAAAGAATTGGTGAGGCTTACTGAAAAAACTTGTTATGGATTAAGAGAAGATGAAAAACTTACTGGCTGTGTGACTGTGAAGATCCGTTATAAAGATTTTGAAACAACAACGAGACAGGAAGTGATCGATTATACAGCACTTGATGATGAACTCATCGCAAAAGCAAAAGATATTTTTAATAAATCATACCAGGTCGGCAGGCCAGTTAGGTTGATTGGCATTCGTTTCAGTCATTTGATTCCCTTTACTATGCAAATGAGTTTGTTTGACAACAAAGTGGAAAAATTGCAACTCTATAAAGCTGTTGATGATATTAAAGACAGGTTCGGCAGCAAGATGGTCACAAAGGCCGTTAATTCAGGATCAAAAGAAGAATCGAATCTCAACTTTACGAAGCATAATAAAAAGAAACAGCCGGAGGATAAAGGCAAAAAAATTTAATTCGCTTTCTTTTCTTTAGCATTTATTGTCCTTTTTATTTTTCTTACCTCTTTTTTAACAATCAAAAAAATATCGGTAAAATTTTTGCTGCTGATTAAACCGATGTCACATATTTTAATCAATAACCTGATCCCGCCACAACAATTGAATGAATTAACCCTACGCTAAAGTTTTTATTGGAGAATTTTTCCAGGTCAATAATCTGGATGTGATTTATTAATTCAATTTTAAAACCACGACCATGAAAACACTCCGTGCTATTTTAGCTCTGTGTTTATTAGCTTTTAGTTTTTTAAATGTGAACGGACAATCATCACTTATTCCTAAGTATGAAATCGGTTTTCATCTTGGTACATTTATTTACCAGGGCGATCTGACGCCTAATGAGCTTGGTGCGTTTAATACAATGAAACCGGGTTTTGGTGTTTCCGGCACAAGAAATATAAACAGTCTTTATGCAGTTCGCTTCCAATTGTTGCGTGGTTCACTAAAAGGTGATGACGCTAAATATGATGAACCAGCATGGCGTCAACAACGGAATTTTAATTTTAACACGCCTGTTACTGAATTATCACTTCATGTTGTCAGAAATATTATGGGCCTTATTCCGAATGAAGCTGGCATAATTAATTTTAGTCCTTATGTTTTTGGAGGCATCAGTTATTCATTTTTAAAAATTAAAAGAGATTGGAGCAAGTTCAATTATTCACATTTTGCCGGTGAAACAGCGGTCATCAACGGACTGAATGAAGATATAAATCATAAAATTCCAAAAGGAATTTTTTCCATTCCAGTTGGCTTTGGAGTTCGGTATGGTATTACCGAAAAACTTGCTTTTTCTCTTGAAGCTACTTATCGTATTCTTGATACTGATTATTTGGATGGTTTCAGCCAGGCAGCGAACCCTGATAAAAATGATCACTATCATACTATGATGGCCGGCCTCATCTACTCATTTGGAAAACGAAACAGGTTTGATTGCCCTGTAATTAAAAATTGATCCCTGAGATTTAATTGAAATCCTGATTTGTAAAGGCAGATAACTTCTTCTTCTTTATCTTCGCCTACCTAAAAAAAAGAACATGTCTCAAGCCTGGAAAGATTATCAGCAAAAAAATAAAGATCGTTTCTTAAATGAATTGTTGGAGTTGCTTCGCATACCAAGTATAAGTGCAAGAAGTGAGCATAAACCGGATATGCAGAAATGTGCGGAAGCAGTAAAACAACGTTTGCTTGAAGCTGGCGCAGATAAAGCAGAAATTTTTCAAACTGATGGCCACCCGATCGTTTACGGTGAAAAAATTATTGATCCGAAAAAACCTACGGTACTTGTTTACGGGCATTATGATGTGCAGCCTGTTGAACCTTTAGAGCTTTGGCATAGCGGACCTTTTGATCCTGTTATCAAAGACGGGAAAATTTTTGCAAGAGGAAGTTGTGATGATAAAGGACAATTTTATATGCATGTAAAAGCATTGGAAACAATGGTGCAAACTAATTCACTTGTCACCAATATAAAATTTTGCATTGAAGGTGAGGAAGAAGTCGGCTCATCTAATCTTGCTGATTTTGTAAAAACCCACAAAGATCTTTTAAAAGCAGATGTGATATTGATCAGCGACACGGCGATGCTTAGTCTTGAAAACCCATCCATCGATATCGGTGTTCGTGGTTTAAGTTATATCGAGGTGGAAGTAACTGGACCTAATCGCGATCTTCATAGCGGTGTTTACGGCGGTGCTGTTGCGAATCCAATTACCATTCTTGCAAAAATGATCGCCTCGCTTCATGATGAAAATAATCATATCACCATTCCTGGTTTTTATGATGATGTCGTTGTGGCCTCCACAGAAGAAAGAAAAAAAATGGCTGCAGCACCTTATAATGAAAAAGAATATAAAGAAGATCTCGGGGTGAAAGAATTGTGGGGTGAAAAAGGATTTACTACCAATGAAAGAACAGGTATTCGTCCAACACTTGAATTGAATGGGATCTGGGGAGGATATATCGGTGAAGGTTCTAAAACCGTTTTACCATCAAAAGCATTTGCCAAAATTTCTGCAAGGCTTGTTCCTAACCAGGACAGTAATAAGATCACTGAGCTTTTAATAAATCATTTAAAGAAAATTGCTCCTGCAACTGTTGAAGTAAAAGCTGCGCCTCATCATGGTGGCGAACCTTATATGACGCCGATCGACAGTAAAGCATACAAAGCAGCAGCGGCAGCTATAAAAGATACATTTGGAAAAGATCCGATACCTGTTCGCGGCGGTGGCAGTATTCCCATTTGTTCTTTATTTGAACAAGAACTAGGAATTAAAATTGTTTTTATGGGATTTGGGTTAGACAGCGACAACCTGCATAGTCCCAATGAAAAATTCAATCTTGATAATTATTATAAAGGCATTGAAACAATACCTTATTTCCATAAACACTTTGCCGAAATGTAATTGAATGGATAAACTCTATTTCAAAAACCTCACTCTAATTAAGTGAGGTTTTTATTTTTTATAAATATCTTTAAATCAAATTTACCACCATGCGAATTCTATTCGTTCTTATCTTCTTACCTTTTTTTGCAACTCCACAACTAAACCCGGCATTCGTTGTCAAATCAAATCTGAGCTATACCAAAATAGAATCAGCAGGCGAAAGCATGTTTGGTTTTGAAAAGGACAACAAGTTCGGATACCTGGATAAAAATGGAAATGTTATTATATCTGCAGATTATTCTTATGAAAGCACTGCTAAAACAATCCCATCTTTTCAAAAGGGCGGATTTGTGAAATTAAAAAAGGATAATAAATATGGTGTACTGGATAAAACCGGCAAGATAATTATCCCGTTTGATTACGATGGTCTGTATCTAAGTTCTTACGGCGGCTATACATCAGTTTATAAAACTACCGATGGAAAAAATATTTGGGGTATTGTGAATATGCAAAACAAAGTATTGATCCCGATAGTATATGACCAGTTACAAATTGACAGCAATCTTATTGCAGTAAAACAAAATGGAAAATGGGGTTTAAAGAATATTACAGGAAAAGATCTTGTTCCTGTAGAATATGATCTACTTATTCCCTATGCACAAAACCAGGTGATACAGGCGCAGAAGGGCTCACAATATGGTTTTATAGATGCAAATGGTAAATGGCTTTTTGAAAAAGTAAAATCTGTTTATACACTTACTGGTTGTTATGAAGGCATGATCATGTGCACTGTAAGTAGCAAGTATGGTTACCTTGATCTGAAAGGAGATGAAGTGATCATCACCAAATATGATAATGCAAACAGTTTTGATAAATCCGGGCTGGCGAAAGTGGGAAAGAAATCGCCGACCTCGAGTTCTACCACGTTATGGGGATATGTTGATAAAAAAGGCAATGAAGTCATCCCCGTAAAATATGAAACACTTGGCACATTCAACAATGGTTTAGCATATGCAAAAGATCCCGAAACTAACAGGTACGGCTTTATAGATAAAACCGGTAAGTGGATATTAAGCCCTGTTTATTTAGATGTGCTTTCTTTTGATGGATATGATGGAACCTGGGTAAAGCAAACTGACGCAAAATGGCATTTTGTAAGTAAAGCAGGCAAGGATTATGGAACTCTTGATGATAAAGGGACTTCCTACAAATCTTTTAGCAACCAGGGTTATGCCGTTCTTGAAAAAACAGATTATCCATTCGTATTGATCGATAAAACAGGAAAAGAAATCAAAGCTATTGATGATTGTGATGCCATTTACACATACGTTGAGGGAATTGCCGGTTATAAATGCAAATCAAATAGTAAATATGGATTTGTTGACCTGAACGGTAATAAAATTATTGCATGCGATTATGATGGATTTGGCGCCTTTAGTGAGGGAATTTCAAAAGTAGATAAAAAGATAGATGGTAAAACCAAATCAGGATATATAGATAATAAAGGGAATATTGTTTTACCAATATTATATGATGTAGTTGGCACGTTCAGAGATGGCTGGGGAATAATTAAAAAAGATAGCAATTATTTTTTTGTAGATAGAAATGGGAACTTGAAAGATCCGCCCCGCAGGTATGATGAGTTGTATGATTTCAGAGCTGGATTTTCAATGGGAGTAATAAAAGGAAAAAACAGCAACCCCAATAATTATTATTATATCAACAAGCAATTAAAGGAAGAATTCAATATAACAAGCAAAGAGGCTTACTCGTTTTGGGATGATGTAGCTGTTGTAAAACGAGACACTGAATTTGAACTCATGAATAAAAAAGGAGAAATATTCAAATCACTCGGCACAATTGATTTTATGAAATTTAGTTCTGAAGGATTGATGGCGACCAGGGACAATAAAAAATGGGGTTTTGCAAATAATAAAGGAGAGATCGTTATTGCACCAAAGTATGATAGTTGCGATTCTTTTAAATATGGCTATGCAAAAGTAAAAATGGGAACTAAATGGGGGATCATTGACAGATCCGGCACACAGATCATCGAAGCTAAATATGAAAATATTTTGCCAGGAGAAAATGGAATATTTATTTTTTATGATGGTGCCTGGGGAATAATTGATAAAACAGGTAAGGTAATTGTGCAACCAACAATGTATACAATTACACCTTTTGAAAAAGACAGGGCATTAGGAAAGATGGGCAAGTCATATACAATCATAAAATCGCCGCTGGCGAAATAATTTTAATTATATAGGGCCGGTATATAATTGCCGGCTTTTTTAATTTTGATCATGCCTGAAAAAGAAAAACTCCGTCTTGATAAATATCTCTGGGCCATTCGGCTTTTTAAAACCCGTACGCAAGCAACAACTGCGTGCGATTCTGGGAAAGTGAAATTCAATGGTGTTCAAACAAAGGCATCGAAGCAAGTGAATATTGGTGAAGAATATGAAATAAAAACCGAAGCAAAACGGTGGCGCATAAGGGTGAGCGGATTATTATACAAACGGGTTGCTTTTGCTGAAGCAATCAACCATTATATTGACATCACTCCTAAGGAAGAAATAGAAAGACTCCAATACCAGGCCGCCAGTTTTCACACTGGTAAACGAATGAGCAAAATTGGCCGTCCAACAAAAAAACAAAGACGTGACATCGATGGGTTTTTAGGTGAATAACTTTCTCTGACAAATATCATATCATCCCCTCACTGGCATCATTTTTTCGGCTTAAAAATATAGCCATCTTTAAAACCAGAAAACAATATTTTATAACCTTTAAAAAAATAATATGGAAAATAAAGCTGTTGATAAGCCAAGAACATCATGGCCGACATTATTCGACAGCGGCTGGATGGAAAAATTCATCAATGCCCCATTGGATGAATTTTTAAATTTTGGGAAAGTAATGAATGTTCCGGCAGTGAATGTTAATGAAACTGCAAAAGAATTCAATCTCACAATTGCAGCACCCGGTTTGGAAAAGAAAGATTTCAAGGTGGATGCTTTTGACGACATGCTGACCATTAGTGCTGAAAAAGAAAAGGAAGAGAAGGAAGAAAAAAGTGGTCGCTATAATCGCCGTGAGTATAACTACACAAGCTGGAGCAGGAGTTTCTCGCTTCCTGAAAATTGTGATACTGGCAAGATCAATGCAGAGTACAAAAACGGGGAATTAAGAATTGTTATCCCAAAAAGGGAAATTAAAGAACCTAAAAAGGTTAAAAACATCTCCGTAAACTAAAGGGATGATTAAGGACAGGACCCCGTCCCGATTAAAATCGGGATGGGGTTTTTTTATCATTATAAGAATCATACCAACTGGCCTCCCACTTTTTGATTTTGTAACTTTACAATTATGAGAATAGATATTATAAGTGTTTTGCCGGAATTATTACAAAGTCCGATGCAACACAGCATCATGAAAAGGGCACAGGAAAAAAAATTACTGGAAGTGTATATCCACAACCTGCGACAATGGGCCGTGAATGAATATGGCCAGGTAGACGATTATCAATATGGAGGTGGTGCCGGTATGGTAATGATGTGTGAGCCGTTGGCAAAAGCCATAGAAGAACTTTTTGCAGAAAGAAAATATGATGAAGTGATCTATTTAACCCCTGATGGTGAAATGCTTGATCAAAAAATTGCAAACAGTCTTTCGCTGAAAGAAAATATTATCATGATCTGCGGGCATTATAAGGGTATTGATCAAAGGATCAGGGAACATTTTGTAACAAAAGAAATATCAATTGGTGATTATGTATTAAGTGGAGGTGAATTAGCCGCAGCCGTACTGGTTGATTGCATCGGAAGATTAATACCTGGCGTTTTAAATGACGAGACATCGGCTTTATTCGATTCCTTCCAGGATAATTTACTGGCGCCGCCAGTGTATACAAGACCAGAAGAATTTCGCGGATGGAAAGTACCTGATGCTCTGCTCAGTGGAAACCACAGGCTGATCGAAGAATGGCGCAATGAAGAATCATTAAAAAGAACGAAAGAAAGGAGACCCGGTCTCCTAGAAAACCAGTGACATTTGATTCTTCATATCTGCCCTTTTATTCTCTTATTACAATAGCAGTAATAGAAAAACATAGGATAGCAAGATCATCAGCGCATTGATAACAAAGGTCTTTTTCATAAATACGGATTTAATACCTACAGCTACCATTATTCAAATCTAAAGCCAAAGAATGGTTTTAAATACCGGATTTATTCCTGTATTTCGTTTGGTTTTGCTTAGGGAAAATGTGTAGTATAAAATAGCTTTTCAATCAACCATCTATCATTCATTATGACTATTTAAAGGATTTTTACTTTACTTATTGAAGTAATTCTACATATTACACTGACAAGTTTTCTGAAAAATCACTGGTTAAATCAATAGTCATGAAACAAATGATCTTCAGCATATTACTGTGCACAGCATTGGTAGGTTCGCTTTTTAGCCAGAATAAGGATGCAGTGATAAAAGAAGCAGAAGAAAAATTAAAAACCAATAAAGCATCGACCTCGCAAATTCTTACTGATAAAAAATATGATGCGGTTCATTCTGAAACTTCATTTCGTGAACTGATAAAAAAATATTGCAAAACGGAAACGATCTCCATCGCAACCGATACAATTCCCGGCAGAAAAATAAAAGTGATTGGCACAGTAAAAGGTACAGATGGCAAACCAGTGTCCGAAGCTCTTGTTTATTTATATCATACTGATTCCCGCGGTTGGTATGCTGCCGATGCACCACATGTTTTAATGAATGAAGGCGATATGCGTCATGCAAGATTATTTGGATATGTAAAAACAGATAAGAATGGAATGTTTGAATTACATACGATAAAACCTTCTGGTTATCCTCAAAGTGATTTGCCTGCACATATTCATGTACATGTTGATGCAAGCGGCTATCAGCCTGTCGTCACAGAATTTTTATTTGATGATGATGAAAGGTTGGCAGGTAAAATCAGGGAGAATGCAATACGTGATAAATTTATGATTGCAAAACCTGAAAAAACTGTTGCTCCTTTTGTTCAGCAGTTTAATTATACTATCCAATTACAAAAACAATAAACTGATTTGGAAAAAGCAAAAGACCAATCAGGTTGGCCTTTTGTTTTTTCGATAAGGATGTCTGGCTCCAAGTTTATCAGTTAGCTACAGTTTTGTAAGTATAAAAGAAAAAGGAAGATAATAATATCCATACAGTGTATTATCAGCATTATTACGTAATGACGCTACATTCGAATTGGCTGAACAGGTTCCCATTGGTGTTATGGTCCAAACATTTGAATTCACTCTTGTCACAACAGCAAATGCAGTAGGACTAGTCTGGGTATCTTCCAGTCCTTTGTGAAAACTTACTCTCCAGGTAGTTGTGCTGTTTGCAATTCCATTTCCCATATAAATACATTCAGTGGCTGGATTTCCATTTATGCCTAGATTTTGAAGAGCAATAACCGGATTTGTGCCGTAAGAAGAACCGCCTGTTGAAAAATGATAGTTCTGGCTGTTATCAGGCGATGGCCGGTAAGAATTGCCCGGATCAACCGGATTATTAAAGTTGTAAGTAATCCATCTTTTAACGGTCGCATTTTTGACTTTTGAAGCAGGTGCAAAAGTGTTAAATGCAAATGTTCCAGACTGATCAAATATTGCCTGAACATAGTCTGTACCATTAAAATAATCTCCTTTAGTGTCGCTTGTAATTTTATTTCCTTCCGCATCATTAATTGTTACCCTTAATGAAATTGTTGGAAGCGCATTCGGATTTACCCCCGCTTTTGCAGAAGCAATTTCTTCATTGGCAACAGGGGCCGCTAATTCGGTTGTTTGTTTTTTACATGATGTAAAACAAAATAAAGCCAGCAATGCAATTATAGATGGCTTGATAAGAATGGTTCGCTTCATAAACATATCTTTTAGGTGAGGAATGATTGGTAAGCCGTTACTAAAAGTATTAAAAGTTTTCCTGCGTAGGAGAAAAGATTTTTTGGATACAATTGATGGAGGGTAGTGTTAATAGTCCGACGTATTTCAATCGTTTGCTTTATTTTCAATTAGCAGTAACTTCTTAAGATTTATTTCAGGAACTTGCAGCCTCAATTATTGCAATATGAAATCAAACCGCAGAAAATTTTTACGTACTCTTTCTTTGGGTACCGGCGCATTATCAATCGGCATTCCTTCATTAGCTAAAGTAAAACGAAGTGAAGAAGATATTAATGCACTTGCCGATCATGGCAAACAAATCTTCAATATGTGTGATCATGCTGCACCAAAAATGGATGTGGTAAGAGTTGGTGTTGTTGGTCTTGGTATGCGTGGTTCTGACGCCGTAGAAAGATTAAGTTTTATAGAAGGTGTTGAGATAACTGCTCTTTGTGATAAGTATCCTGACCGTGTTACTAAAGCACAAAAGACATTGGAGAAAATGGGAAGACCCAAGGCAAAAGAATACAGTGGTGAAGAAGGTTATAAAGCTTTATGCGAAAGTAAAGAGGTTGATCTTGTATACACTCCTACTCCATGGCGTTTACACACACCTGTTGCAGTGTATGCCATGAGGAATGGAAAACATGCAGCAACTGAAGTGAATGTTGGAGAAACTGTTGATCAATGCTGGGAAGTGGTGGAAACATCAGAAAAAACAAAGAAGCATTGTATGATGCTGGAGAATTGCTGCTATGATTTTTTCGAATTGCTTACATTAAATATGGTGAGACAGGGATTGTTTGGCGAATTAGTACATGCGGAAGGCGCCTATATTCATGATCTTTCAAAAGATTATTTATTTAATAAAAAAGCATATGCCGATATGTGGCGGTTAAAAGAAAATATTGGCAAGAATGGAAATCTTTATCCAACACATGGATTGGGCCCAATTGCTCAATGCATGAATATAAATCGTGGTGATAAGTTTGATCATTTAGTAAGCATGAGTACCAATGATTTTACATTGAATAATCTTGCTAAGGAAATGGCGGCCACCGATGATTTCTTTAAAGAATATGTTGACAAACCTTATCGCGGAAATATGAACACAACACTTATCCGTACCAATAATAATAAAAGTATCATGCTACAACATGATGTTTCTTCTCTTCGTCCTTATTCAAGAATTCATTTAGTTAGCGGCACCAAAGGTGTAGCGCAAAAATTCCCCGGCCCCGAACGTATTGCATTTGGTCATAGCTGGATAAAAAAAGAAGAGCTTGACGATCTTTATAAAAAATATTCTCCACCGATCGTTAATCATATTGGGGAAATAGCAAAAGAAGTTGGCGGGCATGGCGGCATGGATTTTATTATGGATTGGAGATTGATCGATTGCTTACGCAATGGTTTGCCGCTTGATCAGAATGTATACGATGCCGCGGCATGGAGCAGCATTTTTCATTTAAGCCAGCAATCTGTAAAAGCAAGATCGAAGACCGTGGATGTACCAGATTTTACAAGAGGCGCATGGAAAACAAACAAGCCACATGATATGACATTGAATGGCGGAGCTACTACCGGGGTAAGAAATATAAAGCCAGAATTGAAACAATAATTAAAATTCTGATTATAAAAAGAAAACTCTTTGTATCGTCCACCATGCAGCTATGATGGCAATAATACCCGATAAAGGATAAACAATAGATTTTCTATACCACTCTTTTTTACCAAAGCGATTGATCAACAAAGCAAATACAAGAACAATTATTGTTATTTGTCCTAATTCCACTCCCACATTAAAAGAGAAAACGGAAGTATAAAATTTATTACGTGGTAAGCCGATTTCATTTAATGCACTGGCGAATCCCATTCCATGAATCAAACCGAATAGAAAAACAATTATTACCCGCCATGCTTTCAGCTTTGTGATAAGCAAATTTTCAACTGCAACAAAACAAATTGATAAGGCGATGATTGGTTCAACAAGATCCGGCGGAGCAACAATAATATTTTTCATGCTCAAAGCCAGGGTAATAGTATGTGCCACTGTAAAGGCACTGGCCTGCCAAATGATGGTTGATATTTTTGTACTTAGTAAACAAAGAGAGATTACAAAAAGAATATGATCAGGACCTGATGGAATTATATGTTGAAAGCCCAATTTCAGGTAATACCATGCAACATCTTTTGCAGGTGCCTGTTCCAATGCATAATTAATAGTGTGTGCAAATAAAAAAGATGGAAGAAGAAGAATTGCTATCGATAAGAAAGCAATATGGCTGTAATATTTTTGGGGATATTTACAAATACGATCTTTTTTAATCCGGAGCATCATTAAAGACTTTGCAATGTTTTTTCTGCTGCTAATCTTAAGGCCGGGAAAATTACAGGGTTATTTTTTAAAGCTTCCTGCAGGATCATTTTCGCCATAGATTTTTCTCCTGCACTTGCATATATCAAACCTGCACGACAAAGCAGGACAGGATTCCTACAATTCGTTTTTAATGCTTCTTTTATATACTTAGCAGCTTTCTCAGCATTTCCTTTATTGTAATAAACCCAGGCAACAGTTTCATTCACATCAATATTTCCTGGTCTGCGATTATATTCTATCAGAGCATGTTCTAAGGCTTTGTCATAATCGTGTATATTGATATACGCATAAGCTATTTCCCTGTCAGAATAATGACCACTGGTATCGCTGGTTTTGTTTTTCTGTGATGCTTTGATCATTTCACCAACAATCACAATTGAGAGACGATTAGCTTCATCTTTATTACCATTCAATAAATATGCCTGTGCCAACTCTTCTTTTATTGCAAAATCAGTTATAACAGAATCGGCTTTTTTATAAAGGTCAATTGCTTTTGCATAATTTTTTTCTGCAATTGCAATTCTTGCAAGGCCAGCCAGGGCATGCGGATAATCAGGACGGTTATTTAAGGCAATGGTATAATTCATTTTTGCATAGTCAATTTGCCCGGTATGTTCATACAATTTTGCGAGTTGAATTCTTGACCATTCAGTCGCTTCATCGCCAGGTGAACCGGCTTGCACTGCCAATTTCATTGCTTCAATGGCACCTTCATTATCACTATGTATTTCCCGTTGATAAGATATTCTTGAATAAGAACTGAGATCAGGACGTATAGAAACCATTTTGTCAATACTCACCAATGCCGAGTCATAACGACCAAGTTCTACATTCGCATCGGTTAATATGCCATACACATGAGCACTATATGGATAAAGTTGCCGCACTTGTTCTGCTACGGCCAATCCTTCAGCAAAATGGTGCTGTGATAAAAAGATCAATGCCTTAAATGAAAGTCCTTCAAAACTGTTAGGATCTTTTTTCAAAACATCATTTACCAACTTCATTGCAGCTGCATCATAATAAATATAATTTCCGCTGATCCTTGCTTCTTGCAGGTACAATGCACACAATTTCATTTTTGACACTAAATCGTTTTCGTTGGCACTAATCTTTGCAAGCAGATTTGTTGCATTATTTTTTACGGTAACCCAGTCGGAATATTGGGCTGACGAATTATTACGGGGAAGAAGTTCATAGATCCTTGCTTCATTTCTCTTTTTATCATTTTGATATTTTAAGACTATAAAGCCGGACGTTGCAAGAAATAAAATGACAACAACAATATAAATAAATCTCTTGTTCATTTTTTTGGCTTTTTTTAGTTGGTAAAAAAGGTCCGTATTATCTACGAACCTTTTTAATGTTCAGATTAATTTTTAACTACTTTAAGAGTTTGTTTTACATGCCCGTCTTTAACAGCAGTTACTACATAAATACCGCTTGACAGTTTACTCATATCCCATTGCACATTATACACGCCAGCTTCATGATTTTTATCTGCCAGCACTTTTACCAGCTTTCCCTGCATATCATACACAACAATCTGTACTTGTGAAGGCATATTCACACTATATCTGATAGTATTGTTGTTTGTCCCCGGGTTAGGGTAAGTTGACAAATTCATTTCAGGTGAAGCAAGACCAAGAGTTGTTGCCGGAGCTTTCTTCATTTGTATTTCATCAACATTTGTAGTCGACCTGGTTGTATTGTTATCACAATTGCAATTATGTGTGCCAGGCCAAGGCGAAGCAACGTACGGGAAAGATGATTTCAGCGCTGCATCGTTGGATGTTACTCCTGCATTATAAGTAAGAACATCTAACAGATCCTGAGTAACAGGACTACCGGCGCAATTATAATCATCATACCAAAGGCCAATAGCTGCGAGTGCAATTCCACTTACCGCCTGCAATTCAATTCTTACAACATCATCTTCCAGTCTTCTTCCGTTAGGAAATCCATCCATATTAGGAATGAATTGAAGATTTGTATTTGCATTGTAAGCTGGATTGGTTAAACCTAATACTGCTGCATAAACAACTCCAAGATTATTAAATTGAGGATCGTTACGTGGTGTAGGCGGTACAGCCATGTTAAGACGAAGCATATCGCCGCCATTAGGCAAAAAGTTATTGATAAAAGGTTTACCTGCAGCTAATGGATTGCCACCTTTGCCCGTTGCTAATTGATAAGGTCTCACATTAGGAACACCTGTATTAAAGATCGGCCAGAGATCAACCGAACGTGGTGAATTTGCAGCCGGTAGCAATAAACCACCAAACGAATTTTCAGCAAGTGCAGTGCCGTCTAATGCAGCATTACCTTTTAATGCATATAAACCATTTTGACCATTGCCAAAACCAAAACCATTACCGCCAAAGGCACATGCCAATGAATTTTTCTGAATCCGCAGTTTTGATAATGCAGGTACAGCAGTTCCAAATAATGCATCATCCATGTAAAGACCAAGCTCAGGATTATAAAAATATTTCCCAAACACATTCAATCTTTCCAAATCCTGGTAAGGAGTTAATGCATTCCAATAATCTTTATAACCAACCGGCACGATCACTTCATTAGTTAATGGCATTCCAAGACGGGAAACCTGGATCCAGGGACCACTGTTACTGGTTCCATTATTACCGTTTTCATAATCCTTATAGTCCTTTAATACACTTATTTTCTGACGGCTTGCTGATGCCCAAACGCCAATCACATATTCGGGGTCAAGAATATTAGCTGCCTGCCCTACTGATTTATGATCTTTCTGCAATGCAGAAACATCAACCTGCAAAGCGATAGTAGAAACATTGAGACATTTTAATCCATCAATAGATGGTGTGCCTGTTGTACGGGGAGCATCGCCAAGATCAAAAATCCCGCCAAGGTCAACAAAGAAGGGATCATCGGAAGTACCACAAAAAACTTTTTCACCACTTGTTGCATTAGCAATTGAACTTTGAATCAAAGATTCATAGTTAGGAGCATTCAATCCAACCGGTGAACTAATAGAACGGGGACCTATATTTGGCGGAGGCACTGTTCCATTATTTACTATTGTAGAAAATTTCTTTCCACCGTCAGTACTTTTTTCCAGTTTGTAAGTGGTTTTTAAATTTTGTTTTCCTAACCGGATATTAAAAAAAGTAGTGGGATCTTCATTCGTTTTACTGAAAGTGAAGCGGTAAGTAATGTCGTCACCTGGAGTAGCAACATTATTATCAACATGAATTTCATAACGGATATCTTCTCCAAACGAATAATAATTAGGTCCGCCCTGGGATAACTGACCTGGAACATAACAAGCAATGATGGTTACTTTGTTTGGATCATCCGGACTGCGGAACGCATACAGATCCGTATTATCCGCCAACGGATCATTTGCAATTAGTGGTGCTTCCCTATGGCTGGATGCAAATGCTCCATAAGGAAACACATTGAGGAGCATTGCTCCCAATAAAATGGAAGCATAGATTTTTCTTTTCATAAATAAATTTTTGATTTGAATAATAAGAGCTTTCATAAGCCTACCGGCATAAAACATTAAAAAACTTTCCATAGCGTACAAATTAAGGGCAAAGGGTCTTGCCATTAAAAATGAAAAGGATGCTTATTGTGTAAGATTGGCTCTCAGATCGAAGAATACAAATAAGAAGACTTATTACTGTTTTTCTCTTTCAGGTTGCTGGTTAATTTTTATGATCGATCACTAAAGTAAATAGTTACGTAAGATGATTAACAACAGATTTTATTTAAATAAAAATTATGTAACCTACTGAAAACTTTAATAAGGCAAATCTGTAGTTACTTCTTTCTCGTATAACCGGAACTATTTTGGAATGGAGACATCACAAAAGACGGAACTTATTAAGTGCTTCAACCTTATTTTGCACATGCAGCTTTTGATAAATATTTTTGAGATGTTTTTTTACAGTTTCAGAGCTGATCGTAAGTCGTATTGCAATTTCTTTATACTGTAAGCCTTGCGCCACCAATTCAAGCACTTCTTTTTCCCGCTGACTTAATAAAGAATTCACATCATTGATCACTGGCTTTTGAAAAGTTCCGATCACTTTTCTTGCAATAAAAGGACTCATCGGTGAGCCCCCGTTGTAAAGATCATGAATGGCTTTTATGATTTCCTCTGTAGTGACCGGGTCTTTTAATATGTACCCCGATGCACCGCTTTTTAATGCTTCAAAAATGGTATCATTATCATCATGAATGGTGCAAACCATAAATTGGGTTTGCCGTATTTTGTCTTTTAGCCGAACAATCAGTTCTGTGCCACGCATACCCGGCAGGCTAATATCAATAATAGCAATATCCGGCGGTGATTTTTCTAATGCACTTAATGCTTTTTCAGCGCTGGAATAAGAACCGGCAAGTATTGTATCTTTTTCCTGGTTCACGATTGTTTCAAGCGCTGTGCGAAAATGGTCATTATCTTCTACAATGGCTACTTTGATCATAAAACTTATTTAAAAGGGATTTCAAAAGTTAATGTAAAGCCTTCATGGTTTTCAATAAAAAGTTTTCCATTTAATTGTTGAACCCGGTGCTTCATATTTTTAAGCCCATTCCCTGTATTCATATTTTCATCAATATGAATTCCTTTACCATTATCTGAAACTGAAATTATCAATTGCTCATCACAGGCAATGTTAATATTCACTTTATTGGCACCAGAATGTTTAATAATATTATGAATTGCTTCTTTCACTATAAGAAAAATATTTCTTCTTGATTCCCCGCTGATTTCCAGGTCTGGTATTTTTTCCGGAATTATAATACTAAGCTGACATGGATAATTCTCCAGCCATAATCGTACCTGTCTTTGAATATATGAAATAAGACTTGACAAATGATCATTCTCTGTATTCAAACTCCAAATCACTTCTCTCATTTTGGCTGAAATGTCACCAACAGACTCATAGATTTTTTCAACTTCGCCACTCGCCGCAGTGTTTTTTACTTTGCCTTTGGTCATTTCTGCCAACAGCTTTATGCCGGAAAGACCCGCACCTATATCATCATGCATTTCAGATGAGATCCTTTGCCTTTCGAATTGCACTGCTAATTGCTTTTCCAATATTGTTCTTTGTTTTCTCAATCTTGATATATATATGAGACGGATAATAAATATCATAATTGATAAAGTAACGACTGCAACCAACATACGGAACCACCATGTCTGATACCAAAAGGGAAGTATTTCAAGATTGAGCCCAATAATTCCTTCAACAAATTCTCCTTTTTCATTAATATAGCGAATATCAATTTCATATTCGCCATAACTCAATGCATTCAGTTCAATCTTGTTATTATCTCCCGCAGGTAAGTATTCGTTTTGAAAACCTTTTATTTTGTAACTGAATCTTGGCTTATTGCTTGTATATGACAAGGCACTTAACCAAATAGTACTGGTAGAAGTTCCTGCCGGCAATTTTATTTTATCCCATTCAAGATCGTTCAAAATATATTTTTTGTTCCGCTTTATATACTCCAGTCTTTTTATATAAACCGGGAATGGGCTGGAGCTGCTATAATAATTATCCAGGTCAATAGAAGTAAACCCGTTTACACCCGCAAAAAATAATTTTTTATCAAATAATAAAGCGCCTTTTTCATCAAAGAAATTATCCTGCAAACCATCTTCAGCAAAATAGTTCAGGCATTTTTTAGTTTTATAATTTACTCTCGAAACGCCATTATTTGTACTGACCCAAAAAATACTGTCTCTTTCGGGAAGTATGCCATATACTGCATTATTACATAACCCATCTTCTTCGGTAATGTACGTCCATTCAGCAGTTTTTTTATTGTATCCATTAATTCCGCCGCCATAAGTGCCAAACCATAAAACCGAACCATCGTCATACATATCAAAAAAAACTCCTGCATTAAAACCTGCTCCGGTATGATCATACTTAAACACCTTTATAACTGAATCAGCAGCGGGATCAAACTTTGCAACTGAATTGTCAAACAACATCCACATAAAACCATCTTTGTCAAACTTGATATTATGCATATGATCTTCTGGTACTCCGCGGGAAGAAGGTTTTCCGGGTTTGTATTGCTGTAATGAATGTTTTTCAGGATCCCAAATCAATAATCCTTCCTGCTCTTCACTTGCCCAGTATATCTTATTTCCTGATTTTACTGTATTATTAAAGTAATTGTTGACAAAGAGTTTCCACTCAGGATATGTTTTTAATAATATATCTTTTGAAAGAATTTCCCTTGATGGCTGGTACGCATACATTCCACCGGTGGAAGAGATCAGCCAAAAGTCCTCCTTCATTTTAAGAATGTAATGTATGATCCCTAATGCGGCGGTACCTTTTATCTTTTTTACATTTTCGGTAATTAAATCACATCGGTATAAACCATCAGTGCCGCAAGCAAAAATTTGCATTTTGTTTATTGGAACAAGGGAAAAAATATGATTCATTCTAACGCTGCCATCTTTACTTCCTTTGAATGCATAGAAAGGCGAAGGAACAAGATTAATCCTGATAAGATTTCTATAAGAACTGATCCAAAGTCCATTTTCCCCGTCAAGGAAAAGATCATTAATAAAATTATCAGTGTTGAAAAATTCATTATTGGCAACAATGTTAAATTGGCTTGTTATCAGGTTGAGCTTACCTATACCATTGTTTGTTCCAAGCCACAATTCATTATTTTTCCCTACCCCAAGGCAATTGATAACATTTCCACTGATGGCGGGTATCTTTATCTTTCTTCCTGTGGTCCATGACCCGTTATCAAATTTTCCATTTAATAAATGCGACCCTGTAGTGATATAACAACTGTCATTAATAATCGCAAGATCGCTAATGGCTATATTATCTGCATTCCCGAATCCTTTTGCAACGTCCTGTATTTTCAGTGACGAAGTATTATAAAATAAAACACCATAAATACCAGCGCCGACTGCTATCGTGCTTTTATTAACTGGCCGGATAAATGAAACCTGGATGCCTGATGTTAATTCTTCTGGTTGCTGAAACTTTTTATATTTTTTTTCTTTCAGATTATAGATTCGCAGATAGTCTTTTCCCCCGATCCACAAATTATTCCCGGTATCACAAAAAATTTTTGTTATCCATAGATCAGGAAGCCCTTCTTCATTATCTTTTTTTTGCGATAGAAGATGATTGACTTGAAGTGTCCGTATATTAATAACGTCAACACCGGCATTAAAGGAAGCGATGTAAAGATTCTCATCATTTCCCAGTGCTATGTCAAAAATGAAATTTTCTCTTATGCTTGTATTTTCATCACTGCCTTTTTTATACTGTTCAAAATTGGTACCGTCATACCTGTAAACACCATCTTGTGTAGCCACCCATATAAATCCGTATTTATCCTGAACTGTTTTTTTTATATTATAAGTAGTAAGGCCTTCATTAAAGGAATAGGTTTTGACATTAAACTGCTGCGAAAAACAGATGTTTAGGGTCAATAAAAAGAAACATGTATTGAAAATTAAAGATCGTCGCATTGGAAGCTGATAATTATTAATTAAATTAATGATAATTTCAATCAAAAGCCGCCATTATGAAAAAGAAAAAGTCCTCTAAAAAATGGACACTTATCTTCCTGCTAAGTGCTAAAAACAATCTCTTTAATGAGCAATTAAAAGTTATAGAAGAAATTTATTCGGTTGGCAGCAGTAAAGACGTGGATTTTGTTATCCTTTTTGACGCTATTGAGGGGGATAAATTCTCAAAAAAATTTACCGCCCCTGCTATTTATCATGTTAAGAAAGATTCTGATTTTTTGACTGACATATGTCATCATCAACTTTCTCCTTCGGCCAAAGGACTTACGACCAAAGAAAACCTTGAAAAATTATTAAAGATCGCTATAAATGATTTTAATGCGGATAATTTCGGTTTCTTTTACAAAGGTCACGGCGGTCCTGCAACAACTGATATATCAAAGGGTGCTTTTGATACAAGAATGGTAAGAGTTGATCCTCATATGAATGATGATCAGATAGAAAAAAAATATTCAGATACTCAACATGGCTGGATCTATGAAGGTTTTTGTGAATATCCCGTAATATCACAGAATTCACGCAAACAAAAACCAATTTTGCTTATCTATAGCAGGGGGAATACAAAATCTCTTACTTACTCCGGCATGGCTGATGTAATCAATAAGACTTTTATAAAGAAACCCGGTTTCATTTGCATGGATTGTTGTTGGGCGCAGCAAATAGAGAATGCAAACAAGTTTGTTGGCATTACTGATTATTTTATAGCATCACCGGATGAAATGCCTGCATTAGGGCTTGGGTATAAACAATTTTGCAAACAATTCGTGGAAAGGCCAACCATAAAGGCAAGAGAAGTTGCTAACTTACTTGTATCTGTGTTTTATTGCACTAATTATGCAGATTACGACAGTGATGTACCGGAGTTCAGAAAAATGGGTGTCTCTCTTACGAGCCTTGCGTTATCGAATTTCAAACCGTTCGATGATTCCTTTACCACGCTTTGCAAATATTTAATCGATAAACTGAAAAAAAAGGAAGACCAAACCTACGTGTTGATCCGCAATGCCCGCAGTCAATGCCTTGATTACACATACAAGGACACAGATAAGCTGAAAGCCAGTAAAATTGATTATCCAATGTTTAATATTGATTTGATCTGGTTATTGGAAAATCTTTTATACTATAATGTAGATATGGCCTTAGATAATAAAATCTTTGAGGTCATTAACCAATTACAAAATAATCTTATCACAGGAATGATGGGAAATAATTATGAGAAAAGACCGCCGGGTTCAAGAGCAATTGGCGGCAATGGCATCGCAATATGTTTCCCCGCAAATAAAAAACATGCAGAAGAATCGATCCTTAAAGACAATAAAATAGCTTTTTTCAAATCAACAGGATGGAGAGAGCTGCTTGTGCTTTACTACAATTATAAATTTGATGAAAGGAAACTTAAAGCCAAAGCAGGGCCTGTTTTTAAAGGCTTAACAATCGAAGAATCTTTAGGAAAAGATCCTGAACGTTTAGTTTTCAAAAAAGCAAAACATTGACGCCATTATTAAAGCTTCCTCAACCCTTTTTAATATATTTCAACTTATTCTTTCTTTACCCCGATAACGGGCAAAGTCTTTTCATGAATGAGTTGATTTAATTTGACAACATCCTCACTCATGATCTTTTTCAGTTTGTTCAATTGTTCATCAATTTGTACCACAAGTTCTGCATAAGCATCTTTTGATTGTTTGGAAAGACCGGATTGTCCCGCAGAAGATGCATTGTAAATGCTTGAAAGCTTATCATCAAGTTTAATTGGATAATTCAAAACATCTTGTCCGCTCTTTGCTTTGGTTTGATGCAGCGCTTCTTCAACTGCAGTCATTTGTTTATTGACAGTATCAATTTGCTGCTTCACTTCTTTCGGCATGTCTTTCCCAACTCTTGCACTAAAATCATTCATCTGCTGTCTCACCTCACGAATATTTTTGATCGCCTTCATGATTTCTGTAGATTTATCACGAATAGTTGTCAGATGATTGAATTGCTCTTCATATTCAGCTAATGCTGTTTTATAATTTGGATCCGCAAGAATCGTAAATGGAACTTCTGTGGAGTCGCCGCCTAATTTAAATTTTGCAAAATAATTTCCCGGCGCCGCTTTTGGACCGCCAATAAATCCGTTCCACAAGATCAATCCTTCGACTCTTTCTGCTTCTGGATAATTCATATCCCATTCGAACTGATTCATTCCTTTTTCTACTTCTATCTTATTATCTTTTGATGAGGTGAAAAAAGTTTTTATTGTTTTTTTATTCTTATCTAAAACCTCGATAGAAAGTTTAGTTGAATCAGTTGCGTTCTTCATATAATAATTCATTACTACTCCATTCGGTGGATTCATCCCTACATTTCTCAATGTTTGTTGACCAAAATTCCCTCCACCACCCCTCCGTCCGCCACCGGGCATGCGATAAGCAGGGTTCACACTAAACACATGCAGGTTTTTATTTAACAAGTCAGAATTTTTTTCCTGTAACACAGTCAAATCATCTAAAATATAAATGCTTCTTCCCTGTGTACCAACTATCAGGTCATTATTTTTAATAGTAAGATCTGTGATAGGAACTTCAGGAAGATTTAACTGAAATGATTTCCAGTTAGCTCCATCATCATAAGAAATATACATTCCATATTCAGTGCCGGCATATAATAAGCCTTGCCTTTTTCTGTCAGCACGAAGACATCTTGCAAAGTGCAAAGGATTAATTCCATTTACAATTTGCTTCCATGTTTTACCATAATCCTCGGTTTTGTAGATGTAAGATTTGAAATCATCCAATTTATATCTTGTCCCTACAATATATGCAGCGCCTTTTTTGAAAGGATCTACTTCAATACAATTCCACATTATCCATTGCGGAATATTTTTTGGTGTTACATTCTCCCAATTTTTACCACCATCCTTACTTACATTTATCAGGCCATCATCACTGCCTGTCCATAATAGATCTTTTTCAACCCAGCTTTCAGTTGCGTAAAATATGGTACAGTAATATTCAACACTTGTATTGTCTTGAGTAATTGGTCCACCGCTTGATGCTTGTTTCTTTTTGTCGTTTGTTGTAAGGTCAGGAGAGATCATCTGCCATGTTTTTCCTTCGTCTTCTGTCGCGAAAAGGTGATTGCCTGCCGCATACAATTTCTTTGGATTGTTTGGTGAAAAGAAAATAGGATAGTTCCATTGAAAACGATACTTCGCAGCTTCAGCTCCCGCACCCATATTGTCTATCGGCCATACATTTATTGCACGGCTTTCACCAGTTCTATGATCTAATCTTTGAAGCAAGCCCATATAATTACCACCATAAGTTATATCAGGATTCAACGGATCTGCAACGATATAACCACTTTCACTACCTGCCGCGTTTTCCATATCCGCTGCTGTAATTGCTGCTCCATAAGTTCTGCTTCTTATTCTGAATGCACCATTATCTTGTTGTGGTGCCAGCACACGATAAGGAAATGCATTATCAGTACTTACACGATATACTTGAACAGTTGGTTGATTTAAATATGTACTCCAGTTATTACCGGCATCAAATGAAATCTGTGCGCCGCCATCATCAGCAAGAATCATTCGGTTTGCATCTTCGGGATCGATCCACAGATCATGATGATCGCCATGTGGTGTATTAATGGATTGAAATGTGCGACCGCCATCATTGCTTCGCATAAAATTTACATTGGGGCAATAAACACGGTTTTCATTTTTAGGATCAACAAAAACTTTTGTATAATACCAGGCACGCTGACGGATATTGTTATCACTGCTTTGAAGACTCCATGTATCTCCGCCATCAGCGCTCATATATAATCCGCCATCTTTATTTTCAATAATTGTATAAATTTTATCCGTATTTGAAGCAGCTACTGCCACACCAACAATACCCCAGGTTCCTTTTGGCAATCCTTTCTTTGTTGAAATATTTGCCCATGTTTCTCCTCCATCAGTACTTTTCCATAGACCACTTCCATCGCCACCGCTTTCTAATGAATAAGGCGTTCTTATCAATCGCCAGGTACCTGCATAAAATACATTTGCATTTCCCGGTTCCATAACCAGGTCACTGCAACCAGTTTGATTATTTATAAACAAAGTTCTTTTCCATGTTTTGCCGCCATCGGTAGTTTTATAAACGCCACGTTCTTCATTTGGACCAAATAAATGTCCCATTACTGCCACCCAAACTATATCAGGATTTTTTGGATGAATAACAATACGAATAATGTGACGTCCATCTTTCAATCCAATATTTTTCCAACTCTTTCCACCATCATCACTACGCCACATGCCACCAAGACCTTCACTTACATTTCCACGCATTGTGTTTTCCCCTTCACCAACATAGACTATTGTTTCATCAGACGGTGCAACAGCTACTGCACCGATTGAGCTACCAAAATATTTATCAGAAATATTTGTCCAGTTACTGCCGCCATCAGTTGTTTTCCACACACCACCGCCGGTAGCGCCAAAATAAAAAGTATTTTTATTTTTATAACTGCCAGTTGCAGCGCCGCTGCGGCCTCCGCGAAATGGACCGATTAAACGATATTTAAGTTTGGAAAAAAGTTGTTCCTCTTCATTGGAAGCAGTGCTGCTTTTTTTCTGAGCAAGAGAAAATAAAGTAACGCCGGTTAAAGCAAGCAATAAAAAAATCTTTCTCATGTGTTTTGTGTTAGGGGAATGAAGTTAGTGATTTACCTTTATCAAAATCATAAGCATGTTTTCATTTTCTATAAGTGGCAATCTTGTTGACGTTCATCAAAAAAAAATTTATTCAGCAGAAATAAAAGTTGAAAATGGAAAAATTGTTTCTATATCCTCAAACCCCAATCCCGATAGATATCGGGACCAAACCTCAAACTACATTCTTCCCGGTTTTATAGATGCCCATGTTCATATCGAAAGTTCAATGCTGGTTCCATCTGAATTTGCGAAGCTGGCAGTTGTACATGGAACAGTTGCAACTGTAAGTGATCCGCATGAAATAGCCAATGTATGCGGAATGGAAGGGGTTGAGTTTATGATAGAAAATGGAAATACAGTTCCTTTCAAATTCAATTTTGGTGCACCAAGTTGTGTACCGGCAACCATTTTTGAAACAGCGGGAGCAGCACTTGATTCAACTGACGTTGAAACCCTATTAAAAAGGGATGAAATAAAGTATCTGAGTGAAATGATGAATTTTCCTGGTGTGCTGAATGAGGATAAAGAAGTGATGAAGAAAATTGCTGCGGCACATCGCTTATTAAAACCTGTCGATGGACATGCGCCTGGATTAAGGGGTGATTTGGCAAAACAATATATTTCCGCCGGGATCACAACCGATCACGAATGTTTTACAAAGGAAGAAGCATTAGATAAACTGCAAAATGGAATGAAGATAATTATCCGCGAAGGGAGTGCTGCAAAAAATTTTGAAGCCCTGATAGATCTACTGCATGATTATCCAAATCAAATGATGTTTTGCAGTGATGATAAACATCCGGATAGTTTGGTATTAGGTCACATTAATCAATTATGTGCAAGAGCAGTAGCAAAAGGTATAAATGTATATAAAGTATTAAGTGCCGCTTGTGTTAACCCTGTCTTACATTATAAGCTTGATGTCGGTTTATTAAAAAAAGGCGACGCTGCAGATTTTATTGTAGTAAAAGATCTGGAAAAATTTGAAGTAGTGAAAACGTTTATTAATGGCGAGTTAGTTGCTGAAGGTGGGAAATCGAAAATTGAAAGTGGAAGCTCGAAAGTCACAAATAATTTTTCTTGCAATAAAAAAGAAGTCAGCGATTTTCAATACTTGCTTAACAAATATGGAGAAGAAGAAAACATAGAACAGGTAAATGTTATTGAAGCGTTGGACGGTCAGCTTATCACTAATAAATTAATAAAGGACTTAAACGATGTAATTGTCAAAAATGGTTTTATTGAAAGCAATCCGGAAAATGACATTTTGAAAATTGTGGTGGTAAATCGTTATAATGATACGCCAATAGCCAAAGCATTTATTAAAAGCTTTGGATTGAAAAAAGGTGCAATTGCTTCTTCTGTTGCACACGACAGTCATAATATTATTGCAGTTGGTGTGGATGATGAAAATATTTGCAAAGCAGTGAACTTAGTAATAGAACAACAAGGCGGTATCAGTGCCGTTCATAATGAAAAAGAAATGGTCCTTGCTTTACCAGTAGCGGGACTGATGAGTAACGAAAATGGTTATAAAGTAGCCGAAGCCTATACTGCGATTGATAAAATAGTGAAAGAAAAACTTGGTTCTACCTTGTCCGCTCCTTTTATGACACTTTCTTTTATGGCATTACTTGTTATTCCCCATTTAAAACTGAGTGATAAGGGTTTATTTGATGGGGATAAATTTGAATTCGTATAGATGGAAAAAATTCCTCAACTGGGCCTGTCCCTTCAACTCGTTTAACCAGCAATTAATTATCAATGGCATGTGAATTGTAAGATTTATTGCAATGGCGATAAATAGTATTATTTCATTATGCAAGGCAGGTTAATTTTGATCATTTCGTTTTTTGTTCTGAATGCAAATACTCTTATACATGGACAGGACACTAGTTTTGTTACCTCTACTATTCGATGGGATCTTGCAACAGCAGTAGCTTATGCCAAGCAACATAATATTCAGGTAAATATAACGCGGCTTGATGAAAGACTCAGTGAACAGGATCTTTTATCATCAAGAGCAGCAAGATATCCTGATCTCTCCGGGTCAGCCACTCAGTCAATGACACATCATCGTGGCAATACAAACCCGGTAGTAGGTGGATTTCAAACGCAATCGAATCTTGCAGGAAACTATTCTCTCAATTCATCCTTGACTCTTTATCGTGGTGGTTATCTTAATTATGATATAAGATCAAAAGCATTACAATTAGAAGCGGCCAATTTAAATACATCAGTTGCACAAAATGATATAACACTCCAAATCACCCAGGCGTATTTGAATATTTTAATTGCAAAAGAAAATATTGTTTTCCAGCAAGATCTTGTAAAAACTTCGCAGGCACAGTTTGAATTAGGAAAAACAAAATATGATGCCGGAAGTATTGCTAAAAAGGATTTACTACAGTTGGAGGCGCAGACGGCAGGTGATCAATATAACCTGGTAACGGCACAAAATCAATATCGGCAAAATATTATCACATTAAAACAAATCTTGCAATTACCAACCACCACTGGTTTTGAACCATCGATCCCTGATACCTTAATAGTAGAGCAAGCACTACCATCATTATTGGAGGCGCAACGTATTGCTGCTCAAAACAGACCCGAAGTTCAATACAACGAATTGCAGATACAAATTGCAGAAACAGAATTACAAAAAGCAAAAGCAGGATATAAACCAACTGTCAGTGCAGGAGGATCCATTTCTAGTGGCTATTCGGACAATCAGGATACAAAATATTTCAGCCAGGTAAATGATAATCTTTTTCAACGCGTTGGCCTTACTTTATCCATCCCAATTTTTGATAAACGTATTAATAAAACAAATGTTGAGCGATCCAAAATATTAATTGACCAGTCAAGGCTAACCCTGGAGGAAACAAAAACAATATTAAACCAGCAAATTGAACAAGCTTATATATCAGTATTGAATTCGTATGCACAGTACAGAGCTACCCGTATAGAATTAAGAGCCAATCGTGAAGCATATAATATATCGCTTGAGCAATTACGGCTTGGAGCCATCAACACGGTTGATCTTCTCGTACAACGAAATCTATATATACAATCCTTACAAAATTATATACAGGCAAAATATAATTCTGTACTCAACACTAAAATATATGAGTTTTATATGGGGCGACCAATAACATTATAAGAACTAGACAAGAAAAAAAGAAAATGGATCATATGGTCAATTGTAATTTTTATAGTAATAGCGATCATTTTTATATGGCGGGAACGAAATAAACCGCCTGAATTAGTATTAGCAACAGAAAAGCCACATTATGGATATATTGCTAATACCGTTACTGCAACAGGCACTATACAACCGGTAGATACAGTAGCTGTAGGCACGCAGGTTTCGGGAACCATTAGTAAAGTTTATGCAGATTTTAATTCTGTTGTAAAGAAAGGGCAACTTCTTGCAGAATTGGATAAAACAATTCTTAATGCACAGGTACAACAAATTGTGGCAAGTCTGCAGCAGGCGCAAAGTCAGATAACCTATCAGCAAAGCAATTTTAATCGTCAATCACAATTATATAATGTTGGCGCAATTAGCAAGGCAGAATTGGAAACAGCACAAAATGAGTATAAAGTAGCGCAGGCAAATGTGCAAAGTGTAAGGTCTCAATTGCAAGCAGCACAAAAAAATCTTTCTCTTGCAAATATATACTCACCTATTGACGGAACAGTGCTTTCAAGAAATGTAAGTGAAGGACAAACAGTAGCAGCAAGTTTTAGTACACCTACTTTATTTAGCATAGCAAAAGATCTGACACAAATGCAGGTAAGAGCAGCCGTTGATGAAGCTGATATTGGAAATGTACAAAAAGAGCAGAGAGTGAGTTTTACTGTAGATGCATTTCCTGATGATGTATTTAATGGAACTTTATTGGAGATTCGATTACAGCCAAGCGTTTCCGCCAATGTTGTCACATATGCCACGATCATTAATGCACCAAATGATCAATTAAAATTAAAACCCGGGATGACAGCGAATATTATAATATATACAAAGGAAGAAAATAATGCATTACTTATTTCAGCACGCGCCACGAAGTTCAGACCTGATTCAAATATGATTAAGAAATATGATATTGTTGATGATAAAAAAAGAACAAGTGAACAAAAAACCAGAAATAATACAGGTGAATCTAAATACAGTGGAAAACCCAGTAGAGATTCTTTACTGAAAGACAGTAGTACAACCAATAGGGCGTCTGTTTGGGTATTAAATGGCAAAACACTTATAAGGCGCTTCATTCGCACGGGCCTTGAAGATGGAACACAGGTACAAGTATTAAGTGGTTTAATTGAAAGTGATGAAGTCATTGATGGCATACAACAAACAGGAGGAAAAACAAATCAAAATAATAACGTAAGAAGTCCGTTTATGCCGCCACGAAGAGGCGGGCAAAGCAGTGGCAATCGACCAACTGGCCAGGGTGGAGGAAGCAGGCCATCACAATAATTATAGATAAAAATGGCAAATAAAATAGTAGATATACATGACCTGAAAAGAGAATTTCAAATGGGAATTGAAATAGTAAAAGCATTGAAAGGTGTTAGCTTTTCTGTTGAAGAAGGAGAATTCATTACTATTATGGGAGCAAGTGGTTCTGGAAAAACAACATTGTTAAACATATTAGGATGCCTGGATAAGCCAACAAGCGGAACGTATTTATTAGACAATGTAGATGTAAAAAAACTTTCAAAAAATGAACTGGCACAATTACGCAACCGAAAAATTGGATTTGTGTTCCAGGCTTATAACCTATTAGCAAGAACTTCAGCTAAGGAAAATGTAGAATTACCATTATTATATAACTCCGCTATTTCTACTTCACAAAGACACCAGATGGCAATGAAGGCATTGGAAGCTGTCAGACTTTCCGACAGGCTTGATCATTTACCCAACCAATTATCAGGGGGGCAACAGCAAAGAGTGGCAATTGCCCGAGCCTTGGTAAATACTCCTGTTATGATCCTTGCCGATGAAGCTACTGGTAATCTCGATACAAAAACTTCTTATGAGATCATGGCATTGTTCCAGGAATTAAATAAGCAAGGAAAAACAATTGTATTTGTGACGCATGAGCCGGATATAGCTGCATTCAGCAGTCGCACTATTACATTGAAAGATGGCAAATTAATAAAGGACGTTAAAAATGAAAATATTCGTTCAGCAAAGGAAATGTTAGCAACATTACCTGTTAACACCGAATAAAACGAATGAAAGTATTTAACCTTATACGTATAGCATTAAAAGCACTGCAGCGTAATAAACTTCGTGCTTTTCTTACTATGCTCGGTATCATCATTGGTGTAGGTGCCGTCATTGCTATGGTTGCTATTGGACAAGGTTCAAAGAAAAGCATCCAGGATCAATTATCAACAATGGGATCAAATATGTTGACTATTCGTCCCAATAGCAATCAAACACCTGGCGGAGGTGCAAGGTTGGAATCATCGAATGTACAATCGCTGACCCTTGATGATGTAAACGCCATGCAATCACAAGCACAATATATAAATGCTGTATCGCCTGCAGTACAAAGTCGCGGGCAAGTAATTAACGGAGCACTTAACTGGCCTACTTCAATACAAGGTGTAAGCCCGGATTATCTTACCATACGTAACTGGCCATTAAAAGAAGGATCCCCATTTGGAAGCGAAGATGTAAAAGGTGCTACTAAAGTTTGCCTCGTTGGTCAGACTGTTGTGGATAATGTTTTTGATCCTGCAGATGATCCCGTTGGAAAAATCATTCGTTTCAATAAAATCCCTTTTAAAGTCATTGGTGTGCTAACAGAAAAAGGAGAGAATGCCTTTGGACAGGACCAGGATGATATAATACTGGCTCCTTACACTACTGTACAAAAAAGAATATTAGCTATTACCTACATACAAACTATATATGCTTCCGCAATAAATGAAGAAAGTTCAGCAGCAGCCACACAAGAATTAAGTCAAATATTGAGAACAACACACAAATTAAATAACAGCGAACAGGATGATTTTACCGTTCGTACGCAAGCTGAACTGATAAATACTTTCAGCAGTACCAGTCAATTACTTACTGTATTGCTTGCCGCAATTGCCAGCATCTCATTGTTGGTCGGAGGTATCGGTATTATGAATATCATGTATGTCTCAGTAACCGAAAGAACAAAGGAGATCGGTTTACGAATGTCTATAGGCGCAAGGAGTGTTGATATACTACTTCAATTCCTTATAGAAGCAATCGTAATAAGCATTACGGGTGGCATAATAGGTGTGCTTTTGGGCGTCATAGCCTCGAAGTTGATAACAGCAACTTTATCCTGGCCAACTTTGGTATCACAATCATCCATTTTGTTGTCCTTTATAGTATGTGCAGTCACCGGTATATTTTTTGGATATTATCCGGCGCAAAAAGCTTCTCGACTTGATCCAATTGAAGCGTTAAGATATGAATGATCAAAAGATGTTGTTATGCAGATTTTCGTTTTAGCTGCCCTGGAGAATATCCATGATGTTTTTTAAAAGTTTCAATAAAGCTGCTCACTTTTTCGTAGTTGAGAATAGAAGCAACTTCGTTAACTGTCACATGCTTTTCGAGCATTAATCGCTTTGCATGTTCCATTTTCATTTCCAGGTAATGTTCGTACAGGCTCCTGTTAAAAACTGTTTTAAAATATCGTTTTAAAGTTGATTCACTTAAGGCTACTTTTTTGGCAATTGCATCCACTCCCGGAAAGATTCCCTGCAAATTTTCTTCAAGCATTTTTTCTGCCATCATGATCTTATCATAATAAAGAACTTTGCTTTCAAGTACCTCTTTTGTTGATCTTGAAGAAATTTTTCTGAAAAACTCGGCTACTAACCACAAAGCTTCCGCTTTGATGTGAAGTTGAGATTTGAGATCAGAAGCCCCTGCTGTATAAATATCCGATACTACCCGGTATTCTGCAGGTGATGATGACTCGAGGAACATGGTGGGATATTCTTTTTCGTTCAGCTCTAGTATAAAAGATCTTATCTGTAAATCGGCATCAGAAAAAGATTGCATTAGCCACGAGTAGGTCACCGATATATCAATTGCGTGAAGCCCTACTCCAACATCTATTTGAAAATCCATTTCAGCATCACTTGAAAAAAATATAATATTCATACCATGAGGAATACGCATAGCCTTTGGGAATGCCTTGTTATTCAATTCCAGGCTATCCGTATTAAGAAGATACCCAATATGAAAATACTTTTCGTCTTTAATGAACCGATGTGCTTGCTTTTGGAATGCTATTGGTTTATTAAGATTAAAATTCCAAATCCGCATTACAAGGCCCAAGTCCAGTGGAACCTTTTTAATAATACCATTACCAATTGAAGAGGGAATTGTTATAAGTCCTTTTTCAGAAGTGGTATTAAACACTTCTGCTAGTTTCGAAATTGAATCGTCAGAATCAATTTCACCAAATTTATACTGCAGTTTATCCATGGGCTTCTATAGTTATTGGTTATTGCTACTAATCAATAAGCCCCGAACAATTTAAGATCACTGCAACTAATCACTTAAGCTGACGACATGTATCGTCACTTTAAATGACTGTAACTAATCATTATCAAGTTACAACAATTATTTTCACAGGCATGTCACGCTTAGCTAATTCTTTCTAGGAATGCTTTTTTGAACTTTTGCAGGTACTATTTGAATTTACGACGGAAATCCCCTGCCATTTCTACCATTACTTTTGAGTTGGGAACACTTAAGGCAATAGTAAATTTCTTTGTGGTTTCCCGAATGGTTAAATAGAAAAAATCCGGTATCCGTGTTATAAACAAGTTCCGACCACTATGAAAACAACGTAATTCAGATTGGACCTATGAGATTCAGAAAAAGTTAGTTCGTTTATCATCATCTTCCCGGAACTAATTAATGTCTCAGTCCTATATCGCCTGACATTGTTTTCATCTTTAAAATTTTAATGACATAGTTTAAAAAAGCAGAAACCCTGCTAATGACATTGTATTGCATTTAAAGATCAAACCCGTTACTCATGAAAACGAAAAAAATTTACACTGGTATTCTTTGTCTTTCAATTCTCTTATCACTGACTATAAACGCTCAAACCAAGAGCGCCGATCTTCCTAAAGAAGCTTCAGCAGACTGGTATAAAACAGCAACAGAAAATCTTAGCCTTGTAGAATATGGTTTTCTTAAATCAACTAAACCTTTAATTTATAGGACGGTAAACCAGAAAAATCATCTGGGCTTTTTCGTAAGTCCGGATGGTTTTTCGGTTTTTAATCTTAAAAATAAGGATGACCAATCCTGGAACATTGATTTTAGTGTTGCTGGTGCGGGAAGGAACGAAGGCCAATGCTCGCTTCCGGAAAATTTCACAGTTTCTGAAAAATCATCAGCGATCATTTTTAGTTCCCCATCGATTGATGTTGAATATTTAAACAGTCCCAAAGGACTTCGCCAGAATTTTATTGTTAAAGAAAAACCGGCTGGAAGTGGAAAAGTGAAAATTCAATTAACATGGAAGTCAACGCTTGAAGCAATCGAGTCATCTTCAAATAAACTTATTTTTTGTGCTCCGGGTAACAAAAACGATGTGAAACTTATTTATGATGATCTCAAAGTGTGGGATGCCAATGGAACGCTGTTGCAGGCTGAGTTAAAACTTAACGAAAAAGATAATTCAATCAACATCTTGGTTGATGACAACGAAGCGATTTATCCCATCACGGTTGACCCTTTGAACCGTACAGCAGAATGGTCAACATCTGCGGATGGCATCTTGCCAGGATTGCTTACCAATCTTCAATTACAGGTACAAACACTTTATGGTTATACTGTTGCAGGTCTTGGTGATGTAAACGGTGATGGTTTTGATGATGTAGCAATAAGTGCACCGACTATGGCCGATGTAATTACAGGTAGCGGTTCCCTTGTTGGTGTGGGTGCCGTATTTATTTATCTAGGATCACCGTCGGGTCTTCCTTTAAATCCAAGTAAAGTATTACAACCAACAACTGCTGTTGAAGGTGCATTATTTGGCTTTAGTGTTGATGGAGGTGATGTGACCGGTGATGGGAAAAATGATATTATAGTTGGTGCCCCAATGGATAGGTACCAAACCACAGCGCAGGACTTACTGGGACCAACTAATGTAACTGTTACTGCAGGTAAAGTTTATTTATACAGAAGTGAAGATCTATTCGGTGCTCCGAATCCAACTCCATTTTTAGAAATACGTTTACAAGGCGTTGGTTTCTTTTCAAAAGGAGTTTTAGGCCTATTAAAAAATGTAGATGTAAATTTTTTGTTTGGTTTTTCAGTGGCGGTTACTAAAGACTTGAATGGCGACAATAAATCCGATATCGTTATAGGTTCGCCTGCTTATCTTAGCAAACAACCTTTATCTGTACAAAGTGGAGCTGCTTTTGTTTATTATTCAAATAATCTTGCAACCACTTCACCTGTCCAGTTACAAACGCCTTCTCCTACTCTTCTTGGATTACCTCTTCTTCCACTTGCAAATACAACTGGTTTGTTATACGGATTCAGTGTTGATTGTGCAGGTGATTATAATAATGATTTTTATCCTGATTTGGTTGTAGGCGCCCCTGCCGGTGTAGATCTTTCATCGCTTGGCGGAATTTTTACAGGTCAATTTCTTGGTGGTAGTGCGTATGTATATTATGGTAATGGTTCCGGAGTCAGTTCTTCAATTGGAGCAAGACTCCAGGCAGATCCTTCTGGCTTATTAAGCAATGCAGCTAACTTGTTTGGTTATGAAGTAAAGGGAACTAGAAATACAAGTGATCAAAATAATGGAAATATTCTTATTGGCGCACCTGCAGGAAGTGTGATAAGTAATGTATTGAATGGTCTGCGCATAAAAGCCGGACAAGTTCATGTATTTACTAAAAAAACTTTTAGTCCTGCAAGCCCAGTTCTATCTGATCAAATCATTTCATCACCACGTTCCTCTTCCATACTTAGTATTCTCGCCGGCCAAACAATCAATGTGTCATTACTTTTCGGATCAAGTATTGATAATATGCTTGATGTAAACTGCGATGGCTATGGCGATATTATTGTTGGAGAGCCATTATCAACGGCAGTACCACTGATCGGCGCTAATGTAGTTGGCGGTGCAGCTTATATCTATCTTGGTAATCCAGATGGCACTTATAACACAACTCCATTCTGGGACCTCACAACTCAGGTATCACCTTTATTAGGCGTAAATACAACCGCATTAGTTGGCTATAGCGTTGCCGGTGCCAAACATGTATATGGTAGTTCACAAGGTGTACGTTCATTAGTCGGAGCACCTTCTAATTCTCTTGATTATGGAATTGGTTTGTTAAATCTTGGAAATACACTTGGTACCACATTTGATTTTGTATTTGATGGTAATGGATTGGGAAAATCTTATTCATACCCATTCGCTGTTTGTAATTTTACGTTGCCAGTTGAACTAACCGAATTTACTGGTAAAGCAGTTAACAAAACTTCATTATTGAAATGGACATCCGTTTCAGAAATAAATCTGAATGTATATGAACTGCAAAGAAGCCGTGACGGTGCCTCTTTCTCTGCAATTGCAGTTGCATTTGCAAAGGGTGATCAAAAAAATGATTATAATTATATCGATGCTCATCCTTATGACGGAATAAATTACTACCGATTAAAAATGATAGACGTTGATGGAACTTTCAGTTATTCGAATATTGTTACCGTTCGCTTTGGAGAAATAAAATCTGGCGATGTAGTTGTTGCCCCAAACCCGGTAAAAGCAAATATAAACCTGCAAATGACAGGACTTCAGCAGGGGGTTTATAAGATCGAAGTAACAAACGCAATTGGTCAAATACAGTTGATAAAAAAGATAAATGTTTTACAATACAATCAAAAAGAAACAATGCAATGTCCTTCGGGAATGACCGCAGGAATTTATTGGCTGAGCATGTATGACGAAAAAAATAATAGAGTAAAAAGTATAAGCGTTTTTGTAAGTAAAGATTAACCAGTTTAGGTCACACCTTGTCTATGTCATTAGAAGTAGTGGCCTGTCAGCAATGACAGGCCTTTTCATTCCCACCCCGCTATGAGGCATTTACAAAATATTGGGAAAAATATTGCGCAAAAAACTGTCACCGATCTTACACTTTAGGCGCAACCTATTACCATGCAATGCCGATTTTATCTAATAGAAATCTGGCACTCCGATTGAATTATTTATACCGGAAATGATATTTAAAAGTCAAAATGGTTATTTATGAAAAGGATACCAATAACAACTGTAGAAACTAATACAAAGCTTGCTGAAAGCCTGATCGAAGATCATATAAATAATATGCATCATGCAGAAAAAAGCTTTAGTAATAGCGGTCATTTGATCAAAGATTCATTATGGGAAAACTTTGAGAATCTAAGTTGGTGTTGTGAACACTCCCTTGTTGAAGGTACTATTGAAATCAGTTATTTGGACCTTCATAACAGTAATGTTAAACATATTAGCATCCCGGTAGAAACAAATTTTGGAGTGATTTGCACAAAAGAAAAAGAAAATAATTACAGGCTAACCTGGAGTTATTCATTTTCGTAAAAAAAAGAAAGTAATAAGGCCTTTAACCTTTTATTTTCCTGAATTTTCACAATTCGTTTTTAACCATTTTGAACTTTAAAGCATCATATAAACAGACAGAAAGGAACAAGCATCTGTGATAATGGCAAGTGACAGTGAAAAAAGATGACTGTTACCCCTCGAAGTCACTTGTTATGAAAAAGACTCTACACATTAAAACAACGATCGACGAAGAAGCCTTTCTAGAAGACATGGTTGAAAAATTAGCTTTAAGTCATAATCATAAAAAGCAGTCGATTCCCGGCATCAATGATGCACTTGAAACTTCCTCAAATGAAACTTATGTCAGTGGTACAGTTGCTATAGAAACCGCAAATGAACAGATCAATATGCCTTTTGTAACAAGCTTTTTATTTACTTGTATAAAAGTCACTGATGATACTTATAGCCTGGAATGGGGAATTTCTATGTCTTAATCTCTAAATTTTAGTTGGGTGAAATTGCTCCTCTTTTTTCACCCGCCTTTTTCCGTCATTCACCGATATCTCACCCATTATTACCTCCCGGCCATTGTCCATTATACTTTACCGTCATAGTTTTGATTAAAATTTACAACTATGACAGATATTCAAGATTCCCGCGAACAAAGAAAAGAGGAACGTAAAAGAAGAAGGGAAGAAAGAAGACAACGCTGGGCAAACGGTGCCCAGGGTCAGTTTGGGATAATAAACAGCAGGCATAATAATGTATTGACAGGAGCTTTTATACTACTTATTGGCATTGTTGCTTTAATGAGAGCAACGATTCCCGATTTTCCTGACTGGGTATTCGATTGGCATACACTATTGATAGCATTTGGATTATTTATCGGCATACGCCACAATTTTCGCGGTGGCGCATGGCTTATCCTTTTACTTGTTGGTGGTATTTTTCTTTTCAGAGATATCTTTCCTGGGTTTTCATTCAACCGTATTTGGCCTGTAGTATTAATAGTGGTGGGCTTATTTATTATTATGCGCCCCCGCCGCAGATGGAAATTGAACGGTGGAAAAAAAACTGAGGGAGCCAGTGATTCATTTTTTACTGAGGATATTGACTATTCAAAAGATGATTTTGTAGATAGTACATCTATTTTTGGCGGTGCAAAAAAGATCATCATTTCAAAAAACTTTAAAGGCGGTGACCTCGTAAACATTTTCGGAGGTACTGAATTGGATCTTTCACAAGCCGATTTCACAGGCACAGCTATTATTGAACTTACCACCATTTTTGGAGGCACTAAATTACTTCTTCCTTCCAACTGGTCTGTAAAATCTGAAGCCGTTACAATTTTTGGAGGCATAGAAGATAAAAGAAGAATGCAGACTATTACGGAGGTGCCCGATAAAACCCTGCTGATAAGAGGAACAGTGATCTTCGGCGGCATCGATATAAAAAGTTTTTAATCATAAACCACAACCTTACTGATATGAACTGGTATCTTGCTAAAATTGTATACCGTATTGTTTGCGGCGATGGCAATCATACTCCGCAATTTGATGAACAACTTCGATTGATCCATGCCCCAACTAAAGAAGATGCATTTTATAAAGCTCAACAAACAGGTAAAAAAGAAGAAGAAAAGTTTTATAATTTAAAGCAGGAATTGGTGCAATGGCAATTCATCAATGTAAGCGAATTATATAAAATTGGTGAAATGATCGATGGCGCAGAATTATATTCTCGTATTGAAGAAAAAGATGATGGCGACATTTATACGGAAATTATAAATAAGAAAGCACAGGGTATTCTTTATTCAGACTCACATCATCTTTTGCAACTGGTATAAAAACTCATGGCAACTTCTCCATTATCTGTAAAGAGATTCAGGATCATTTTCGGCTTCAGTTGGTTGATCATAATCATAGATCATATATTCCTGTTGCGCTGGTTTGGGTTAAGTTGGCAAACGGCTATTATTGACAGTGCAATAAATGACGTGCTATTGATACTCGCCTGCATGCTGGTGATCATGATGCTTCATTATTATTTACCGCAAAAAGAGAAGTATTTTCATCTTTTCACCTGGTGCATTTTAATTACGGTAATTGTTATACTGGTTACAAAAGTCATACTCAAAAATATTTTTGCGAATGATGATGAGTATATAATTTTTTTCAACCGTTCAATATGGATCCGCAGCAGTTTTGATTTTCTTTTATTAGGATGTATCATTCTTATCAGCGTGATCTGGTACAACTGGCAGGAGCAAAATGAACAGGAAGTAAGAAAACAAGATGCAGAAAAATTATCAAAGGAAGCCGAACTTTTTAAGCTTCGTCAGCAACTGCAACCACATTTTTTGTTTAATAGTCTAAATAGCATCAACGCATTGATCGGTTCGAGACCAGAGGAAGCAAGAAAAATGGTTCAGCAGCTTTCTGATTTTTTGCGGGGCACAATAAAAAAAGAAGAACATCAATGGGTAACACTAAAAGAAGAGTTACAATACTTGCAGCTTTATCTTGATATCGAAAAAGTAAGATTTGGGCACCGGCTTTCAACTGTTATCGGATATGATGCAGCTCTTGATGAATTAAAATTACCAGCATTGCTTTTACAACCAGTTATGGAGAATGCGATCAAGTTCGGTTTGTATGATACGGTTGATGAAATTGAGATCAGTTTAAAAGCTCTAAAAGAAGAAAATAATTTAGTGATAACCGTAACGAATCCCTTCGATCCGGAAACTTCGACCCCGAGACAAGGAACAGGTTTTGGTTTACAGTCAGTGCAAAGAAGATTGTATTTATTATTTGCAAGAAACGACCTCGTAAGCACTGAAGCAAAAGAAAATATCTTTACAACAACAATTAAAATTCCACAGGCATGAGCAGCAAAGTGATCATAATAGATGATGAGCCGCTGGCAAGAAGCATTGTGATTGAATACATACAGAATTTCCCTGACCTTGTTGTATCCCAGGTGTGCAGTAATGGGTATGAAGGGGTAAAAGCAATTCAACAATATAAACCCGACCTGATCATTCTTGACATTCAAATGCCAAAGATCAACGGATTTGAAATGTTAGAACTGATCGAAAATCCTCCTGCTGTAATTTTTGCCACTGCCTTTGATGAATATGCCATCAAAGCATTCGAGGCACATGCAATTGATTATTTGCTGAAACCTTTTAACCAGGATCGCTTTGAAAAAGCAATTAAGAAATGGAGAGAACAAAAAAACAGTTCAGCTGTTGAGAAACAAACAAAACAATTACTGGATGACGTTGCTTTGACAGCACCGCAAAACCAACGCATAGTAATTAAAGACGGGAGCAAGATCAAAATAATTCCGATACAGGATGTTTTTTACTTGGAAGCTGCTGATGATTTTGTAAAAGTATTTACCAAAGAAGGTTACTTTCTGAAAAATAAAACCATGAGCCACTTTGAGCAAGTGCTCGATCCTTCACAATTTGTGCGATCACATCGTTCCTATATTGTCAATCTTCAACAGATCACAAGAATTGATCCTTACGAAAAAGATAATCATGTTGCAATTCTCCGTTCCGGCGCAAAAGTTCCGGTAAGCCGCACCGGTTATCCAAAATTGAAGTCTATACTTGGTTTATAAAGACCTTTCCGAGCTTATATTTCCATTCTTGTTTCAGATAATTTTCTCTACATTTAGAGACTAATAGACAGTCTCTACCCCCTGCAAAAGCCACATAGCCCTTTTCCATTGAAAATCTGATTATTTAAACAACAATTATGAAAAAAGACAATGTCTTTTACAATTTGTCTAAGGCAATAATTTTATTGCATTTTATTAGTGCAGTCTTTTTATTTCCTTGCATTACAAGTGCCCAATCTGAAACTGAAAAAGGACTTCCCTTTATTACAAATTATACAGCCAAAACTTTTAAAGCTCTGCCACAAGTATGGTGTGTACAGGAAGATGATCGTGGGATGATGTATTTCGGCATTCAGAATTATATTGTTGAATATGATGGTATAAAATGGAGAAAAATTCTTCCGGGTATTAGTAACCCCTCAGCCGTCGTAAGGTCATTAACAAAATATAAGGACGGAACAATTTTCTATGGTGCTTATGGAGATCTGGGGTATATGGATAAAGATAGTCTTGGGCAAACTAAAGCAGTTTCATTGCTTGAATTGATCCCAAAAGAGAAAAGGAATTTTTTAGATGTTTGGTCAACTTATGCAACTGATAACAGCGTATACTTTCAATCACGGGAATATATTTTCAGGATCAGTGAATTTAATAAAGTTGGTTTTGAAAAAGCGAAAGTAAAAGTATGGAAGCCACAAACAAGATCCATGTATTCGTTTTATTTAGGTGGTGATTACTATGTTCATCAGCAGAATCTGGGTTTATATAAAATGATAAATGATTCGCTGGTTCTAATCCCAGGCAGCGAATTTTTGGGTAAAGAAAGGATGCAGGTCATGTTACCTTATCCCGCCGGTCCCAATGGCGAGAAGCAATGGCTCATAGGCATGTTTTACAGCGGACTTTATATCTATAATGGTAAAACATTTCGTCCATTAGTTACAGAGGCGGATGCAACTTTTAAATCAGGGACCATTTTGTACAAAGGGATCCAGCTTAATAACGGTAATTATGTATTATCAACAACAGGCAAAGGACTTGTTATAATAAATGCGCAGGGTAAGCAACTTCAGAAGCTCAATCGTGATGTTGGGTTACAGGATGAGTCCATTTATGCAACTTATATTGATAAAAAAGGGACATTATGGCTTGCATTGGATAATGGGATTTCAAGAGTGGAAATAGCTTCTCCGCTTACTCAATTCACTTTACAATCCGGAATTAATACAGGTGTACTCACCGCTCAAAGATTCAATGGCAAGTTGTACATTGGTACATCCAATGGTCTTTTAGAATTTGATAATACAAAACAACTCTTTGAGCCTATAACCAATATTCCTCAAAACCAGATATTTTCTCTTTTGCCAGACGGAAATGAATTATTAGTTCCCGGGGATGGTTTATTTGCAATAAAAAATGATCAACCGGTAACTATCCGCCCATCGGTAAGTGCTGACCTGTCTCTGACATCTCTCATCATTTCAAAAAGAAATCCGAATTTACTTCTTTGCGGCGGCCAATTTGGAGCAGCAGCTTTCAATAGAAAAAATCCCGCTTCACCCTGGCACTTTTCAGGAAACATTCCCGTCATTACTGAACAAATCTGGGCTTTTTCCGAAAACAAAGATGGAACTATGTGGGCGGGCTCCGCAAATGGAATAGCTTACAGACTTACACTTGCATTTGATGAACAGGATAATATTGATACTGCGAAAACAAAAGTTGAAACATTTGGGCCAGCACAGGGAATAAAGACTATAGTTGGTGTCGTATATAATATTAATGGCACTTCCTATTTCGCTGGAAGTGACACTTCATTGTTTACATTTGATGAAAACAAGAAACAGTTTATTCCTGATACTACATTCGGAACATTTAGCCCTGGCTATGTTTATGAGTTTAGCCTGGTAGAAGATGAACAACACAGAGTATGGATAAGAGCTGGTAAAGAAATAAGACTCGCTACGCCAAAACCAGGGGGCGGTTATACAATCGAAAAAAACCTGTTAAGTTCACTTTCAGAATATACAGTAGGAACTTTTTATCCTGAAAAAAATGGTATTATTTGGATCCCTACGACTGACGGACTGATACGTTATGATGAGAACCTTGAAAAGAAAGCTGACCAATCTTTTAAAACTATACTAAGAAATATCTCAGCCGAAAAAACTGCACTGAGTACTAATATTGCTGAAAATAAAGGTCCTGTTTCCATTTCTTACAAAAACAATACTCTCCGGTTTGAATATGCGGCGCCATTTTTTGAACACGAAGACAAAACAAGATATCAAACCTGGTTGGAAGGATTTGAAAACACCTGGTCTGATCTTGATAATAATTATTATAAAGAATACACCAACCTTCCAACTGGTAAATATACTTTCCATGTAAGAGCAATAAATATCTACGGAAAACAAAGTGAAGAAGCAACTTACTCATTTGATATATTACCGCCATGGTATCGTACATGGTGGGCTTATTTATTATATGCAATTGTTGCCGCAGTTGTTATTTATTCATTAATCCGCTGGCGTACAAGACAACTTCATGAAAAACATCGTGAGCTGGAAAAAACAGTAGCAGACCGTACAAAACAATTAAGTCATCGAGTGGAAGAACTGGCCGTGATCAATAGTGTGCAGGATGGATTGGTACGCAAAATGGATATGCAGGGTATTTATGATCTCGTAGGAGAAAAGATCCGTGAAATTTTTAATGCCCAGGTTATTGATATTGTGACATACGATAAAACAACTAGTCTTATTGAAGATCGCTATACTTATGAAAAAGGCGACAGGACATTATTGGGGCCAAGACCTCTGAAAGGATTCAGAAAGCATGTTATTGAAACGGTAAAGCCGCTCGTTATTAATAAGGATGTTGACCAGCAAAGAACAAAATATGATCAGTCAGTTATTATTGGTGAAGGCGCAAAATCAATAGTACTAGTGCCCATGATTGCCGGTGGTGAAGTGACTGGTGTTATCAGTCTTCAAAACCTTGACAAGGAAAATGCATTTTCAGATTCTGATGTAAACTTATTGACGACACTTGCAAACAGTATGAGTGTGGCCCTTGAAAGTGCAAAACGTTTTGATGAAACCAAACGCCTGTTGAAGGAAACTGAACAACGTACGGCAGAACTTGGAGTTATCAATAGTGTTCAGGAAGGGTTAGCAAAGGAGCTTGATATGAATGGTATTTATAACCTCATCGGCGACAGGGTTCAGAATCTTTTCAATGCACAAGCGGTTATCATTGCAAGTTTTGATTTGGAAAACAAAATTGAACACTTCAATTATTTATTCGAAGATGGCCAAAAGGTTAAAGCTGAGTCCCGGCCAATTAATAAAGTCAGACAGCTTCTGATTGATAAGAAAAAAAGTATTTACATAGCTACAGAAGAACAGGCAAAAAATGAATATGGACTATCAGCCATTGCCGGAACTAAAATGTCCAAATCCTTATTATTTGTCCCACTGCTTTCCGGTAGTATTGTAAAAGGTTATGTCAGTCTTCAAAATGTAGATAAAGAACATGCATTCAATGACTCTGACATCCGTCTTCTTGAAACCCTTGCCAACAGCATGAGTGTCGCATTGGAAAATGCAAGGCTGTTTGATGAAACCAATCGGTTATTAAAAGAAACAGAACAACGCACCGCTGAATTGGCTGTAATTAATAGTGTGCAGGAAGGTTTAGCAAAAGAATTGGATATACAGGGAATTTATGAATTAGTTGGTGATCGTCTTTGTGATTTATTTCCCGATACGCAAACCCTGGTGATCCGAACATTTAATCATGAGTCCGGCATCGAACATTTTCACTATGCAATAGAAAAAGGTGTTCGTTTCCCCATAGATGCAAGGCCATTCAATTGGAGCAGCAAAGAACTTATCGCAACAAAAAAACCATTGGATATCCGGGATAATTATTTAGAAACTGCAATGAAGCACGGTGGAACTGGTGTTACAAAAGGTCAGCCTCCAAAATCAGCAGTTTTTGTTCCCATGGTGGTGGGTGATTCAGTAAAAGGTTCAGTAAGTCTGCAGAATGTAGATAAGGAAAATGCTTTCACTGATTCTGATCTTCGTTTGCTTACAACTATTACCAATAGTATGAGTGTGGCATTGGAAAATGCAAGACTCTTTGATGAAACAAATCGTTTATTAAAAGAAACAGAGCAACGAACTGCTGAGTTGGCTGTTATTAATAGTGTACAGGAAGGATTGGTTCGGGAAATGAACATGCAAGCTATTTATGATCTTGTAGGTAATCGCATCTGTCAATTGTTCGATACACAAACTGTTTTGATCCGGACGTTTGATCATAGATTGGGACAAGAAAATTGGCAATATGCTATTGAAAAAGGGCAACGACTTTACAGTAATCCAAGACCCTTTATCTGGGCCAATCAGCAGCTTATAAAAACCAAACAACCTTTGCTCATTAATGAAAATTATGTTGAGACTGCAAAAAAATTTGGTGGTACAGGAGTAAGTAAAGGTCTTCCACCAAAATCGGCTCTCTTTGTCCCGATGGTCGTAGGAGACGTAGTGAGAGGCTCAGTAAGTCTTCAAAATGTAGAAAAAGAGAATGCATTTACTGAAGCTGATCTTAGACTATTGACTACACTTACCAATAGTATGAGTGTAGCATTGGAAAATGCAAGACTCTTTGATGAATCAAACCGTTTGTTGGGAGAGGCAAAACAACGAGCTACAGAGTTAAGTACTGTAAACAGCATCAGCAAAGCATTGGCTTCACAATTAAATGCGGATGATCTTATAAAAATGGTTGGTGATCAATTGAAAGATCTGTTCAGAGCCAATATTGTTTATCTCGCTTTATTAAATCCAAAAACTAAGGTCATCAATTTCCCTTACCAATATGGCGATAAAATGGCTCCAATAAAACTTGGTGAAGGACTTACTTCAAAAATTATTTTGAACGGGGAACCATTGCTTATCAATAAAGATCTGCAGGAACTTAGACTGCAATTGGGAATTCAGCGGATCGGCGTGCCGGCCGCATCCTATCTTGGTGTTCCTATCCCTGTTGGTGACGAAAATATAGGCGTACTTAGTATTCAAAGCACAGAACATGAAAATCGTTTCAATGAAAATGACCTTCGTCTTTTATCAACCATTGCTTCTTCAGTTGGAGTTGCGCTAAATAATGCTGCGCTTTTTGAAGATGTAAAACTTGCAAAGATGGAGGCGGAAGCATCCGGTAAAGCCGCCGAAAGAGCCAACGAAGCAAAGAGTGCATTTCTATCTACCGTTAGCCATGAATTAAGAACACCACTTACTTCAGTGCTTGGTTTTGCAAAAATTATCAGGAAAAGACTGGAAGAAAAAATATTTCCGATAGTAGATAAAAAAGATCCGAAGACAGAAAAAACCATCGGGCAGATTTCAGAAAATCTACATGTAGTCATTTCTGAAGGCGAACGATTAACACACCTGATCAATGACGTGCTTGACCTTGCAAAAATTGAAGCTGGTAAAATGGAATGGAACCAGGAAAGTGTTTCCATGTCGGAAGTTGCGGAAAGAGCTATCGCAGCGACTACTTCTTTATTCGATCAAAAAGCATTGAAGCTGATCAAAAATATCGATACTGATCTTCCTGACATTACCGGTGACAGAGACAAGCTGATCCAGGTGATCATTAATCTTATTTCTAATTCTGTAAAATTTACTGATAAAGGTTCAGTTACTTGTACTGTTTCACAACAAAAAGATGAGATCGTTGTCAGTATCAGTGATACAGGTATTGGCATAGCCCCGGGAGATTTTGGTGCTGTGTTTGAACAATTCAAACAAGTAGGTGGCGATACGTTAACTGATAAACCAAAAGGAACCGGTCTCGGCTTACCGATATGTAAAGAAATAGTAGAACATCATGGTGGCAGAATTTGGCTGGAAAGCGAAGTTGGTAAAGGAAGTATTTTCTCTTTTGCTTTACCAGTCACTAAAACAAATGGCGTTCCCCGCCCAATGCATCTTGATGATCTTGTAAAACAATTGAAAGAACAAGTTGCACAATCACATATTAATATAATAGGTAAGGCATCTAAAATTCTTATCGTTGATGATGATGATTCAATTCGTTCATTGCTACAGCAAGAATTGGGTGATGCAGGATATAATATTGAAGAAGCCCGTAATGGAAAAGAAGCATTGGCTGCCGTAAGAAAACAACGGCCCGATCTGATCATTCTTGATATTATGATGCCGGAAATGAACGGCTTTGATGTGGCCGCCGTTCTGAAAAATGATCCGCAGACAATGGATATACCTATTATAGTATTATCTATTGTTCAGGATAAAACAAGAGGATTCAGAATTGGGGTTGACAGATATCTTACTAAACCAATTGATACGGGTCTACTCTTTAGTGAAATCGGAAGTCTACTTGAACAAGGTAAATCAAAAAAGAAAGTAATGGTGGTTGACCAGGATAGCGCCACCGTTAATACTCTCACTGAGGTGCTTAAAACAAAAGGATACTCAGTAATGGAAGCAAATGAAAAAGAATTGCTGGAAAAAGCAATTGCCAATCAACCTGATATTATTATCATCAACTCTGTTCTTTCGGGTAAACAGGACATCGTACAAACAATCCGATTTGAAAAAGGATTGGAGAATGTTTTATTCCTTGTTTATCAATAAAATTTAATAAACAAAAAGTAGTAATAACAATGGAACAAAAGATCTTAATTGTAGATGATGAAGCCCATATCCGTATGCTGATTGAACAAACATTGGAAGAATTAGAAGATGAAGGTGTAGAATTTTTGACAGCAGAGAATGGCGAGATCGCCTTGGAAATTATTCAAAAAGAAAATCCGAAGCTGGTATTCCTGGATGTGATGATGCCGAAAATGAATGGTATGGAAGTATGTCGTCGTGTAAAAAAAGAACTACAGCTGGAGAATGTTTTTATTGTATTGCTTACAGCAAAAGGACAGGAACTTGATCGTCAAAGAGGACAGGAAGTTGGTGCTGATGTTTATATGACAAAACCTTTCGATCCGGAAATAATCCTTTCAAAAGCTAAAGAAGTTTTAGGCATTGAATGATGATTAGTTTTAAAAACTAATCATCGTAATTAACGATACAAGCAACACCACCATAGATAAGAACCCATGGCAAGAATTAGTCTAAAAAATATTGTTGGCAAAAAGAATGAAATAAATACCGCTACTCTCGCATTAATGAGTCAGCTTAATGAGGAAACGTGGATCGAAGATGAAAACGGGAATCTCTTATTGGGAAAAAAGGGCCAAACATCAACATCTTCTTTTCCCATAAACCTTGATGATGAAATTATTGGGTGGGTAAAGGGAGATGAGAAATCCATAATGATCGCTAATCTCCTTATTTATTTATCTCGAAAAGAAGCGGAGAAAAAAAAGTTGGGAACGGAAGTGCTTAGCCTTTACCAGGAGTTGAATGTTATTTATAATTTCTCTGAACAACTAACGCAGACAATTGAGCCGGATGTAATTGCTCAATTAACTCTTGAGCAGGCTGTACATTCCATTCCATCACACAGCGGGGTGATCGTATTATGGAATGAAGAAAAGAAACAGTTAACTATCCCCGCAAAATCTGGCGAACAACTTTTTAATGAGGACCATCTTCGAAACAATCCCGGAGTATTACTAAAGATCGGGCTTAGTGGCCAATCGGAAATTATTACTGATTTGTCTTTATTAAAAGAGAAAGACATCATTAAAAACGATGTGCATTCGCTTATTTATGCTGCCATGAAAGTAAAGCATCGCATCATGGGTGCTATTATACTGGCGGGCAAAGAAGTTGAACAATATTCCGCAGCACATTTAAAGTTATTGGTAACGCTGGCCCTTCAATCGTCTACTGCTATTGAAAGCGCCATGCTTTATGAAAAAAATATCCGTGAAGCAAGAGAAAGAGAAGAAGCTATTCTTCGCATTCATGAAGTGACAAAGAAATTTGTACCTCATGAATTTATCAAATCATTGGGTAAAGAAACTTTGACAGATGTAAGACTTGGAGACCAGGTTGAAAAAATAGTTACTGTTTTATTTACTGATATCCGTGACTTCACTACTCTTTCCGAAAAGATGACGCCGGAAGAAAATTTTCATTTCGTTTCATCATTTAATGCACGACTTGGTCCCGTAATAAGATCAAACAATGGTTTTATCAACCAATACCTTGGTGATTCAATCATGGCCATCTTTCCTGAGAATCCCGAAGATGCTTTACGTGCCGCCGTGGGTATGCAAAAGGCCGTTCATGAATTAAATAAAGAACGAAAGGAAGTTGGTCTTCCAATGATCAGGGCTGGCATTGGCATGCATACCGGCTCACTCATCATGGGCATCACAGGTGATGAGTTTAGAATGGATGCTGCAACTATTTCAGATACGGTTAATACGGCCGCAAGAATTGAAAGCCTGACCAAATACTACAAATCCCCTCTATTGTTAAGTGATCATACGCTTCAATATTTAAATGGTCAAAATAATTTTCATTTCCGGCATCTTGGCAGCGTAAAACTGAAAGGGAAAAATAATCTGTTAAGTATCATTGAATGCATTAACGGATTTGATGAATTGCAATTCCAAAGAAAACTACAGACACTTTCACACTTCAACGAAGCAATGAATAGTTATCATGACCAACAATTTGAAAATGCATTACAAATTTTCCAAACGATTCTCCTGAAAGATCCTGATGACCTAACTGCAATTTATTTTCTTGACAACACCAAAAAATATCTGCGGGAAGGAATTCCTAAAAACTGGACAGGGACAGAAGAAATGGTAAGTAAATAGCAGGCCTGGTCTTAGATCAATCTTCTCTCAATCCTTTAATCACCACATTACCTGTTCCATTTTTATCACAGGGATAAGAAAAATCTTTTTGCCAGGCTTTGGGATCATTGATCGTTGCATAAAACTCATCAAGATATTTTGTAACAGACTTAGTGTATTTTTCATCAAGCAAATTACTCTTAGTGTATAAATTATAAATATCACTCTTAAATTTATTGTATAATGCGAGGGATTTCTCAAACACTTTCATATCCTTTATACAATACCCACGATAGCGTCTTTCTTGTACTGATTTCATCAATAATTCTTCAGCAGGATGAGCATAAGGAGCATTGACAAGTCCCGAATGATCAAAATCGTATGGTACCGTGATCAATTGCGGAGAAGACTCTGTTTTCAGCAATTTGATGTTTTGCAAATATTCCACCGACCAATCAGTGTTACCGATCAGGTATTGGAATACAGCCATTGTCAAAAAAGCATCTTGCTGAGCTTCCTGCGGTCTTAGTTTTTGTTCAACCGAAGTGGCTTTATTACGTGCCGCCATGTGTTTTTCATCTTCAATCAGGAATCCGTAAAATGGGGACGGCTGTTTTTTATTTTTAGGGTCATTGAGATTTATTCGCACAAGTCTTGCCCTGAAGCTTTTTGGTGTAATTAAATTGTAGATCTTATAAACAAGCCATTCACGAATAATATAATCATCATCTCCGCATGGCATCACCAATTTCAATTTTTTTTGACCCTTGAATACAGGTGATAAATGATCAACATCGGCAGGAAAACTGATCTGTAAAGGCGGGTATTTACAATTTTCTTTTAACTTTCTGAAATGACCCCTTGTTTTCATTTGAACCGGTAGGTTTACTTCGCTACTATCTTTTCCCTGATAGGAAAGAGTGACGGAGTGATAGGTTGGGTTATCTCCCCTATCATTTAATAATCCACGGATATTACCTTTTAATGTAATTGAAAATATTTCATCTGAATCAAATAGATCTTTTTCTGAAATCGTTTTATTAATTACAAGATTGATTACTTCTTTTTTTCCACTAAAAGAAAAAATGAACAAACTCGCAACTACCAGTATTGAACCTTTAATGACCATCATTTAAATTGGCAAATTAATAATAAATGTTGCTCCCTTTCCTTCTTTTGTTTCGGCTCTTAACTCACCACCGTGTGCTTTAATAATATCATAGCTCAAAGATAAACCTAATCCGGTTCCTTGCCCGGTAGGCTTGGTAGTAAAAAAGGGTTGAAATATTTTATCCAATACTTTTGGAGAAATACCATTGCCATTGTCTTTCACTTTTATTTCAACCTGGCCATTTATTTTCTTTGTACTCACTGAAACAGTTGATTCATACCCGCTCGGGTTTTGTTTCTTTTTTTCATCAACAACATAAAAAGCATTGTTGATCAAATTGAGAATAACTCTTCCGATGTCTTGTGGAATGACACTAATGTTACCGATACTTTCATCAAAATCAGTTTTCAAGGTTGCATTGAAAGATTTGTCTTTTACTCTTAAGCCATGATATGATAATCTTAAATACTCATCTACCAACGCATTGATATCAGTAAGTTCTTTTTGCCCGCTGCTTGTTCTTGAATGTTGCAGCATCCCTTTTACAATTGCATCAGCTCTTTTACCATGGTGATTTATTTTTTCTTCGTTGTCCTGAATATTTTTTGCAATTGCTTTTGCCTCGGCAAAATTTCCTTTATTTATTTCTTCACCAAGCTCAATTACCAATTCTTTATTCAATTCCGAAAAATTATTGACGAAGTTCAATGGGTTTTGTATTTCATGGGCAATACCTGCTGTGAGTTCTCCCAATGAAGCCATTTTTTCGGATTGTATCAATTGCGATTGAGTAGCTTTCAATTCGATCAAAGTCAACTCGATCCTGTTTTTAGCATCCTCCAATTGCTTAAAATCTTCATAGCGGGCATACGCCACAGAAAAGGTATCAGCCAATGATCTTACAAGGTCAATTTCAAATTCCACCAATGTTTCCTGGCCTCCTATATAAAGCATTCCCTGTGAAAAAGGAATGAAGTACAGATTTAGAGAACTAAACAGATCGCCGAATTGAGAATATTGATCTGTGATAGTATGATGACCTTGTGCATAAATCGATTGTATCCAATTCTGAAATTGTTCACGATCCCAATGTTCTTTATATACCGTTTTGTTTCTCCAGTTTCCGATCAATTTGCCCGTTGTTTCACTATCATGAAAACTCAAATGAAGAACTGCCAGTGATCTACCTTCTGGTGTAGAAAGATAAGTATGTACCAATTGTTCATCTTCCCTCACTATAAAAATGCCGCATCTTGAAAAGGGCACATTGAGTGTGATCAGTTCTCGCCATACAAGCGGAGTGATATGTTCGAGATCCTCTGCCGTTCGCATGGACGCTATTTCAGCACGGATCTTGTCCAGTGCAGCTTCACGTAATGCTTCTCTTGTCTGGTCTTCGGCTTTTTGAAGATCAAGAAAACGGGTATAGATAAGCCCGAATGCCCGGGCAAACTGCGTCATCACAATACACTCTTCATCTGTTAAAGGCTGAATCGTTACAACATTCAGGGTACCCTGTTCAAAAAAGAAAGAATAAAAAAATTCTTCCTCATTATAAACATTCTGTTCTTGCGATGCAACAGCAGCGGTCATGCTTTGATAGTAATGCCTTACCTGGTTTCCTTTCAGTTTTGTAAGAGCAAAAAGTCTTTGCTGGTTTCGGGAAGAGATCAGGTTTTCGTATACAGGGTGAATGTAAAGGCTGAAATAATCTAATTTTTTTAATACTTCTCTGTTATCTGAAACAGAAGTGGTCCATAATTCCATTGCATTATTCGCTTCATCGAAAATGCCAACACCAGTGCGAATCGCTTCAATACCCAATTCTTTAAGCTCATGAAATAAAACGGTAGATGCTTCTGATAGTTCGGCACTATTCCGCATAGTCATTGTTCTGCTGCGGATCTTTTCCAAAGATGCTTCCACTACAAGCTTCCGCTTTATCTCCAGTAGTTCTTTTTCAAGAGCATCATTTAACTCTTTTAGTTTTTTTATTTCATCTTTCTCCATTCCTTCAATAGTATATATTATAGCAGGGCAATTTATCCGGTCAAAAAATCAGCACCGGAATATCATATAAAATAAAAGGTGCAAAAGGAAAGGTCGTTTACCAATTACACCTTGAAAAATTTGTTTAACAGACCCGGAAGTCATACTATTCGGCTGTCATTGGATCAATTACAGTAGAAATCTTGGTGATGCTATTTGCCGGGAACCCACCCAGCCGTGCATGTTCCAATATCAGTTCTTCGCTTGGGGCCATATAAATACAATATATTTTATCCCCTGCTACGTAACTATGTATCCATTGAATCTCAGATCCAAGGGCACATAGAACCTCTGTCGATTTTTTTGACATAGCTTTGAGCATTTCAGGAGTAAAGGCTCCGGCCTGCGGCACATTCCGTTCAATTATAAATTTGGGCATATTATTGATTTTTGTTCCAGGATTATTAAAAATTATTTTTGAGACCAATTAATCTTTTCCAAGTTAGTAAATTTCGGCGATTAGGGCACAAATCCAGCTTTACATTATACAGGAATACTTATTATAAACTGACCACCCTCTCCTTCTTTTGTCTCGACTTTTATGTCACCACCATGTGCTTTTACAATATCATAACTCAAACTCAATCCCAATCCTGTTCCTTGTCCTGTTGGTTTGGTGGTGAAGAATGGTTGAAAGATTTTATCCAATATTTTTTTTGGAATGCCATTCCCGTTGTCTGCAACTCTTATTTCTACTTTACCATTTATTTTTTTTGTAATTATTGAAACTGTCGGCTCATATCCGTTGCCCACTTGTTTTTTCTTTTCATCAACTGCATAAAATGCATTGTTGATCAAATTGAGAATAACTCTTCCGATATCCTGCGGAATGATATTGATATTCCCAACACTTTCATCAAAATCAGTTTTCATGGTTGCATTAAATGATTTGTCCTTTGCACGAAGGCCATGATAGGATAACCTCAAATATTCATTGCACAATGCATTTATATCTGTTGGCTCTTTTACGCCGCTGTTGCTGCGACTGTGCTGCAACATTCCCTTTACAATCGCATCGGCTCTCTTACCATGATGATTTATTTTTTCAGAATTGAACTCGATGTCTTTTGCAATTGCTTTTACTTCTTCAAGGTTTCCTTTCTCCGCTTCTGTCTTTAATTCTTTCAGGAGCTCATCATTTACTTCAGAAAAATTATTTACAAAATTCAACGGGTTTTGAATTTCATGGGCAATACCTGCCGTTAATTCACCAAGTGACGCCATTTTTTCTGACTGGATAAGTTGTGATTGCGTAGCTTTTAATTCAGACAATGTATTTTGTATTTTTTCTTTTTGCGACTGAAGCAGGGCATTGGCTTTTTGTTTGTGACGATTATTCCGGTAAAGTAGAAATGCAATTATTAAAAACACTCCAATAGCAGACCATAAACCAACCATCTTCGTTTTGTTTTTATACCGCTCCTGTTCCTGTTGTATCTCCTGTTGACGTTGCTGTTCCTCGAGCATCAACAATTGAAGTTCTTTAAATTTTTGAGGCCCATACAGACTGTCGGTCATTGCCTTTGCAACATCCTGGTAATAAAACGCACTGTCCATATTTTTTCGCTGATAAAATAACCTTGTTAATAATTCACTTGTCTCCAATAATTCAAAACGTTGTATTAACAGATGGCCATTTAGAAATGATTGGCGGGCATAGTAAAGACTTGAATCATATTGCCGGGTAAGTTCAAATATCTCAGCGATCTTTCTCTGTATTTTACTAAGGTTTACTTTTTCATTTACCTTAATTGAATTTGCTAACGCTATTTGATAATACGTCAATGCCGAGTCTTTTTTTCCAAGACCAACATATGCATTTCCCATTCTTGTAAGAATAAGAGATCTTAAAGGGCCATGAGTTAAACCAGTATAAGTTTTATAAGCCAATTGTGAATAATACAAGGCGGAATCAGGCATTTTCAATAAATCATATGCATTGGCAATATTAGTCAGACTAAAAGTTTGTCTTAGCTGATTGTGCGTTTCATTATCAAGCTTGTTTGCTGATAACAAGTATTCAAGCCCCAGGCGGTATTCGCGAAATTCAATATAATCAAAACCAATAAAAGTCATCGTTCTTGCTTCGCCATTAATATCTTTCATTTCCCGGTTGATTTGCAGAGCCTCAAAGTTTAATTTCAATGCCAGCGGGTAATTACCCAGAAAGCGGGTTGCTTCTGCCAGTTCATTCAAATTATCAACCACTCCTCTTACATAATGCAGCTCCCTCGATAAGGCCAATGCCTTTTCGGAAATGACCCTTGCAGTATCCGGCCTTGTAAAAAAATACTCACTTTCAATTTGCATAAGGAGTTTTGCACGGTTCGTATCCTGCCCGGTCTTTGCTAATAGCTGGTTCAGGCTATCAAGAATTCGTGGATTTTGACCATTAGAATAAAAAAAGGATCCAGTCAAAAAAATTGATATGATTAAAAAGATTTTCATCTGCACAAATCGTTTTTAAAGTGTAATTATAAATTCCGACCCTTCTCCTTCTTTCGTTTCTACTTTTAATTCCCCGCCATGTGCTTTTACAATATCATAGCTCAATGATAAACCTAAACCTGTTCCTTGGCCAGTTGGTTTGGTGGTAAAGAAAGGTTGAAAAATTTTATCCAATACTTTTTTCGGAATGCCGTTGCCATTGTCTTTTACACTTATTTCAACCTTGCCGTTTATCTTTTTTGTATTTACTGAAACAGTTGGTTCATAACTATCGCCAATCTGTTTTTTCTTTTCATCAACAGCATAAAACGCATTGTTGATCAAATTGAGAATCACTCTTCCAATATCCTGTGACACTATATTTATTTTACCAATGCTATTATCAAAATCGGTTTTTGTTGTTGCATTGAATGATTTGTCTTTTGCACGGAGACCGTGATAAGCTAATCTTAAATATTCATCGCATAAAGCATTAATATCTGTCGCTTCTTTTTGCCCGTTGCTTGTTCTTGAATGTTGCAGCATTCCTTTTACTATGGCATCGGCTCTTTTGCCATGATGATTTATTTTCTCTTCATTGTTTGTAACATCTTTTGCTATTGCTTTTGCTTCATCATAATTTCCCTTTTCAATTTCTGTATTCATTTCTGAAAGCAACTCTTTATTTACATCAGAAAAATTATTGACGAAATTCAACGGGTTTTGTATTTCATGTGCAATGCCAGCAGTCAAGTCACCAAGTGAAGCCATTTTTTCTGACTGCACCAGTTGCGCCTGTGTCGCCCTCAGGCTCTCCAACGTAGATTGAATTTGCCTACTCTGTATGGCCAGTTTACGATAGTTTCTTTTTTGACGGATATTATTGCGATACACCAACCCTAAAATAAACAACACGACCACCAATCCGCCGCCGATCATGAACAAATACAATTGCTGAATATGTTTTTCATTGGCTACTTTTTCATCTTCCAGTTTTTTGCGAAGTGCCTGTGATGCTTTTAACGCTTCAGCATTGTAAAGTCGGCTGTTCATGAGTTGTTGCTGAATTAACCTGTATTCATAAGCTTTCTGGTAATCTTTTTTCTGTACATAAATATTACTGAGCAATAAATAAAGGTCTTCATTGTCCGGTTTGCCATAAATAATTTTTTCGTCGGTGATAGCTTCAGTTGCCAGGGTTTCTGACTCCGCCAGGTTTCCTCTCTTGAAGGCGATCTCTGCTTTCAAAACTTTTTGATTGAACAATCCTCTCAGGTTACCATTCTCTTTAGCATAGACTTCTGCTTCGGCGATGATTGCAAGTGCCGTACTGTCCTGGTTCAGCGCTTCGTAATCGTCTGCTATATTCGTAAGCGTAGTTACTATTGTCAATTTGGGGTTTGTCGTTCGTCTTATTTCCCGCCGGATGGCAAGACCTTTTAATTCATAGTTAAGGGCAAGCTGATAGAGACTGTCTTTTTCATTTGAAGACAAAAATGCGGCGTTACTATACATATATCCCATGTTCACGTAACAGACCGAAAGCGCCTCCTGGTTGTTTATTTTTTTATACCCCTTTTCGGCCTCCTTGAAATAACCGATGGCCTCCTGCAAATAGCCAAGGCTGGCATTTACAAAGCCGAGCAGCTCATAAGCGCTTGCGGTTTCCTGAGTCAACTTTCCCCTGATTCCTGCCTCCAAAGCATTCTGTCCGTATTGAATGGCAAGCACAAGGTTGTTTCGTTCATTCTCACAAAAGGCTTGGGAACGCCAGGACCTCGATTCGCCTTTTACATAACCAATTTTTTTTGAGAGCTGGAGCGCTTCATTTGCATACATCAGTGTTGAATCGGGATGTGCATACTGGTATTCAAATTCAAGTTCCAGCAAAGTGTTGACACGGTTGGTGTCAGGTTTAGATCTTGCAATCACTTCATTGAGGCTGTCCACCCGGTGCCTTATTTGCGACCGGACGGTAGTGCCTGCAAGAAATAAAAAAACGGTGCCCGTGATAGCGATAAAAGATCTCATGTTGATGTCGTTTTGCCTGGTTGAATTTAGCTGACAGGAAGTTGGATAATAAATTCACTTCCTCTGCCTTCGTTTGTTTCAACTTTCAATGCTCCACCATGTCCTTTCGTAATTATATCATATGCTAAACTTAATCCCAATCCTGTACCTTGCCCGGTTGGTTTAGTGGTAAAAAAGGGTTGAAATATTTTGTCCAATACTTTCCGAGGAATACCGTTGCCGTTATCCTTTACACTAATTTCAACTTTATCATTTATCTTTTTTGTGCTGACTGAAACGGTTGGTTCATATCCTTCACCAACTTGCCTTTGCTTTTCATCCACTGCATAAAAAGCATTGGTGATCAAATTGAGAATGACTCTTCCGATCTCTTGCGGTATTGCATTTACTTTACCAATGTTATTATCAAAATCAGTTTTAGTTGTCGCACTGAAAGATTTGTCTTTTGCACGAAGACCATGATAAGCCAATCTGAGGTATTCATCAGCTAAAGCATTGATATCGGTTGGTTCTTTTTGTCCGCTGCTTGCTCTTGAATGTTGCAGCATTCCTTTTACAATAGAATCAGCTCTTTTACCATGATGATTTATCTTTTGTTCATTTTCTTTGATGTCTTTTGCTATTGCCCTGATCTCATCCAAGTTTCCTTTATCCGCTTCTTGTTGTAATTCATCTACCAGTTCACTGTTTACATCTGAAAAATTGTTTACAAAGTTTAACGGGTTTTGAATTTCATGTGCAATACCTGCAGTGAGCTCACCGAGTGAAGCCATTTTTTCGGATTGGATAAGCTGTGATTGAGTGGATTTTAAATTGTCTAAGGTATTTCTCAGTTCCGCTGTTTGCCTGCTTACTTCTTCCTGCAAGATCTTTTGCTGATTTAATGCTTGTTCTTTTTTCTCTTCTGAAAGTTGAACTACCTGTTTTGCATTGTCCCGGACTTCCTTGATTATTTCTTTAAATCGAATGGCAACATATACCAATAATGACAATGGAGACGAAAGGAACAAGCCGGTAGCAAACAATAGCCCGAGTGAATAATTTCCGGGTGCTACGATACCCGAAGTAGCCAATGATAATCCAAAGCTAAATGCCAGTATTATTCCGACAATTACAGCCCATTGGGCTCCTTTTAATGTTTTCCATGACGTTATAATATAATAAGCATAATTAATTATTATTAAAACGATCTCGAAGATCAGTAGATATGCGCTCTGTAAGAATACAATGGCAATGCCTGCAGCAAAGATCAGCCACAAGGAAATTTTAAACCATAAGCTTATTTTTCGCTTAAATATCCGGAGCATCAGTAACAGGCTGAAAATACCGCAGAGAGACACTAATATCGCCCAGGCTAAATTCAGAAATGCATAAAAAGCATAGGTAAAACCCGGTGTTGGTATGGATTGATCGCAATAAATAGTAAATGCATAAACGGTAGTGTATACAGCAATAAGGAAAAAATTTTTTTCATTTCGGTTTTGAAAGGCCAATAACCAGAATAATAGACAGAGAATTATATTTGCCGTTAACCAAATTGTTCTGAAAGCATGCAATGACAGGGTTAGATCAAGATTAAGTTTGCGGAACTCCGGCGTTGTTATTATGATAAAACTTCTGATCCTGTTTTCCATTTCTGATTTCAGGTTATAAGGTGGAAGGCCAGAAATAAAATCGACAAAATGAATAGCAAGAATATGCTCATTGCCTTTTTCTAAATTAAAGGGAACAGGAGGCTTGTAGTTCGGGTTGTATTCCTGAAAAGGTTTTCCGTTTACTCCTGTATTACCAAAAGTACAATGCAGTCTTCCGTCCACATAGACCTCAGTGGCAGCCCATGCATTCAAATACAGGTCAAATGTTGTGTCGCTGAAAGCTGGATCTAATTTTATTTTTATTCTCAGCCATCCTTCTAATTTTCTATTTTTATCAGCAAGCTTACCCGAAAGTTGTGATGGTTTTATTTTTTGCCAACCCTCAGCATCTATTTCTTTTCTTGCCCATGAGATATCGTTGCCTTTTCTGAATAACCACCCATCTATATCGCCTAATGATGTGTAATTTGATTTCATTGTCTGGGGAGAAATCGTTATTGTAGTATCCTGTGCTATAAGCGAAGAAGGCAATAATAAAAGCAATAATATTTTTGATAACAATTTCATCAAGGTTTTAATTACCGGGTAATTGAATAATAAACTCACTCCCCTCCCCTTCATTAGTTTCCACCTTCACCTCACCGCCATGTGCTTTTACAATATCATAACTCAACGATAAACCTAAACCTGTTCCTTGGCCAGTTGGTTTGGTGGTAAAGAAAGGTTGAAAAATTTTATCCAATACTTTTTTCGGAATGCCGCTGCCATTGTCTTTTACACTTATTTCAATCTTGCCGTTTATCTTTTTTGTATTTACTGAAACAGTTGGTTCATAACTATCGCCAATTTGTTTTTTCTTTTCATCAACAGCATAAAACGCATTGTTGATCAAATTGAGAATCACTCTTCCAATATCCTGCGGAACGATATTGATTTTTCCGATGCTTTCATCAAAATCTGTTTTCATCGAAGCATTGAACGATTTGTCTTTTGCACGAAGACCGTGATAAGAGAGGCGCAGATATTCTTCGGCCAGGGCATTGATGCCTGTTGGTTCTTTTTTTCCTGAACTAGCCCGGCTATGTTGCAACATATTCTTTACAATTGCATCCGCTCTTTTACCGTGGTGATTTATTTTTTGCTCATTCTCTTTAATGTCATTTAATATTTCATTTTCCAATTGTTCATTTCTTTCAGGGTTTGGCTTTAAGCGTTCAGTATTCAGCTCTTCTATGAGCTCTGCATTTACATCCGAAAAATTATTAACGAAGTTTAACGGGTTCTGTATTTCATGAGCAATACCGGCGGTCAATTCCCCTAACGATGCCATTTTTTCGGATTGGATCAGTTGGGATTGGGTGTTTTTAAGATCGAGTAAGGTTGCTTGTAACTCGGCTTTTTGTTTTCCCAATATAATATTTGCCTTTTTCCGGTGGCGGTTATTTCTGAAAAGCAGGAAAGTGATCAGTATAAATACAGCTATCCCGGCTAACAAAACATAGGTTCTTATTTTATTTTGAATCTGAATTTTTTCTTGTTCCAGTTCCCGCTGGCGTATTTGCTCATTAAAACCTATATTCTGAAATTGTTTTACTTTCTCGGTATTATTCAAACTATCCTTTGCAACCATAGCCAGTCCCTGGTATAGAAAAGCACTATCTATATTATTGCTAATCTTATAAGCTTCCGATAAGGCAGTATAGGCATCTTTTAATCCGTAGAGGGATCCGGTGGTTTGAAAGATTTCAAGCCCTTTTTTTGCATACCAAAGACTTGAATCATTGTCACCTGTTTTACCTAGCAAATTAGCTACATTGACATACGCATCTCCTAGCGGCTGCAACATATTTTGCCCCTGGCTTTCCCGGATTGCGTCAGTTAAATACTGTCTTGATAACTTATAATTACTTTTTTTATAATAAATCAAGCCAATACTGTTCAATATTTTTCCTCTGTAAAATTTGGTATAATCATCTGCCCTATGTTCCAATGCCCGTAATTCGAAATAAAGTGCGGAGTCAAGCTTTCCCTCGCTTATATAAGTCAATCCTAACTGTATATGAGCAAAAGATAGCAGTGACATGTCTTTGATTTCCGTAGTAATTTTTTCACATTGTTTGAAGTGGTATAATTGCCGCTCAATATTACCCGTTGCCCTGTAAACATTGCCCAACTGAAGGTGAACGGATGCAAGTGCTGTCAAACGGGCTTTAACAGGTGTTTCGTTTGCGGATAGCTGCCGGATGTTTTTTTCACTGCCGGGGTCCTCGGCAATTTTTAGAGCTTCAACTAAGTATTGCAGTGCAAGGGGATAATTTCCCAAATTAACCAGCCCATATCCCATATAGATCAACGCATCCACTTCGTCCAGTGGGAGATCCAATTTTCGTGCAATTGTCAATCGCTGCTGTGCAAAATAAACGGAGCTATCAGGTTTTGTTTCGCCATAATATTGTGATATCGCAATTAACACGGTTATTTTAGCTGTATCATTCTGCGCAATCTTTAACTCATGTTGCAAACTATCAATATACGATTGTTGTGTCTTACTATGTATAAATAGAAAAAGAAAGAGGAAAATATAGAGGAACCGTTTGATCATCACAACTGATTTAATTATTTTTTATACGGGTAGCCATATCGTAAACCCTGCACCTTCCTTTGTCTTTGCTTTCAGTTCTCCACCATGTGCGTTTACAAGATCATAACTTAATGATAAACCTAAACCAGTTCCCTGTCCTATTGTCCCGATAACTATCGGGATGGTGGTAAAGAATAACTGAAATATATTATCTAAAAGTTTTTTCATTGTAATAAATTCCTTGTTTTATTTATGCTGTCTGAATAACCATTCTAACATTAATGGATCAATATATGCGCCGAGCCATGAAAAATGGCCGACTTCAGGATATTGGGTAAACCCAGGATGAGCACCGGCTTTGGTCAATGCCTGCAACATGTCAAGAGAATAAGCAGGATTGACTGCAGGGTCCTCTGCTCCATGATAAATCCAGATAGGAATATGGGCTATAGATGCTGCTTTTGATGCATCCCCACCACCGCAAACAGGAACGGCTGCAGCGAATAAATTCGGATAACGCTCAATGGCATCATATGTTCCGTAACCGCCCATAGAAAGACCCGTAATATAGATCCTGTTACTATCAATGCGCTGGGTTTTTATTAATTGATGAATAAGACCGATTAAAAGTTCCATAGGCTTTGCCGGTGTTGGCTGCAACTTCATATCATTACGGGAAAAATTAGACCAGTTCATGTTTTGAGGACATTGCGGAGCGATAACAAAAGCCGGGTGCAACATCATAGCCTGGTCGGTGGCGAAATTCATCACACCCCATTTTAACTGGGCTTCGTTATCATTGCCACGTTCGCCGGAGCCGTGCAAAAAAATTACAAGGGGGTACCTGCGCAGAGTATCGGAGTCAGGAAAAAGTTGCCGGTAGAATAATGTATCTCCTTTATCATTAACATATTTATTAAAACTAAAACGTGAAGATGACTGCGAAAATACAAACTGTGTGCTGACGCAAAAAAGAGTCAACATAAAAGCGATTGATTTAGTATAGTTCATTTTTTATACATTTTATTGAGTAAGCGGAATTACTATTATGAATGTCGATCCATCATTTTCTTTTGTTTCCACTTTCAACTCCCCTCCATGTGCTTTTACAATATCATAACTCAATGATAACCCTAACCCTGTTCCCTGTCCTGTTGGCTTGGTGGTAAAGAATGGTTGGAAAATTTTATCCAATACTTTTTGCGGAACACCGTTGCCATTATCTTTTACTTTAATTTCTATTTTACCCCGTCCGACCGGATCATCCGGGCGGGCATTTGTCTTTTTTGTACTTACTGTTACCGTTGGTTCGTATCCGTTTAAATTCTGTTTTCTTTTTTCATCAACGGCATAAAATGCATTATTGATCAGATTCAAAACTACTCTTCCGATATCCTGCGGTATGATATTGATGTTTCCAATGCTTTCATCAAAATCAGTTTTCATGGTTATGTTTGATGATTTATCCTTTGCCCGAAAACCATGATGAGCCAAGCGGAAATATTCATCGGCCAATTTATTAATATCAGTTGGTTCTTTTATGCCACCGCTGCTCCGGCTATGTTGCAACATACCTTTCACTATTGAATCTGCCCGTTTTCCATGCTCTGCTATTTTTTCCTGGTTGTATATTACGTCATTCGCTATGGCTTTTATTGCTGCTGTGTTTCCATTATCAATTTCTTCATTCATTTCTTCCAGTAATTCTTTATTCACTTCTGAAAAATTATTAACGAAGTTCAACGGGTTTTGTATTTCATGGGCAATGCCGGCGGTAAGCTCACCCAACGAAGCCATTTTTTCCCGCTGAATTAGTTGCGCCTGGGTTTCTTTCAGATCTTTTAATGATCGGCTTAACTCTGCCGTTCTTTCTGTTACCTGCTTTTCTAATGTTTCATTTTGTGCACTTAGTATTTGTTGTTTTTCCTTTTCAGTTGCGATCATCTTTTGTGAAAGATCTTTTACCTCAGTTAGCTTTGCCTGAAGTGAAGACGCAGTCCGTGCAAATTCTCCTGCATAAAATAACGACAGTCCTATACCAAGAATAAAATAACTTAAACTTACAAGGAGGGAACCCAGGTCACTTTTTTCTGCAAAAGCAGACCACACATAAGTAATTATCACTGCAGCAAACAAAAGGTGGGTGGCCAAGAGTATCCATGCCCCGGGTCTGCGCCGGCGTACTGCCAGAATATTCAGCCGCAAAAACTCAATATTGGCCACCGGGAAAAAAAAGGCGTTAAAGAGGCCGCTGTAATCATAAGAAATAAAGAAGAATGGAACGATAAGCAAACCATACAAAAAGATAATATAATAGAACCAACTCCTTTTTTGTTTATAAAGAATATACATACCATTGATAAGGGCGAGGGCGCCTATGATGTATAAAACCTGTGTCGCCAGTAAAAGATAATCCGCTCTCGATACAGTAGTGGGCTCCGACAACGCAGTTATATGTACTATAATTGCTGCAAATAAACAAAAGCAAAAGATACCTGTATACAGGTATTCCTTCTGAAGCCGGAAAGAAAGGAAAAGAAACAATAATAAAAAACCTAATGGCAGATAAAAAGATGATTGGATGGCCCGCAAAGTAGAATCAAATTCATCGTCTTTGATATGATCAGCCAGCGCTTCATTACTTTCTTTTAATTTGAGAAGAATGATCGGCCGGACACCCGTAAATTTTAAATAAAAATTCTTTTTATTAAATGAATACCTGACAGCAACTTCCTGTACCCGCTGTGGCCCCAGCTTGAAACTAAACTGGTGATTCGTAAAAAACCTTGTTCGTTCTTTTTTATAATCTTTGCTGACATTTCCAAATGTGTAAATAAGTTGCCCGTTCAGATAAATTTCTGCAGCGCCAAGTATGGATGATATCATGGTGATCCTTTCGTCTGCAAGCGAAGAATCAACTTCCATTCTTAACCTGAACCACCCGATCTCCGCTTCACGTACCTGTGGTAATTGGTGCAGCTCAAGAGTTGGATTTAAATTCTCCCAATTGGAATCATCATAACCCGGGTTTGACCAGGCAGGATCATCGCCGGGATGAAACTTCCATGCTTTGTCAAGAGTAATACCACCCTCATCTATTTTTTGCAGATGAAAAACTTCCTGCCCGGAAGAATGGACAGCGATGGCCAGGATTGTGGCCAGGATGAAATACTTCATATTAGTAATCCCGGTTTCATTTTATGGGCAAGGAGATTACAAAGTCCGAACCTTCACCTTCTTTCGTTACCACTTTTATTTCTCCACCATGTGCTTTTACAATATCATAACTCAATGACAAACCTAAACCTGTTCCCTGTCCTGTTGGTTTGGTGGTAAAGAATGGCTGAAATATTTTATCCAATACTTTTCGTGGAATGCCATTGCCGTTATCTGCAACTTTAATTTCTACTTTACCATTAAGTTTTTTTGTACTTACTGAAACAGTTGGCTCATACTCGTTCTGACTTTGTTTCTTTTTTTCATCAACTGCATAAAATGCATTGTTGATCAAATTAAGTATAACTCTTCCGGTATCCTGGGGAATAATATTTATTTTCCCGATGCTATCATCAAAATCTGTTTTAAGATTTGCGTTAAATGATTTATCCTTTGCTCTTAATCCATGATAAGCTAATCTTAAATATTCATCAGCCAAACCATTAATATCCGTTGGTTCTTTTTGCCCACTACTGCTTCTGCTGTGTTGCAGCATGCCTTTTACTATTGCATCGGCTCTTTTTCCATGATGAGTAATTTTTTCTGAATTGAATGCAATGTCATTGGAGATTGCTTTTACTTCTTCCAGGTTACCCTTGTCAGCTTCATTTTTTAATTCATTAATTAACTCTTCATTTACCTCTGAGAAATTATTGACGAAGTTTAACGGGTTTTGAATTTCATGTGCAATGCCTGCGGTTAACTCACCAAGCGAAGCCATCTTTTCTGATTGTATGAGTTGCTGCTGTGTTGCTTTCAAATTATCATATGCCTGTTCAATTTTTACTTTCGCCTTATGCTTTTGCAGGTTATTCCTATAAAAAATTATTGCAAGCAATAACAATACGCCGATACCCGCAATCAAAAAATATGTTCTGACCTTATTTTGAAAAGCGATTTTATCTTTTTCTGCTTCCCTCAAACGGATTTGTTCGCTGAAAGTGAGATTTTGAAATTCAGTTAGATTTTTGATCCTTACCTGGCTCAGGCTGTCTTTCGCCACAAGTGCCAGACCCTGGTATTTAAAGGCGCTGTCAAATTGTTGATTGAGCTGATAGCTCCTGTACATGTAGTCATAGGCGATTCCCATATTAGTTTCCGTTCCTGTAACAGCACCCATTGATTGAATAGCGGCAAGATTTTCTTTTGAATAATACAAAGCCGAATCTTTATTTCCTGCTGCCACGTAATACCTGGAGAGACGCAAATAGATCCTGCTTAGAACACCAACGTTATTCCATTTGATTGCAGATGCTAAACCAGCGTAATAATATTGCATTGCCAGTGATAGCTTTCCCGATGCCATGTAGATATCACCCAGTGTCATCTGGATATGACCAGAATATTTTTCAAACTCTGATTGTGTTTGCAGTCGCTCAGCTTCTTTTTCATAAAGCAGCGCAGAATCATATTTATTTATTGATATGTAAGATTGTCCCAGGTTCATATTGGCAAGAATTCTACGCGGCATGTAGCCGATCTCTGTTCCGATCCTTCCTGCTTCTTTGAAATGAATAATTTGTTGCTCGGTGTTTCCTGTTCTTAACATCAGTATAGCAAATATGTGATGTGCATAGGATAACGCCAATAACCGGTTGTTACCTTTAAAACCTAATAAAGATATATCCCAATAAGGTTCTTTTTCTATCCTGAGATCTTCAGCTATTGCAAAGGCCTTTTGTAAACATGTAAGTGCATCTGCGAATCGACCCATTTGTGTTAATTGATACCCTTTGTTTGACAATGACATGGATTCGGCGGCTTTATAATGATTCTCCTGCGCAATTAATAAACCCTCCTCAGCATAGTAAAGCGCAGAATCCCTGTTTGATTCTTCATATACATTATATATATCCTTTGCGATCTTGTAGCGGGTTTGTCCATCCTGTGAATTCTTCAAAGCATTTATTAAACTATCAGGCACGCTTTGCTGCGCATTTACCAAAAATGGGTATAGAATAAATAATATGATCTTAAAAATACATCTCATTACGATGAATAATTAGGTAATTGAATAATAAACTCGCTTCCTTCTCCTTCTTTTGTTTCAACCTTCAACTCACCGCCATGTCCTTTGGTAATTATATCATAGCTCAACGATAAACCCAACCCGGTTCCTTCGCCGGTTGGCTTGGTAGTAAAGAATGGTTGAAATATTTTATCCAACACTTTTTGTGGAATGCCATTGCCGTTATCTTTTACACTCACTTCAACTTTGCCATCCATTTTCTTTGTGGTAACAGTAACGATTGGCTCATATCCATTACTTGTTTGCTTCCGTTTCTCCCCTACTGCATAAAAAGCATTATTGATCAAATTAACCAGCACCCGGCCAATATCCTGTGGGATTATGCTTACTTTATCAATACTATTATCCAAATTGGTTTTAAAACTTGCATTGAAAGATTTGTCTTTTGCACGCAGACCATGATAGGCTAATCGCAGGTATTCATCAGCCAGGGTATTAATATCAGCAAGTTCTTTTTGCCCGCTGCTGCTACGGCTATGTTGCAACATGCCTTTAACGATCGCATCGGCCCTTTTTCCGTGATGAATTATTTTTTGCTCATTCTCTTTTATATTTTTTGCAAGTGATCTTATCTCTTCCAGGTTACCTCTACCAACTTCCTGTTCTAATTCGTCAATTAATTCTGCATTTACTTCTGAAAAATTATTCACGAAGTTTAACGGGTTTTGAATCTCATGTGCAATGCCTGCTGTGAGTTCTCCCAACGAAGCCATTTTTTCTGATTGTATAAGTTGTGTTTGCGTTTTCTTTAAACTATCAACCGTCTGGTTTAATTTTTTAAATGAATCGGCATTTTCCAAAGCAATAGTGGCATAGATGGCAATATTGCGAAGCATATAAAGCTGGTAATCACTATAGGCATTTTTTTGAAAACTCTGAACAGTAATAACTCCACGTACCTTTTCTTTTATTTTTAATGGAAGATAGATAAGCGATACAGGCTGCTGACCTTGCTTAGGTACCAATACATCCTGTAAGAAATTTTTGTACTCAGCTTGTAGATCACCCATCACTATCTCTTTACCACTTATAAAACACAGGCTGGCAAATCTGTTCTCTTCATAAACGGAATTTGTGTAAGCAGGTAATGCCACTCCATTTTCATAGGTGGCCGGAAATTCGATCTTCTTGGTATCATCATGATAAATTCCAATACCGAATACGGATGCATCCATCAATGAGTTTACATTATCATAAACAGTACCGATGATGGTTTCAGCAGTAAGCGAAGCGGTAATTTTTCGACCGATCTCTCCAAGCAATTCAACATTGCGATATGATTGTTCAAGATTATCTTTTTGTACTGCCAATTCCTCCGCTTTCTTATCTATCTCCTTTTTTTGTTGATGCAATAAAACATTAGCTTGTTGCTTTTGCCTGTTATTCCGGAACATGATAACTGCTAATACGATCAATGAAGCCACACCTCCAAGCAATGCAAAAAGAAAAACCCGTTCACGTTTGTTCTCTGCTACCTGTAATTGTTTGTCTTTGGTGAGTAAAGCAATTTGAGCTTGTTTTTTATCTAATTCCAAACTTGCCTGGAGCATGGCGGTCTTTTGTGCAATTTCTTTTCCGGTCAAACTATCTTTATAATTAGAAGACAGTACCTGGTATTTATAGGCAACATCCCACTGCCCGAGCTTAGCAGCAGATTCTGCAATCAGTGCTGTTATCTCACGGAGATATAAACGCCAGCCAACTTTATTTGCCAGCTCAAGAGCATATTTTGCAGTTATTAATCCATTCGCTGGGTCACCCGAATGGGTATAGGCTTTACCCTTAACCCACTGACCCCACGATTCCCTGTCTTCCAAATTGGCTTTACCTTTTGTAAAATCAAGATAGACGGCAATGTTTTCAAACGCCTTTGGATAATTGCCCATTCGTTCATACACATCCCCGATATTACCATGATCGATAGCAATCGCACTTGAATCTTTCAGCTCACGATCAATATCAAGTCCTTTGGTATAACCTTCCAGTGATGCAGGATAATTACCTTGTGTTTTATATGTTTTACCAATGGCATTATAAGCTCCGGACATCCCAACTTTATATCCAATACTCTCAGCTTGTTTTAATGCGTCGGTCTGGTAAGGGATGGCTTTTTCATATTCCCCCAATATATTATAAAGGTATCCGATAGTCCGTTCGATATCTACTGCTTGCTTTATATCCCCGGCCTCATGTGCGTTCTTTAACCCCTGTAAAAAATAATCAAGTGACTGCGCATGATTACCTTCATCCATTTTCATGCTGGCCCATGTCCTGAACATATAGGCCAGGTCTTTCTGATCATTTACACTTTCGAGCAGTTGTTTTGAAATAGCGAATACACTGTCTCCTTCTTTGTATTTCAGTTTGGCATAATAACGGGCTCCTTCAATGGCCACGGCATATCCTTTCCCTTTCGTATAATTTATTTTATCAGCAAGCTCAATGGCCAGCTTAATCAAAGAGTCTGTTACTACCGGCTTTGCTCTTCTAAGTTCGTAAGCAAGGTTATTTAGAAGGTTGACTTTTACTGTGTCTTCCTGCGGATGTGCGTCCAATTGTTTTTTCAGACTATCAGCAACCGGGGTTTGTGCCAGCAAGCAATTCAGACTTATTAGTAAGCCGGCAAAAAACAGGTGTAGTTTTTTGTGTGTCATAAAATGTTAGTTATAGAGGTAACTGAACGATAAATATTGTTCCTTCTTTTTCTTTTGTTTCCACTTTTAGCTCACCACCATGCCCTTTTGTAATTATATCATAACTCAACGATAAACCTAAACCCGTTCCTTGTCCTGTTGGTTTGGTGGTAAAGAATGGCTGAAATATTTTATCCAATACTTTTTGTGGAATACCATTGCCATTATCCTTAACCTTTATCTCGATCTTATCATCTATTTTTTTGGTACACACTTCTACAGTTGGTTCATATCCATTAGCCTCTTGTTTCTTTCTTTCACTGACAGCATAAAATGCATTGTTGATCAAATTGACCAGCACTCTGCCGATATCCTGTGAAATAATATTTATTTTTCCAATGCTGTTATCAAAATCTGTTTCAAACTTTGCATTGAAAGATTTATCCTTTGCTCTTAAGCCATGATAAGCTAACCGCAAATATTCATCAGCCAAACCATTAATATCTGTCGGTTCTTTTTTGCCAGTGCTGCTGCGGCTATGCTGCAGCATGCTTTTTACGATCGCATCTGCTCTTTTACCATGATGATTTATTTTTTCTAAATTCTGGATCACATCGTCGGCAATATCTTTTGCATCTTCTGTATTACCGGTTTCCAGTTCTGTTTTCATTTCATCCAGCAACTCTTTACTTACTTCAGAAAAGTTATTGACGAAATTCAACGGGTTTTGTATTTCATGTGCAATGCCTGCAGTCAATTCACCAAGTGATGCCATTTTTTCTGCCTGTACCAATTGTGTTTGCGCCTGTTTCAAATCTGTCAATGTATTTTCCACCTGTTGCTTTGCCGCTTCCAGTTTATTGAAATCTTCGTAACGGGCATAAGCTGTAGAAAATGCATCTGCAACATGCTGGATCAATTCTATTTCTTCTTGTTTTAATTGTATTGTGTTTCCGACATACAACATACCCTGTAAAAAAGGAAGGAAATGTAAATAGAATCCACCTTTCGGGATTGTTTTCAAATATTGTTCCGGCGAAGCAAGACCACCTTGTTTTACTAATGTTTTTGCGAATTCAGTAAAGGCTGATTCATCCCAATGATCCGTATACCTCTTTTTATCATGCCAGTTACTTAATACATATTGAATATTTCCGGGAGTATCATAAGGAATATGAAATGCTGCAATTGCTTTTCCATCCGGTGTGGAAAGAAATGTATGAATGAGTTGCTGTTCTTCGTCCATGATAAATACGCCACAACGAATAAATGGAATACCGAGTATGTTAAGTTCATTCCATATCAATGGAGTGATCCTTTCCAAATCACCAACGGTACGCATAGAAGCGATCTCTGCACGAACACGATCAAGTGCCGCTTGTTTCACTGCTTCTCTTGCATTGGCTTCAGATTTTTGCAATTCCATATAACGCCTGAACGTAAGATCAATAACAGATGCAAAGCGTTTAAGAATCTTTATTTCTGATTCTGTGAATGGTTTTTCTGCCCATCCATAAAAAACTCCTTCTGAAAATGAAAGGAAATAGCCGTAATGTTCATATTCTGTTTGTCCTGATGGTACTTCGAAACCTAATTTCAAATGTTCATAATACGCTTTCAACATTTCCTTTGTCAGTACCGGGAAATAATCTTCGCCACTGACCCAATGATCATAAATTGATCTTAAAACAGGATTGACATCCAGCAAAACCCAGCCGATCTGGGAAAGACTATCTCCTTCTTCAGAGGCAATGGCTGAATACAATAATGCTTTTCGATTTTCTTTATTAAGCATGCCAACGCCACAACGCATCGGGCTGATACCAAGTTTTCTTAATTCAGTAAATACAAGACTTGCAGTTGCAGTAAGGTCATTACTGTTATGCATAGCCATTGCTTTACCACGAACTTTTTCCAATGCCGCTTCAATAGTTGCTTCTCTTGCCTGTGCTTCGGCTTTTTTCAGATCCTGGTATCTGCGGAATGTAAGAGAAAAAACAGAAGCGAATTTTTTCATCACCTGTTGATCTTCTTCGGAATGAGGTTGCAATGTGAAAGTCCAGACAAAGCCTTCTCCAAAATAATACGATTGAATATGGCTATCGGGAAGTTCCTGCATTCCAGCTGGCAAATAATCTCTTCTTGCATCTAAAATCCTGATATAATCTTCTTTGTCTTTACCACTCATATTGAAATAAAGAACTTCGTCTCTATTTACCCATCCTTTATAAAGCTGCTGCCAAAATGGATGCATCGTCATATCAAATTCGCCGGCAGCTCTTACAATTTTTCCCTCGGCCAGGTTATTTACTGACCAAACATCCATCGTTTGATCTGCCCGAATGTTTAGAATCCCGCCACGAAAACTTTCAATACCCAATTTTTCAAGTTCAGTGAACATGGTTGCTGTTGCTGTGCTTACATCATCACTGCTATGCATCGCCATTGTTCTTGCACGAACTCTTT
>Ga0105249_10000176_pt1 | contig 74933 bp, 79 predicted proteins | sample KBSS44metaG_FD_81522 | JGI IMG/M metagenome (GOLD analysis project Ga0105249, IMG submission 81522) | Switchgrass rhizosphere microbial communities from Kellogg Biological Station, Michigan, USA - KBS S4-4 metaG | ecosystem: Host-associated > Plants > Roots > Rhizosphere > Soil | place... | reverse complement strand
GCCGCCGCCGGCCGCGGCACGCGCCTGTGCAAATACGCTCGAACATATGAAGCCGCCATCCGGGGCTATTCCCATGTCCAGAAGGCGGCGAATGGCAGCTTCGGCATAATCGCTGTCGGGATCATATCCGAGGATCCTGTGCCCAGAAAGATCGGACAGGCTTTCGATTGGCGGATGGGTTCTGAGATATGTCCTGGAGACATAGAAATGCAGCGACACCGGCTGAAGCTTACGAATCTTGTGGCGCCCTGTTTCTGGTCGTTCGAGCAGAAGGACAATATCCACTTCACGCTTGGAGATATCTGCCGGGCGCGGCAGTGTGACCAACTCGATGACCATATCGGGCATTTCATCCCGCAACCTCGCCAATGCTGGTGCGAGAACCAGACTGCCTATGCCGTCCGGTGCTCCAACCCTCACAGTGCCGGCAACCGATTTGCCGCCTATCGCTATTTTGGTTTCTGCAGCAGCAATTGCTTCCTCGATGAGTTCGGCAGGTTGAAGGAGGAGCGCACCTGCCCGAGTGGTTCGCGCAACCGCACCATTTCGTTCAAATAAGGGAACACCAAATCGCCGCTCGAGGCCCGCGATTCGCCGCCGCACGGTCGATTCATCAACTTTCAGAAGACGCGCCGCACTGTCGAGATTTTCCCCCCGGACCAACGCAAGGAAGAAACGAAGATCATCCCAGTTATGTGTTTGCACCATCTTCTCCGACATCCGGCAAATGTGCCGCGATATTCGGCAAGTTTGTATCTTGCATGATATGTCGTGTCACCTACGCTTGGTGTAGATTGGCAGCTAGAGCCGCCTGCCGTCACGCTGGAGAGAATAATATCATGGAACTGGTTCAAGATCGGGAAACGGCTTCGGTGATTGAAACGCCGTCTGTTGACCCTGCACATTTGTTCCCCACGCCGGGGCATGTGCCGCCAGAGCTAATTCGGCCGTTTCCCTTCATCCTTGGCGCGAAAACCAAGGTTAGGCCGCACAGCTTCATTCCCGCTTATCACGATGGACCGGAAGTTTTCTGGGCGGAGCGCGCTTACAATGGCATTCGCGGCGCCTGGATCCCCCGGAAGGTTGAGGATCTCCACACGGTTTATAACGACCAGGAGCATTTCTGCGCCCGGGATTTCGCCCCGTTTGCCAGATTGTTGGGGGAGGATTGGTTTCTTGTTCCCGCCGAAGCGGACGCCCCGGATCACGCAATCCTGCGAGCATTGGTCAACCCCGTGTTCACGCCAAAGCGCATGGCGGCACTCGAAGACAAGATTCGCCAATATGCTCGCGAATATGTTCTCAGCTTTCGTGATCGCGGTCATTGCGAATTCATGCGGGATTTTGCTTTCGAATTTCCGATCAAGGTTTTCGTGGAATTGATGGGCTTGCCCCAGGAGCGGGTGGGTGAGTTTCTGCAATGGGAGCATAAGTTGCTTCACGAGCCCGATATTCAGGAAATTATCAAAGCCACGCGTGCCGTTGTCGATTATCTCAAGGAAGAAATGGCCGATCGCCGAAAAAATCCGCGAGACGATCTCATCACCTTTGGAATTCAGACGGAGAAAAACGGCCGTGTTCTGAATGACAAGGAGCTTTTGGGCTTTTGTTTCAACCTGTTCATCGGCGGGCTGGATACTGTTTCCACGAACATGGCTTGGCAATTCCATCACCTCGCCGAGAACCCTGAAGATCAGGCCAGGTTGAGAGCCAACCCGGAAATGATCCCAGGTGCGATCGATGAAATGATGCGCTTCTACGCGTCAGTGGCCACGTCGCGCGAGTGCATCAAGGAAACGACGCTGAAGGGCGTCACGATCAAGCCGGGAGACAAGGTGCTCCTGCCTACGTTCCTGGCAGGGCATGACCCGGAGGCGTACGATGACCCCGAAAAGGTCATTATCGATCGCAATGCGCGCCACGTCAGCTTTGGATATGGCCCTCATCTATGCATTGGCATGCACCTGGCCCGAAGAGAAATGCGGATTGCTCTGGAAGAGTTTTTATCTGAAATACCAGAGTTCCGTTTGGCGCCCGATGCCGATATTACCTATTATTTAGCAGCGATCGTACAGCCCGTCGAACTGCCACTCGTCTGGCAGACGAAATAGAAAGACCGGGAGAGTTATGCCTAAGATAATTTATAAATCCGCCGACGGGACGGATCACGTCCGTGATGTCGAGGAAGGCATGTCTTTGATGCGTGCTGCTCTTGAGTCAGACGTACCGGGCATTCAGGCGGAATGTGGTGGCGCTGCAGCCTGTGCCACTTGCCAGGTCATGCTTGATTCGGCGTGGGTAGACAGGGTTCCGCCCGCTGCCGATCTGGAGTTGTCGATGCTCGACGAAGAAGACGAGGCGATCCATCTTCGATTGTCCTGCCAGATCACCGCGACCGCTGAATTGGACGGCCTTATCGTCCATATTCCGAGCAAACAGCGCTAGGGTCAGGACCTATTAATCGCATGGACGTGACAGAGGCTCAAAGGCGCCGTGGCAGCGTCGCGTCGGCTCGACGGGGACAGGCCCCGCCTTCGCCATCGCTCCTTGCCACAAACCCGCATATCGCCATCACGCTCCATGTGATTAATAGGTCCTGACCCTAGAGGCTTTACGCGACGAACCTCGACCTGGTTTCAGTGCGGAGGTCACAGGAGAGCGCACTCTACGCTGCTTGTCAGCTCGGGCAACCGGCGTGGCTGCAGAGGACGTTCGATAGTCGTCGCAAAATCATGGTTTCCGGGCTAGATGACCTGAATGATCTATAGGCGATTTGAGAGCCGTGAAACTCGCGGGCCGCTTCGTGGCTGAGAAATCCGGGGGCAAAAACCGAGCGGGGCGAGATCCTTCAGCAACGATTCAACGTATCCTGGCGGCCGCCCGCGAAGAGTTTGGCGCGAATGGCTTCGACGGTACCAAGGTTGAACATATCGCCAAGCGTGCGGGCGTCAGCAAACAGCTGGTCTACCTCTATTTTAACGGTAAGGACGAGCTTTATAGCGAACTGCTAAAGCTTACGTCGCGCGCTACATATGAAGCCTTGCTTAAAGTCGAATATGAAGCACTGGAGCCCGAAACCGCCATCCGGACATATATCGAAATGATCTATGATCGCTATCAGGCAGATCCGTTTCTGGCGATAGTGACCCTTGATCAAAGTCTCCATGCCGGCGCGCAAATCCGGCTTGCGCCGGAAGCCAAGCGGATGCGTGAGATCCTTTGGAACAAACTTGATGCAGTGTTGGCGCAGGGCAAGACCGCGGGCGTTTTCGATCAGGGTGCTGATATCCAGAGCCTCGAATTCATGACAGTCATCATCATTTCGGGCTGCGTGGCATCGCGCGGAATGTTCGCGCGCTATGTCGGGCACAAGATCTTCGACGAAAATCCGAAATTCTGGCGTGACTATGCTGTCACATTCATATTGCGCGCCCTACAGAAGCAGGCAGAACGATAGCACAGCAAGGGAAAGAAACGCATCGGCTGATCGGGAAGACGGCAATCGTGACCGGCTCAGCTATGGGCATCGGAGAATCGACTGCACAACGACGCGGCCGACACGCGTCCCGAAATCCTGGGCAAGGATGCGGCTGTTGGCATGTGGATGCCTTTGTCTGGGACCAGACCTTTCACGCCAATCTGGTCCCAACTCGAGACCGCTTGACTATTCGTCAGCCGCGAGCTTCGATCTCGTCCGCGAAAAAGGGTTGATGGCTGAGCAGGCCGCCATCGCATTGTATGGCCTGGCCGGTCACGAAAGCGGAATCGTCGGACGCGAAAAACGATGCGAGGCCGGCAATGTCTTCGGGCAGTCCATTGCGGGTCAAGAGCAGATGGCGCTTGGTCATCCGAGCCAGCTCGGGGACATTCGCTTCCAATTCCGGATCGAGAATTAGACCGGGCAAAATAGCGTTGCACCGGATGTTTTCGCGGCCATGCTGGGTTGCGATATACTTTGTCATGGTGAGTATCGCGCCTTTGGATGAACCATAGGCTATGCGGGATGAATCCCCCGCAGCGGCTGCGTTGGATGAGGTGTTGATGATTGATCCACCCCCCGCCTTACGCATGTGCGGAATCACATGTTTACAGGCCAGCATGTAGCCCCGGACGTTGACCTCCATCGTACGATCCCAGGTCTCGATGTTTGTATTTACCGCATCCGTATCCTGTTCGAGGAACGCGAGATCGAGCAAAGCTGCGTTGTTGTGCAAGATGTCTATTTGACCGAAATGAGATGCCGCCTGCTCGACGAGTGACGCGATAGAATCCGGATCGCCGGCATCGAATGCGACTGCGAGTGCATTTGACCCGAGCTCACTTGCGATTTTTGCGGCTGCAGCCTCGACAAGATCGCCGATCACCACCTTTGCGCCTTCGCTGACGAAGCGCCGCGCCGTAGCAGCGCCGATGCGTCCGCCACCGCCGGTTATGATTGCTACTTTACCTGTAAGCCGCTGCATCAACCTGTCTCCCTCGCTTTTCTCAGATAGCTTGGCCTCCTGTTCGACCGCCTACCAGAGGAAAGGAGTAGCAACGCAATTTGCGGGACGTATTGGCTTCACCGTCGTGGAGTCTCAACGCACCAAAGATCAGCGATACGACCAGGAAGTGTTGATCTTAAGATCTGAGCCAATTGACAGTCATGGAAGGGAGGATGTATGAAATTCTCATTGAACATGCCCAATTCAATTCGGGTGCTGGCAATATCGCAGCCATGGGAAGCCGCGCTCGATGGTACGCAGATCGCGCAGGCCGTGAAACTTGCGGACGATCTTGGGTATGATACCGTAACCTGCGGCGAGCATTTCATTATACCCGAAGAGCATCTCGAGCTTTCTGGCGCACATTACATGCACGCGGTGGCGGCGTTATCGTTTCTGGCTGGACACACCAGGAATATCCGGCTGTGCTCCAGTATTACACTCCTTCCGCTCCAAAACCCGATCGTGCAGGCAAAAGCATGGGCAACGCTTGACTGGCTGAGCGGTGGACGCGCGGCGCCAATTTTTGGCGTGGGGTGGCTTAAGGAGGAATTTGATCTGCTCGGAGTCAATTTCCATGAACGCGGTAAATTGAGCGATGAATATATCGCTGCCATGATCGAGCTTTGGAACAGCGATAAACCGGAATTCTCTGGCCAGCATGTTTCTTTCAAGGGCGGGTTTGCAGAACCGCGTCCCGTTCAGAAGCCACATTTGCCAGTCTGGTTCGGCGGCGATGCAGAACCGGTCTTACGGCGCGTGGCAAAGTTTGGCGACGGATGGTCTCCGTTCCGCACGCCGCCAGAAGATTTTCCAAAATGTCTCGACTTTATCCGATCGCATCCAGCCTATGACGGCCGCCCGATCGGCATGTTTTTTGCGTTGGAAATGCTGAATGTTGGTGCGCACCATGAAGTGCTTAGCGATGACCGCGCTTCTGGTGATTGGAATGTGCAGAAGATCGTCGACCAGATCGGATGGCTGGCTGAGCTAGGGGTGACCGAAACAAGCGTGACGCTTCCGAAGCTTAGAGATTTCGAGGAATATCTTGATCGCGTGCGCTGGGCAGCGGAAGAGATTTTCCCGAAGGCTCGTTGATGGCGGTGCGGGTTAGGGTCAGGACCTATTAATCGCATGGACGTGACAGAGGCTCAACGCCGCCACGGCGCCTTTGAGCCCTGCCCTCCGGGTGGCGATATGCAGGCCCGTGGCAGCGTCGCGGCGGCTCGACGGGGGACAGGCCCCGCCTTCGCCACCGCTCCTTACCACAAACCCGCATATCGCCATCACGCTCCATGCGATTAATAGGTCCTGACCCTAAGAGGCTTGCTCCATCTGCGATGCGTCGAAGCCTGCTGTCTGTCCGCTGTCGATATATTCTTCGATGCGCGAAATCTGCTTGTCGCGGATCGTGACGACCATGCAAACGGGCATGTCGCGGATCTTGAAGCCGTTGCTGCCATCCGTCTGGACAAGATGCTGCTGTACCCATCCTGTCGACGTGGGCGTGCAGACGATATCGTCATAGCGAAGAGAGATCGTGGGGAAATAGCTCTGGAAAAATGCGAGCGCGGTCGCCCGATCCAGCGACTGACCGCTGAAATTATACCATATTGCGAAGTCATCCGAGAATAGGTCATCGAGAAGCGCAAGGCGCGGCTCGGTCAAGGCCTGTACGAGTTGGCTCGCTAGGGATTCTATCAACGCGGGTTCTGAACAGACTCCTTGGCGTATGCGCATCAGCCATTCCTCGATAAAAGTTTGGATTAGAGTGCGTCCGGATAGCGGTGTCGTCGTTCCGGCTGGGCAAACTTGATGTACCGTCAACTAAAAAGTCAATCGCAAGCATCCGTCTAAAATGATACCTGTGCCCATCTCAGGATATGGCGGAGGGCTGTCTCCGGAGAGGTGTGGTGGCTGTTTTATGGCCGGCAGAGAGTTCCTGAAGTACAACAGAAAGGCAGTTGTTGATGGCCGTAGATCCCGAGGAGGCAATGCGTATTGCCCAGTTTTGGGCGACCGTTGCTGAAGAGCATAATGTTCCGAAATTCGCGCAGATTCTGCATGACGATTTCATAATGTGGTACAATTTCGATCCGACAGAGCGGAATAAGGAGCAATTTATGGAAACGCTGCGCAGTGCGCATGCGAGTTTTACGGATCAAACCAACGAAGATACCCGCATCACGCTTACAACCGATGGCTTTGTTCTTCAGGCGACGATGAAGGGTCTCATGGAAGGTCGGCCGATTTCCGCGCCGTACTGCATCGTCGCCAAGATCAAGGACGGCAAGGTTATTCGCGGCGATGAATATTTCGACACTTCGCAGCTGACCAAGTACGCCGGCCCGGTTGGAGAAGGCATGGTCAAAGCATAGAGAGTATCATGGCGTAGGGTTGGTCGCGAGTGACGATGCTTGTGCATCAAGATTGTTTGGCCACCGACCTTACGTTACAAAATTGACGACGAACCGCTAAATGCATGATAATTGAACGTGAAAGTGCCTTGTAGGCGGCAGATGTTTCAGGAGGTATGGATGGAGCTTAATCAGGACGTCATGAAGCCCTTTGACATAGGGACGGGCGATCTTCTGCCGGACGCTCACATCATGGAAACGGGTATGGTTGATCTGTCGGTCTATACCTCGCAGGAACGTTTCGAGCGTGAGAAAGAAGTCTTCGGTCGGATCTGGTTGAACGTCGCTGAGGCGGATGAGCTGCCTAACCCGGGCGATTGGATCGTTCGTGACGTGGCCGTGCGTTCCGTGTCTGCGGTGATCGTCCGTGGCAAGGACATGAAGATCCGCGCTTTCCACAACATCTGCTCGCATCGCGGGATGAAGCTGGTGTGGGATTCCAAGGGACGGGGCGGCAAGTTTTCTTGCCCCTATCACGCCTGGACCTATGATTCCCAGGGGGCGCTCACCAACATTCCCGACGAAGCCTGTTTTCCCCATGTCGACAAGAAGGAAAGCGGTCTTACCCCGATCGCCTGTGATGTTTGGGAGAATCTGGTTTTCATCAACCTTGATCCAGAACCCAGGCAGACGCTTCTCGAATTCCTTGGCCCGGTTGCCGAGCGCATCAAGGATATCCCCTTCAAGAGCTATCCTTACACGGCACGTGTAGGCTCGCCGATTGACTCGAACTGGAAACTGGCGATCGAAGCGCAATGTGAAGCATATCACGTGCGTGCACTTCACGCCAAGACGGTAGCCAAGGTTTTGTCTTCGAAGAACAATCCTTACGTGCACCCGATCAGTTGGGAAATGCTGGGTGCGCACCGCTTGTCTTCGGTGCCACGCAATCCGGATTTCCAGCTCTCGGAAGAAAAGCTGGTGCAGAGCTTCTCCTTCCGCAATGCCACGCAGATGGTCATCGCTGATACGGGCGCGCAGCATGGACCGGAAAAGACGTTTGCCAATCATCCGGACATAAACAAGCATCAGTCCAACGTCTGGGGCAATGACCAGTACGTGCTTTACCCGCATTTCATCTTCCACTTATCGATGGGCGGCTGGTGGCTTCATCGGTTCTGGCCGCTGGAATCCGGCAAATGCTATTGGGAAGCGATCTATCACTTCGAACGGCCGGCAAGCCTGCGAAACCAGTTTGCCATTCAATATTCACTGGCGCTCAATCGTGATACGCTGATGGAAGATAATCTGGCGCTGGTTCAACAGCAGCAGGTTATGGAAAGCGGCGCCAAGAAGTGGGTTCAGTTCGGCGATCAGGAAATCATGTGCAAGCATCTTGCCGCTGTTTCTGAGGCCATCACGAATGATGTCGGAAACGACATAACAGGGGTGGCCGCAGAATAGTCGCACGTTATCGAAAGCGGCATCTCGATCCCGAGATGCCGCTTTTTTTGTGTCGTATATGGCGTGCGCGTCATCGGTTCTGAACAGGACGCATATTTTGCTCGTCACGTCAGGGCTTCAACGCGGTCGCATTATTTTTTTGAGTGGGGAAGTCAATGGATCTGGGGCTTGAAGGCAAGCGTGCATTTATAACAGGCAGCACCAGCGGCATCGGGGCGGCGACAGCGGAATTTCTGGCGGCCGAGGGTATGTTGGTGGTAGTTCACGGTCGGAACGCCGAGCGCGCTCAGGCAGTCAAGGCCAAGATAGAAGGGACGGGCGGGAAAGCCGCGATTGCGCTTGGGGATCTGGGCAATGACAAGGATGCCGAAGGCGCGACCAAAGCCGCGCTCGATGCATTTGGCGGCATTGACGTGCTCGTTAACAATCTCGGCCATTTCGAGCCTTTTGCGCTTGAATGGACAGACGCAACGCCCGCTGATTTCGCGGTGGCTTATGAAGCCAATGTAATCGCCGCCGTGCGGACAATTCGCGCCTGCCTGCCGGGCATGAAGGAGCGAGGCTGGGGGCGGATCATCAACATTGCAAGCGGCGCCTATACGCAGCCGCCGCCGGACTTTCCTGCATATGGACCGTCGAAGGCTGCTTTGGTGAACCTTTCAGTGGGTCTCGCGCGCGCCCTGCCCAACACTGGTGTAACCGTCAACACCATCAGCCCTGGAAACGTGCTGACCGAAGCGATGATGAGCTATCTCCCGAAGATGGGCGCCGCCGAGAACTGGCCGGAAACGGACGTGTTCGAAATCGAGCGTCGCTTTGTAAAGGAAAAATGGCCGAGCCCCGTGGGCCGCATGGGGCGCGTCGAGGAAATTGCTGCGCTGATCGCGTTCCTCGCCAGCAAGCATTCCGCATATATCGATGGTACAAACTACCGCATCGACGGTGGTGCACACGCCACCCTCAACTGATCTTCCAATTCAATTCAAACAGCGCCGAGACGCGTGGAGAGCAATATGAAACTCAGTGGAAAAGTGGCCATCATTACCGGTGCGGGAAGCGGTATGGGAGCCGAAGAAGCAAAGATGTTTGCTGCCGAAGGCGCCAGGGTGGTCATCACCGACGTGAATTATGCGGCGTGCAAAAAGATCGCGGACGAAATTGGCGCCACGGCAATCGCCATCGAACATGATGTTGCTGACGAAGCCGGTTGGAAGAAGGTTGTCGATACGGCAGTCGAGAAGTTCGGAAAAATTGACATTTTGGTCAACAATGCTGGCATGACTCAATCAAAAAGCCTGCAGGATACGGATGCGGCTTTCATGCGGCGCATGCTCGACGTCAACATTGTTGGCTCGTTTCTGGGCATGCAGGCAACGCGCGAAGTGATGCACAAAAATGGCGGCGGCGTTGTCGTAAACATCGCTTCCGGTCTCGCGTTTACCAGCCTTCCCGGATATTTTGCTTATGGCGTTTCCAAGTGGGGCGTGCGTGGCATGACCAGGCTCGCGGCAAAGGATCTTGCGCAGTATAATATTCGGGTGGTGACGGTAACGCCGGGAGCCATTGAAACTCCTTCGCTCGTTCCCGCGGTTCGTGAAAATGCCAAGACGATGATTCCGATCGGCCGCGTCGGCGGTTCGGACGAGTTTGCGCGAGTCGTGGTCTTCGTCGCCTCGGACGATGCAAGCTATGTCTCCGGTGCCGAACTGATGGTCGATGGAGCGATGATTTGCTGATCATGGTCGCGGCAACTAGATTGACCGTCAAGTAGCCGCGGCGCTCTCGACAAGAAGCGTCGTTGACAAGCCTGGACTTTGTTATCCATACCTCATGAAATTGCAAAATACGTAGGCTATCGGAAAATCGTTCATCCTTGTCGGACATCAGGACGATGTCCTCTGCCGCAAGGAGAGAATATGTCCGAAACTGATATTGTGGGCACCCGTGCCGTACCGAGCATGAAAATGCCTTCGTCGTCCCAGGACATTACCCCCGATCTTATCAACGCCATCATTCATCCCTGGCATCCGGAGATAATGATCGACACGGTCGATATCGCGGAAAGCAAGGAATATGGCGATGGTATGGTGTCGACCGCCGCCCGCGCGGTGATCGATGTGACCTATTCCTCGGCGAATTCGAAGAATCTTCCGTCGCGCTTGGTGTTCAAGCTCGCGCGCAGCCCGGATTTCAAGATCGGTCCGCTATACGCGAACGAGGTGCGCTTTTACAATTTGCTGCGACCGGAGTTCTCGGATGTGGAGGCGCCACTGTGCCTTGGTGGCGCCTATGATCCGGCGACTGAGCAATTCGGTTTGTTGCTCGAAGACCTCACCCTTCGCGGCGCACGCTTTCCGAATACTACGGTCCATGTGTCGCTGGCCGAGGTCGAAAGTGTTCTTGAGCAATTGGCGCGGGTTCATGCTCAATATTGGTTGAGCCCTCGTTTCAATACAGATCTCTCGTGGGTTGAAACGCACGTTGCAGGTCCGCTGGCCGAGTTTATGCAAAATCATGTTCCGCCCGTCATCCAGCAGGAAATTGATACGGAAAATTTCAAACGGGAGCTGGTCGAACGCCTCCGAACCACCGGAGAGGAATTGCGGCGGGGTACGCGTAAGCTGCACGAACATCAGCAGACGTTGCCATACACGCTACTGCACGGCGATACGCATCTCGGGAACACTTACTTGTTACCAGAAGGGCGTGGCGGATTGCTGGACTGGCAACTGAGCGTGCGTGGCCATCACATGCATGATGTGAACTATCTGATCACCACTGCTCTTTCGATTGGTACGCGCCGTAAACACGAACGCGATCTGCTTACCTTCTATCTCGATCGCCTGAAAGCGTTTGGGGTAAGCGAGCCGCCATCCTTTGAGGATAGCTGGACCGAATATCGGCGCACGCTGGTCTGGGGAGTATATATTGGCTGGCTGACGACGAACGTTGCCAACTATGGGTGGGAAATCAATATTCTCAATCATCTTCGATTGACGACGGCGTTTGAAGACCATGAAACCTCCAAACTCGTCGCGGAGCTTGGCTGAGCCCTATCGCGAGGCAGCGTCCTGAGAGATGAATGTTCGATCGTTGGACAAAATTGGAGGAGTATCTCGATGACCTTGGAAGAACTGACCGCCCTTGAGGAAATCAAGCAGCTCAAAGGCCGCTACTGCATGTGTCTCGATCTGAAAGACTGGCAGGGCTACGGCGAATTGTTCGCAAAAGACGCGACGCTGAACGTTGACACTGCCGTGGCTACCTTTGGAGACGACCCCAAGCCACAGCCCGAAGTCCGGGGACGCGACGCTATCCGTGATTTCGTCGGCGGTCTCTGCAACCCCGCCATCACCGTTCACCAATGCCATACGCCCATTATCGAATTTACCTCTGCGAACACCGCGAAAGGTATCTGGGCGATGGAGGATGAGGTGGAGATGCCAGGATTTCACCTCCACGCGCGCGGTCATTACCGGGAAACATATATCATTGAAGACGGGAAATGGCGCATATCATCGCTCCACTTAACGCGAACCCGCATAGATATGCTGGAAGGCGATCAAGCCGGACCGTTGAGCAAACAGGCCGCGTAACGGACTGCGGTTTTTCGGCAAATTGCGGTGCAATAACCCCTGAACTCTCGCGCGAACTTTCGCCTGTCCTACACGTCTTCAAACTGCCATGCCCGATGCTATCTTCCTCTCGTCATGGATAGCGTCATGCCAATCGCCATTGCCCCGCTCGTTTCGTTTGACATCACAGCATGTCGGAACCCGCAAATTCGTCATCTCCCGTTGCCGTATTCGTATCGCGGCGACACGAATGCGATTGCGGACACAGGTGATTTTGGTGTGAACCATGTGTGAACTTTGGCAGGCCGGTTGAAGCGCAATGGCACGCCTCAACTTCCTCAACCAAACCCAACAAAAGGCCCGCCAGCTCTCGCGATCGGTAGATCGGGATCGAATATGCGAAGGCGAGCGCGGGAAATCCCGGCACGCAGCTGCGACCCCACCACCCGGCGCCCTCACGGAACTCTCCATATCACAGCGCCGCCCGTCGTCGCGCGGCTTGCCACGCAAATGCAGAGTATCCGGCTCCAAGTTTAGAATGGATTGGATGGTATGAGCGAACTGATCGTTTGGACCTATGATTGGGTGCCCGAAGGCCCCCGTGGTTTTGTGCGCGACATACGGCTGAGATGGGCGTGTGAGGAAGCTGGGTTTGGCTATTCCGTGCGAACAGTTCCTTTCAACGACCGGGGGGGCGACCATTTGGCGCGTCAACCTTTCAGTCAGGTCCCGTTCCTGAGCGATGGCGAGCTTGAAATATTCGAGAGCGGAGCGGGGCTGCTGCATCTCGCCCGAAAAAGCGAAGAACTAATGCCACGCGATCCTGTCGGAGAAGCCCAAACGCTGCAATGGACGATCGCCGCGCTCAACTCGATCGAGATGGTTACGGTTCCCTGGTGGTTCCTGGAAGTGACCGGCGCTAAGGACAACCATCTGACCGGCTGGTTGGAAAGCCGCCTCGACCACATGGAGCGCGTCCTGAAGGAGCGGGAATGGCTGGCCGCCGACCGCTTCACTGTCGCGGACCTGCTGATGGCCGATGTTCTCCGCGTGGCAAGAGTTCGTTCTTTCGGAGATCGAACGGCGACGGAATCCTATGTGGCGCGGGTCACGGAGCGCCCCTCATTCAAGCAGGCCCATGCCGATCAGTTGGTGCACTTCGCCGCAGCCGATAAGATGCGCTCGTAGCCCTATTCGGGGCAGATATGGAAGATGTTCGGTATCGTGCTTCGAGGTGGCGCCGCGTCCGGCACTGTTTTCCAGCATCGGGCTTTGGATCCGTTTCCATGGGGTACGCTGGGAGCAATGCTTGGCAAGGCGGGCTGGATCATCGTCGGTATTGCCAATGGCGGTGAGCTATGGCGCGCCCGTCTTTCGGCAGGCGAGCAGGCTGCCCCAATGACGTATGTTGCGCGAGATGGCCCGCAATATGTAATTGTCTCGGCCGGTGGCCATGTCGCACTGAACACGCGCTCGGGCGACAACATTATGGCGTTTGCCCTGCCTGGGCAGAAATGATTTGGGAGAATTGAATGCGTGCTGCGGTGTTTCAAGCGAAGGGCAAGCCCCTGGCAATCGAAAATATTGCAGATCCTACGCCAGGTGAGGGCCAGGTCGTACTTAAGGTAGGGCGCTGCGGGATTTGTGGCAGCGATCTTCATATGGCCGAAGGGCACACCTATTCCTTCGACGAAGGCGCGATACCGGGACATGAGTTCTCAGGTGAAGTTGTCGCGATTGGCGCGGGCGTCGACCGCCTCAAAATGGGTGACCGGGTCGCAGCGCTTCCATTCCTCAGTTGCGGGAAGTGTGGGCCGTGTCTCGCCGGTGATCCGATGGGTTGTCCCCAACAGCGCATGATGGGGACGTGGGGCGTAAAGGGCGGGTACGCCGAATATGTCCTTATCAACGAAATATGGTGTGTGAAATTGCCCAAGTCGCTGGGTTTCGATGATGGAGCACTCGTCGAGCCGTTGGCGGTCTCGCTTCGCGCCGCCCGCGTTTCCGGCATCAAGAGCGGTGATCGCGTTCTCGTTCTCGGCGCTGGCGCTATTGGCCTGGCCGCTGCTTACTGGGCGCGTCAGTCCGGTGCGAGCAAGATTGCTGTTTCGGCAACGTCGAACCGTCGAAAAGACATGGCACGCGCCGTTGGCGCGGATGCCTTCATCACGCCCGAAGAAGGCCGCACCCTGGCTGAACAGTCCACAGCTGCGCTGGGGGGCGAGGCCGATATTGTGTTCGAATGTGCCGGTGTTGTCGGTTCGCTGGATTTGGCGGTCTCCGCCGTCCGTCGGCGTGGCGTCATTGCGTCGCCCGGTTTCTGTTGGACGCCTGATACCTTCTCTCCCATGTGGGCGATGAGCAAGGAAACGACGATCAAATATACGAACGTGTATGATACCAAGGAGTTCGAAATTTCGATCGCGGCACTCGAAAATGGGAATGTCGAACCGCGCGCGATGATCACCGATGTGGTCAGCCTCGATGACACGCCGACGGCATTTGAAGGGCTGAAACAGCGCAATAACCAGTGCAAGGTCCAGATTTCGCCTTGGTAAACGGTGCCTGACAAGAAGGTTCAATGTTATGTTGACGTTTCCATCACTTAAACATCATCAGACTGCTTATGTGACGACCGATTTGGACGAAGCGCTGTCACGCCTCGACAAGGCTTTTGGCCTGTCTCGCTTCTATATTTTTGACACCGTCACGCAGCAGTCCCATCCTAACCAGCCAAAGCTGAAGATCGCGCTGGTACGCACGGCAGGAACAGAATTCGAGATCATCCAACCGCTCACTCCAAACGAAGGCGTCTATTCAGATCCGCTGCCGAAGGATGGAAGTTTTGCGCTGCAATTCCACCACATTGCGGTGACGGTGCCCGGAACGCCGGATGATTTCGAACGATACAGGGCTTCGATTGACCCAAAGGAACATCCCTTCGTGGTCGACGGCTACGCCAAGAGCGGGGAAGGGGAAGACCTCGCTCGTTGGTTTTACACGGACGAGACCGCCACCTTGGGCCATTACATCGAACACTGCTGGTTTTCGGACACGGTCAACGATGCGATGCGTCAGGCCGTTCCCTATCTCTGATTGACGACGTGCGCAGGAGAGTGCCCGCGCTCCGTCGTCTCGGCCTATTTCAGCGCTTGCTCGGCAGTGGCGATTTCAGACCGCAGCCACACGGTTTCCTGAAGATTCTTCTTTCCGTCGGCCAATTCCAGCAGCCGCCGCAACGCAATAAGCTGCAGGTCGATCGCCGCGTTATTCTGCGGCTCAGCGATCAAAACGATTTCCACCAGCTGAAGACCTTCAACCGTACGATCGGCGTCCAGATGCTGCTTGGCAAGGGCGAGTAGCGTATCCGCACCAGCCGCCGACACGATCTCGGGATATCGGTCCGGGAGCTTGACCGGGTATAGCCGAGAGGTGAAGTCCTGATCCCACCAGCCCACATACTCATGATAGAGCGTCTTGATGGTCCAGGGCACGGTACCGTACCATTCGTGAACCTTGAGATCGGCGGGTAGCTCGATTTCCTTCATCATCTTTTCCAGCGGTTCGCCTGCATTCATGCGGCGAACTGTCTCGTCGTGAATATATTGCAGCGCATCCCGCAGCGTGCGCACGCCTTTATCAACCTCTGCTGCGCCACGGATTGGCTCGCCATGACCCGTTACCAGCATCTCGGCGCCAAGCTTCAGTACACGGTCCGCATTGCGGATATATTCGATAATCGAACGTGGCTTGTCCATGCGCAGCGTATTGACGTTGGGAATGGTCATGAAAGCCGGGCCGAACAAATTGCCGGTAAATACGATCTTTTCCATCGGCATCCAAACACAGACGGAATCAAGTGTTTCCCCGCCGGGCACGGAAAATATTTCAAAGCGCCGCCCGCCATGCTCAAGCACATATTCCCATTCGACAAGAATATCAGGATTTACGGGAAAGGTCGGGGATTCGGGCAAGCCGTCCTTAAGCACCGGCCGCCAGATTCTTTCCCATTTTGGCAGATAAAATGGCAGCAGGGTCGTGTTATAAGTGAAGCCCTCCGGAAATCGCCAATCGGCGATGATTTTCGCGCCCTCGTCCACGAACGGCAGCACGCCACCCCTGTGATCGGCATGGTGTTGTGTGAGGATCACATATTTCGCTGAGCCGAGACCCGCTGCCCGATATCGCGCGAGATGCTTGGCTCCGCCAGCGACCGTGCCCGCGTTGATGGCGACATATCCATCCGAAGTGCCAACGGCGTAGCTGTTGGAAACGTCTTCCGACATATACACGCCGTCCGCGATTTGGACGGGCAATTCAGAATTATCAGCCGCGCGAACGATCTCCGCGAGCGGTGTACCCTGTGCATTTACCTGAGACATGCGTCCTCAACCTCCAGACCTCATGATCAGAACATGCGGGTTCGAACTGCGATCGCCTACTCAATTTAAGCAGGCGGCGGTGCCGAAATTATCTTGGAAGCGCCATCGAAACGGGCAGGCCGCGTTCACTCGCCCTCCCTCTCAACTGACCTATTCAGCGGCGATCGGCGCGTTATTATTACGCTGATTTTCTATGCCACCGATTACGGCGACCAGATGGCGGAGGAGGATTTCCGATTCTCCCAATTGAATGAACTTTTTCGCGCCAGATTCCAGCATGGATTGCTGTTTCTGGAAACAGCTATTGTCTTCAGCAAAGATGTCGCGTTGTAACGCGCCATTCACTTCGAGCGAAAATTGCTCGCGACAGCTTTTAGGCTTTTTGTAGTAATAGGTCGTCAGCCAGGTCGATTTCGTCCTGGATATGGGCCAATAGCTCGTCGTCCAATAACCATTTACCGTGACGTGAATCGAGAAGTTCGGGAAGAGATTAAATTGCTCGTTTCCGAATATATTGCTGCCAATCCTGTTGATCGCCGGGTGACTGAGAAAGTCACAGCTCGCATTACCCTGCGCGCCGCCCTCAACCATCATCTGCTGCCCGTTGGCACTGGCAAATCTTTGCACCAGCCGTTTTTCGGGGAGCCGATATTCCGGATTGCAGGGAATAGTTGCGTTGCGGTGCGGACCCAGCGGTTCCCACGCCAGGAAATTGACGTGGGGATTTTCCTTGGTCGAAATCATGCCTCCCACTGACTGGGTGTGCAGCGCCTGCACGTGATAGCCTTCGCTCGCGGCCTCGATGCCCAGTTTCCAATTGCCCACGACTTCCTGCGACAATGCGAGAGTATATTTGAACTGATCAAAGGGCGCGCCTGCCAGGCGGTTCGCCAACGGGCCGAGAAATTCCGTTAGCGTTTGTGCGGGGTTGGGATCAAGATTGATGAAGACGAAGCCTTCCCATACGTCGCAATGGATAGGCGTGAGGCCGCTGTCTTTTTTGCTGACGTGTGAGAAGCAGGCTTCATCCGGGATGTTGGTGAGCGCGCCCTGAGCATCGTAAGTCCAGGCGTGGTAAGGGCAGGAGAATTTACCGCCGCGCCCCTTTTCGTCCCACACCAGCTTCATCCCGCGATGCGAGCAGATGTTGTGGAAAGCGCGGATCTTCATGTCCTTGCCGCGCACGATGATCGCGGACACCGAACGACATTCGATTTCCCGAATGAACCAGTCGCCGACATTTGGGATTTGCTCTTCGCGGCCGAGATTCAGCCAGAGTTTGCCGAAGAGCTCCCGTTCCAGTTCGAACCGCTCGTCAGAGATATAGGCTTCCACGGGCACATGGCCGGTTTCCATGATCGTTGGATCCGGTTGGGTTCTGCCTTCACCGATGTCAAAGCTGCTATCGGCGGGGGGTGGGAAAAGTGCCATCGCATCCTCGCAACCTGGTTTGGGCCGGCGCTCGACCCATCTTGCGTCGGCGCCGATCAATCCCAGGAATGATGCCCTCTATGCAATGCGCAATTAAAGTTTTCTCTGTTTACCGTCGCTACAATTACGGGCGATCATCCCGAAATCGAATAGCCGCCGTCGACGGGAATCAGGACGCCTGTCACAAACCGTGACTCCGGTGCGCAAAGGAAGCCGATAACGTCGCCAAGCTCCTGCGGATCGCCCCAGCGTCCCATCGGTGTCCGTTCCGAAATGGGTGCCGCTTGTTGTTCGTCTTCCCACAGCATTCGCGCCATGTTCGTCTTGATCCAGCCCGGCGCAACGGCGTTGACGCGTATTCCATCCTTTGCCCAGGTCGCAGCGAAAGACCGCGTCAGCGCGACCACGCCACCCTTGCTCGCAGCGTAAGCCGGAGCCATCGTGCTGCCGAATATCGAGTACATAGAACCGATATTGACGATCGCTCCGCCTTGCTTGGCGAGCAGCGGATAGGCCGCCATGCTAACCCGCATCGTGCCAGTCAGGTTTACATCGACCGTCTTTTGAAATCCGGCAATCTCGAATTCGCCGAGGCTGGCGGTTCCTGCGCAATTCACCAGCGCGTCCAGGCGGGGGAGGTCGCTAATCAATGCCGCGACATCGTCGTCGCTGGTAACGTCCAATACCCGCGCACTAATGTTTGCGTCCTTGGGAGTGAGAGCAATTTCTTCGGCGCTGATCCCCGTTACGATTACCTCGTAGCCAAGTTTCACCAGGGCTTTGGCGCTGGCGAACCCTATTCCCATGGGATGAGCGCCACCGGTAACGAGGGCCAGCTTTTCCATTCGAATACCTCTTCGTTAGTTTGAATGAGTCGAGATTATGGTGGCACTACCGTCAGGTGCCGTTCACGTCAGTATGTTTTCTACCAGTCCGTACAGACGTCACTTAACCTCGATCCGCACTGGGAAACGGTCAAAGTAAAAGCTGAAACGCTCCCGCAAGACAGCCGGTTCAAGACCGAAATCTTCCCTCAAGTCATAGACAAGCTGACCATGTTTGCCGCGGCTGTTGGCCGCAATCGCGGCGGAAAAATCGGCACGCGCATCGTCATCAAATTCTATGCCCGCTTTTTCATAGATAGTTTCCAGCACCCCGATGGGGTCAGCCATCAACTCATGGAAATATACGTCATGGGAATGCGCGGGATCGAGCGAATCCCTGTCTCTCACGCAGGCTTGAAGCAGTCGTTCATAGCGATCGACCCAATAGTCCCCTATGGCCTTGATATCGACCCGGGTGCGCGTAAGCCGGGCACTATAGGCGACTCCGGTAATGGCGGACTGGATGGAGGCGACGGGATCGCGATGATTAATGACCGTGGTCGAGCCCGGCAGAGCGGCATTCACCGACAGCAATTGCTCCATATGCTGAGGACATTTGGTAACCCATTGGCTCGGACCGCGCTGCCAGCTAAGCACCTGAAACATCTTGCGCATATACTGGTAAACCGGGGTGTGATCATGAGCGAAATAATAATCGCGCCATGGCTTTGCCATCGATAGCCAGTCCAGATAATATGAGCCGAAGTCGATGCACTGCATCTCGACATCTTCCGAGATATGATCCGGCGAAAACTCATGAATGGATTTTATGTAGGGCAGGACAGCATCCTGCTGAGCCCATTCAGCGGCACAAAGTTCATGGCGAGTGTCCGCACCATCTTTAACAAACGGCTCGGCTATCGGCCGGACGGCTTCCCAATAAGGAAGGGAGCGCATTCTGCGATCTCCCGCGAGCAACTGCAGCAAATAGGTCGTGCCCGAACGCGGTAATCCTGCGACTATGACCGGCGTGGTTATTTCCGTTTTCAGAATTTCCGGATGCCGCTTGATCAGGTCTTCAGCCCACAGCCGGTTTGCAGCGAAGCGCACCATTTCGTTCCAGATGCCCAGCCGGCCGACCGGTGACAGTTCCGTCTCTTCGTCCGTTGCTTTCGCCCAGGCTTCCAGCCGGGGTAAAAAGTCGTCTGCGCCAAAATCCGATAAACCCGTTCGTTCGCGCGCAGCGGCCAGGATGACGTCCTTGTCAAAAACAACCGGGTTTGCCGCTGCATAAGAAAGGGTCTGCTCCTGCAACGGAGAAAGGACCGGGGCCTTGAGGTCGATTATCCTGATCTTTTCAGCGGCCATAGCGTACTCATCCTTACAGCTGTTTGACTTCGTTTTCGTTAGGACCGGTGGTCGCCGTGGCATCCCTGAACGCCTATCTATTGGTTGGTCGGGCGTGTCTCAGCTATTCTTGGCGTCGGCAGCGCATTCGTTGCTTGGTCGTCAAATGACAAGCTCAGGCTGAAACCGGTGGCGTGATGGCCTCGTAGAGGATGGTCACCACGTCATCCTGCGAGAAAGCCTCGCTCATTTCCATCTGACCAGACTCCACGAGGTTGGTTAGTGTTTCTAGCAGGGCATCGGGATCATCTGTCCGCATGAAATATAACGCCAGATAGGCTTGTGACGGCGCATTCTCATCCGCCGGGTTGCAGATTTGGAACCGTTGCGCCGATACAAAGCCTGGAACAGCGAGAACGTCGGACAAATGACGCTCGGTATACCAGCGGTTATATTCTTCTTCTGCGCCCTTTACCGGATTGCTGCGGACAACATAAACATAGTCTTTCATTTATACCCTCCCGTTTATCCCGGTTACTCTAAATCTTCGGGAAAAGATCCACGGCGAGGGATCTCCTTTCCGACGATAGCCATTTTCCTCACCGGCAGAATTATGCATAATAAGGGATGGCTATGCATAAAATACTTGCAAGCCAAGTGCGACTCGCATATCAATCTGAGATTGGATAGCATTGCAATGCCAAATGGAGAGACGTGATGAAGGTATCCTACCTATGCATGACCGGTTACGATGGACCAGCCCCTGGTTTCGAGATTTGGCCTGCAGCGCCCGAATTTTGTGATTCCTCGATCGCCCATCTTTCGATGGAGCGTTATCTGGGGCTGGCTGTGCGTGCCGAAGAACTGGGTTTCGATTGGGTCAGCGTTTCAGAGCATCATTATGCGCCATATATGATGACGCCTAACCCGTTGATTATGGCCTCGGCAATCATTCAGCGCACGAAGCGCGTGCGCGTTGGGTTGCTTGGCCCGCTCGTCCCATTGGTAAACCCTGTCCGTTTGGCGGAAGAAGTTGCCATGCTCGACGCGATGAGCAACGGCCGTATCGAAGTTCTCTTCCTTCGTGGCACGCCTAACGAGCACCATACCTATAACACGCCCCCTGAAAAGACTCGCAGCATGACGCAGGAAGGTATCGACCTTATCCTGAAGGCCTGGCGAGAGACTCAGCCATTCTCATGGGAAGGCGAAAACTACAATTTCAGCACAATCGCTGTTTGGCCAACCGTGACGCAGAAACCAAATCCGCCGGCTTATGGTTCAGGCAATAGCGAAGAGTCCGTCATTTTTGCGGCCAAGCGCCGGATGGGCATTGGCTTCTCCTTCGCCCCGCCTGAGGTAGTGAAGAAATGGATTGATCTGTATCGGGTTGAAGCAGCTAAGGAGGGCTGGGAGCCTACGCCGGAGCACGTGATTTATCGCGGCATCACCTATGTTGCTGATTCCGATGAACAGGCCGAGAAGGATATGGGTTTGCATTTCGGCAAGAAGGCGGAAGAATCTGCATTGCTTCAGTCCAAGACCATGGGTGGCCCACCGCTCACCTCGTTGGTGCTGAAGCCGTATTTTGTAGGTGGTCCTGAAACCGTGATCGAACGTTTCCAGGCGTTGCGCGAATGCGGTGTCGGTATCGTCGATATGCCCTTTACGATCGGCACGCCCGATCAGCAGCTTGCCTCGCTTGAGCGTTTCGCTGAAAAGGTCATGCCGGTGGTACAGTCGTGGGACTCGAAGAAATTCCTTAGGGAATTGCCGGAAGCTGCGGTCGCCGCGGAGTAGACGCCTAGTCAATAAGGGGGAAAGGCCGGTCGTCTGACCGGCCTTTTTTTGATCAGCTTTGGTGCGCGCCCATCGCTGCGAACATATCCCGGAATTCCGCAAGAGATGGTGCATGGCTGGTATATCCGCCATCCACGAAGAGATTTTGGCCGTTGGTATATCGGGACTCATCGGAGGCCAAAAAGATGGCCGCTTTGGCGCAGTCTTCTGGTGTCCCGATGAACGGCGTCAGCATGTGCCGTTCCATAAGCTTGCGAACGGGCTCTGGAAAATTATCTTCCAGCGCACCGCTGAGGATAAGTCCCACCATCAACACGTTGGCCCGAATTCCCAGTTTGCCATATTGCGCAGCGATATTGTAGATCAGGTTATGGGTTGCAGCCTTTGAGGCGCCATAAGCTGTCTGCGCGATATCGCCCTGCAATGCTTTTGCTGACCCTGTAAGAACGATGTTTCCGCCATCGCCCTGTTTCAGCATCTGCCGGATTGCGTGCTTGCAGCACAGCATGGTGCCGCGCAGATTGACCGCCATGGTGCGATCCCACAAATCCACGTCCATGTTCGCGACATCGACATCCTTCATGATGATGTCATTGCCTGTCATTGCGGCATTGCTGTGCATGACATCGATTCTGCCATAGGTCGACACTGCGAATTCCGTCAGCGCTATGACGGCTGCTTCATCGGAAATATCGCAGCTGTAGGAGACGGCTTGCCCTCCATTATCCACGATTCCTCTAGCAACTGGCTCTGACGAACGGCTTTGGCTGGCGACGACCACTTTAGCGCCTTCCGCGGCATATGCCTCTGCGCACGCCTTGCCGATGCCGGACCCCGCGCCGTTTATAAGAATGACTTTGTCTTGCAGACGTCCCACGAAAATTCCTCCAATATATTCGCCGTTATCGTTGCGCTCAGTTTTGTCGCGCCACTTCCCGGTTGTTCAAGATTCGGTGCATTATCATAAAATGCCACGCTGGTTGTCGGGCAGTGTGTGTGTGTGTGTGTGTGTGTTGGGAATGAGTCCGGTGACCTACCGGACGAAAGGGCTGGCCAACGGCATGCCGTTACGTCAGATGGCAGTGGCCAATGGACGGCGTGTAAAGAATTCTGTCGAGCAATCTCCCCAAAATAGTGCATAATAGGGGCGTTGGGATGACCTTCGGGCAGATAATGCGATACTTGCAATCGGCCTTGGCTATTTTCCGGCCTTGCCACTGGCGAAAGTCGGATTTGGGAGAGAAATTGTAATGACTGATGCGACGACTATAGCACTTCCTAAAGGTTTTGAGGCTCTCGCACCCTATGCCTTGACGTGGGGGAAGCTGAATTCGCAGGAAGATCGCTATCTGCTTCGCCAACAGACTTCGATGGAGGAATTGAAGGCATTTTATGATGCCGCGGCTCCGCGCCTGGAGGAAATCTTTGACCACCTCGATAAGTTTCCGATGGACGATCTGCCGGAAGCCGAAGCTCTTTTGTACCGTACCACGCTCGGCCTCACGGAAACAGCCATGGCGATCGAGGTGTTCAATCAGCCCACCGTTCCATACGCACCGTTCCCGCACAAGATGGCGATTGAGTGGAACGAATATAAGTAATTGATTGATCGGGTCGGGAGCGACCCTATCTTCTATATTGGTGCACGGGACTTGGTTCCGCGTATGATATGATGCTTGAGCCAGAGAGGTCCGCAAGATGTCTGTTGCGCTTCCAACGCAATTTGAATTCCTTGAATCATTTGCCGCGACCTGGGGTGATCTCAGAACGCAGAATGAGCGCTATCTGAAGCGGCAGTCATTGCCTTATTCGGAATTGGAAGCATTCCACACGGCTTTGGCAAATCGTCTTGAAGAAGTATTTTCCTATCTGGACAAATTTCCGGCCGATGCGTTGCCGGAGGCCGAGGCTCGGCTTTTCCGGACCGTGCTTGGTTTGACGGAAGCGTCACAAGCAGTTGAGGTTTTTGGACAGTCCCGCGTCCCTTACGCACCCTTTCCGCACAGTGTTCAGCAGGAATGGGTGGGGTACGAAGCGCACTAATATTCTGAAGGGAGCGCCGGCAAACAAGCTGGCGGACAAGATTATGGTCGATATTCAGCAGCACATGACCAAAGCCAAGGATTTTGGCTTGGATAACGGTCGTGTTCCGGTGGAATATTACACTTCGCCTGAATATTTCAAACGCGAGCAGGATATGATTTTTCGTCGTGCGTGGCTGATGGTGGCGCGCGAGGAAGAAGTGGCCGAGGCGGGCGATTTCATTGTGCGTGACCTGCCGGCGCTTGACGCCTCCGTCATCATTTCGCGTGGAAAAGATGGCGTCATCCGGGCGTTCCACAACACATGTTCCCACCGCGGCGTTGCTCTCGTCTGCCAGGAACGCGGCAATGCGCTGACCCATCGCTGCCCGTACCATGCGTGGGTTTACGGCGCGGATGGCGCTCTGCGGGCTGTTCCTTCAGAGCAGGACTTTCCGCATGTGGATAAGTCGAAGAACGGTCTTTCCAGGGTCCATCTGGACACATGGAACGGCTTTATATTCCTGAACTTTGCGGTTGAGCCCGAAGTTACTTTGTCCGAGTTTCTGGCTGGGCTTGATACCATGCTGGAGGGAGCACCTTTTGGTGATTTCCCTTTCTACATGCAGGTTACGGATGAGATTGAGTGCAACTGGAAGAACCTCGTGAATGCCTTCAATGAGGGCTATCATGTGGCGATCCTGCATCAGAAAACGTTGCGCCCGGCGGTGGTTCCGAAGGAAAATCCCCATCTGCATTATCTGGATGTCAAGGGTTTCGGGCCTCACAGCGCGGGTACTGTCCAACGCAACTTTGAATATGCCCCGACTGCACCGGTATTGACCTGGGTTTATGCGCAGATGCTGCCGACCTCGGCTCCTGACAAGCAAGCGATTGCCGAAGGAAGAGCAGGCTTTTACGAGCATCCTGGCATCAACCGTCTGAAGATCCCAAATTTTGGAACGGAGACGATTACGATCTTCCCGAACATATCAATTCAGCCGCTGGCGAATGGTTATTTGTTCTATCAGTTCTGGCCGATCTCACATGACCGGATGCGTACGGAAGTGCGCATCTATAGCCGTCACGAGCCGAAGAACCTTCGTGAGGAGTTCGCCATGGCGAACACTCTGGCGGCCACCCGGGACGTGGTTGCTGAAGATATGGCGATGTGCCGTCTGCAGCAAATCGGTCTCAAGAGCGGTGGCAAGATGTACCAGAACTTCGGTGAAAATGAGCCGTTGCTTCGGATGTTTACCCGCGATTACGAAGCCTATCTTGCCGGCGGTGGTCTCAGCCCGCCGCACGCCCAGGCTGCAGAGTAATCAGTCGCTCTGGCCGGGCAATCGCGCAGAAGAAGCGCTAGCGCGGCGGGAGCAGACCTTCCGTCCGCCAGCGGCGAATCCAGCCGATCACGCTTTCCGCTGTATCGATGAACGTGTGGAAACCCGCCTGACGGATGGCAATATTGCTTGTGATGACATTGCGGTCGGCGGCCAGCGCGAAATCAGAAAGCGCCGCGGATTCACCGAGATATTCGTCGGGGTCTTCGGGAACGTCCAATCCATGCCGGCGAACCAGTTCACCCCACGTTTCCGCACGGGCCCTTATTTCTGCGCGGACGGAATAGCTGGCGGGCGTGCCGACTGACAGCCCCATTTCTGATGCGATCACGGGCCACAGATCGCGCCAAGTGAAAACGTCTCCGTTCGTTATATTGAAAATCCGGTTTCGCGCCTCCGGGGCTTCGGCCGCCCAGGCAATGCCGTCGGCCAACAGGTTGACATCGGTCATCTCCAGCACGGCGTTTTTGTGCGCCATCGCCGGAAGGGGCAGATCAAGACCCGCCTCCCGGCGAAGCGCAGCCATAACGCATATCGCAAGTAGGCCGTTCAGATTGCTGTCACGGCTGCCGCCAACGATAATCATCGCCCGCAGGACGGTCCACGTGAGCTCGCTTTTGTTTGTGCGGGTCCAGAGATGGTCTTCCTGTCGGAAATAGAAATCGTCGAAATCTGGCCTCGGTAAAGATTCTCTGAGAGGAACCGGCAGATGCCCCTCATGATGCGGGGCATAAGCCTTGCCCCCGTGGATCAGGATGACATGCTTCAAACCATGCTGCTGATCGAGCAAGCTATCCAGAATGTTAGCGAACATCCGCCCATTCCGCCCGGCATGGGCTGGATCAAACCAGCTTTTGACCAGATCGCCAGGTGTTTCGTTCACGGCCGCGTAGACGAGATGGGTGATCGGGGGCGACCGATCGACCGTATCGCGGCAAGCAAGTGCATCCTGCAGATCCAGCGAAACATAGGTAACGCCCTGCACAGGTTGTACGGGGCGGCGGCGGGAAATACCGATCGTCTGCCATCCCAGGGTGACGAAACGCTCGCAGGCTGCCCGCCCAACGAGTCCGGACGCCCCGCAAACGAGGACGCACCCGGCGTTCATCGCCTCAGCCTGTAACCTTGTCGAAGTCGAGACCGAGGTCTTCGAAGATGACCTGGGCTGCGTTTCGGCCCGGGCCGCCTGTCACGCCGCCGCCGGGATGGGTGCTGCCGGCCGTCATGTAGAGCTTGTTGACCGGGGTTTTATACTGTCCCCAGCCGGGAACGGGGCGGTTGCCGCCCAGCTGCCAGCTGAAGAAGCCAAGGTGCTGGATATCGCCGTTGACCAGCGACGTGTTGTATCGCGTGATATCGAGGGGCGTCATGAAATGCTTGCCCAGAATATTGTCCGGCGTGACATTGGGCGCGATCCTGGTCAGGCCAGCGATGAAGCGATCGGCCCAGTAGCTGCCGATCTCATCCCACTTGTTGCGCCCACCATCCTTGAGTTCGAGGGGGGCGAACGCATAGATATGCATGTTTGCCTTGCCCGGTGGTACGCGGGTAGCGTCCGCACGGAACTGCTGCACATAGATGGCGAAGTCGTCTCGCGGATGACCGCGCTTTAACTCCTGAAAGCCCTGTGCGAATTCGTCAGGGTCGGAGTGCCCGGTCTCGACCCAGTAAAATTCATCAATGCCACCGCCAATGTCGAACTTCGCGGGTTCGTTCAACGCGAGATGCACGGTCATCGGCTGCAACGAGGCATATTTGAGCACGCTCAGCCGATGGAGAAAGCCATCGGGCATCGTGGCGTCGGGGACCATGTCCGGAAACACCTGCGCGATATGGAGGCCAGCCACGACCGCCTTGTTGGCGCGGATTTCCTCGCCCGTGGTCAAGATGATGCCTTCGGCGTCCTGACCGTTGAGCAGGATCTCCTTGATCTCGCTGTTGAGCCTTATCGTGCCGCCATGGTCTTCGAAGCAGCGAACGAGCGCATCGGCAAGCGCGCCGGATCCGCCGACAGCGATGCCAAGCCCAAACTTATACATGAACGGCAGGATCAGGTAGAAACCGAAGCCGGTTCCGTTATCGAACGGGTCCATCATCGTCTCGGATGCGTAGCGTGCAAGCGCGATGCGGATCTTGGGATGGTCGACCCATTCGCAGATCAGATCCCACGCGCTGATCGCCTGAAGGCGCATCAACTCTCGCCCTTCAGGCGTCTGATCCATCATCATCGCCTGCATGCCAGCGGCCGGTGGCACGCTGAACATGCCCATCACCAGCATGTCGAGTGTCTTGTCGACGGTCTCCACGAACCGACGATAATTCTTCGCATCCTTCGGGCTGATCCTCGCCATCGATTCACATGTGCGATCGAGATCGCTCCAGAATTCGAGCACGGTGTCATCATCGAACAGCAGGGCCGAAATGCGCTCCGGATGATTATACTTCAGTCCGTATTTGGACATGAGCTCCAGCTCGTCATAGCGGATCAGCGGATTGCCCTGGATCAGCGCATGGCTGACTGAGCAAACGTCCTGCTTGAAGCCGGGGCCGGTCAGCTCGCTCGTCGCGACACTACCACCGGCCTTTTCCCTGCGCTCGACGATAACCGTCTTCACGCCAGCCTTCGCCAGATAACAGCCAACTATGAGCGAATTATGCCCGCCCCCGGCAATTACCACGTCATAATTCTCGCTCATATAATACCTCACCTAATCAAGCGCTTCTACGGTCTGATCTCAAAATCCTGTGCTATGTATTCGGCACCTCGATCTCGCGCATGTCGGCCATTTGCGGTTGATGTGCCAAATGTCCACCATCGACGGAAAAAGCCTGGCCGGTAACATATTCAGACTCATCGGCGGCCAGATAGGCTGCCATGGCCGCAATATCGTCGGGTTTGCCGATGCGAGGTGTGAGCGCCTGGCGTGAAATCTTTTCGACGAGATCAGGATATTGCCCAAGCGAGGCGTTCATGATGGGACCGGGCAGTATTGAATTGCAGCGAATATTCTGATGTCCATGTTGCGCAGCAATATATTTCGACAGCATTATCACTGCGGCTTTGGACGTGCCGTATGCAATGCGGATGTTGTCGCCTGCCAACCCTGAATCGGAAGCAGTGTTGATAATCGAGCCGCCGCCATTAGCTACCATATGTGGGATGGCGTGCTTGCAACCAAGCATCACGCCGCGCACGTTTACCGACATAATGAGATCCCAGATATCGATCGGGATATCCACTGCGTTGGTATCTTGCGAATGCACTTCAAAAGACGTTGCCGCCGCATTGTTGAACAAAATGTCGATCTTGCCAAAACGGCTGATGACCTCATCGATTCCTGCCTTGATCGACGCGGGATCGCCTACGTCAAAATAAAGCCCGATCGATTTGTTGCCGATCCGGTCCGCAACGGCGTCCGCTGGTTCCTTCACGATATCAGCGACAACCACTGTAGCGCCTTCCGAAGCAAATCGCTCCGCACACGCGCTACCTATGCCACCCGCTCCGCCTGTGATGATCGCTATCTTGCCTGCCAACCTGTGCATGTTTTCTCTCCGGTCCTTGATGGTCATGTCTAAAATGATGCGCTCGAAATCAGGTTTTTCGCGTGCTTCTAATGAGTTCGGATGCTCGCCACGCGATAGCCATTGCCGGCGCGTTGGTATTGCCGGAAACCAGTTCCGGCATGATCGACGTATCAACTACTCTAAGCCCGTCGATCCTACGCACGCGAAGTTGGGGATCCAGGACAGCGCCTGGATCCGATCCCATGCGACAGGTGCCGGCGACATGGTAACCGCTGGTGCCGAAGATGAAGCTGGCTTCAAGCAGTTCATCATCGCTTTCATAGGCCGGTCCGGGATGCATTTCCGATAGCACAAGAGGTGCGAGGGACGGTTGTTGGGCAATCCTTCGAATGTATCGTATTAAAGAGATGGTGTGAATCCGGTCATCTTCTGCCGCCATGTAGTTGGCGTTGATGTAAGGGGCCTCGCGCGGGTCGGGGGAGCGGATCGAGACTTCGCCTTGGCTCTGCGGCCGCAGATAATAGCCGAATATGGTCATGCCGGGATGCTTGCTGACTCCACCAGCATCAAAGGAGAACAGGCCGACCCCTATCTGGGCGTCGGGGCGATCAAGGCCAGGCATGGTCTTGACGAAACCGCCGACATCGAATGTCGAATTGGTCAACACGCCTCTACGCGCCAGGAAATAACGCAAGGCCGAGGCATATAGGCCGAGACCGCCAAGTCCTGAATTGTGGCCCCCAGTCTTTAATTTATAGGACGCTGAAACGGTGCGATGCTCGCGCAAATTGCGGCCGACGTTGGGAGCATCGACCCGGGGTTCGATCCCAAGACTTTTGAGTAGTGATATCGGGCCAATACCAGCCAGTTGCAGCAGCTTGGGCGAATTGATCGCTCCCGCCGAGAGAATGATTTCCGCCCTCGCACCAACCGAGCGCTCCGCGCCCCGATTGCTCAAGCGCACGCCGCTGGCGCGCAAGCCATCGAACTCTATACCAATTACATCAGTGTCGGTTACTATGTCGAGGTTAGGGCGCCCACGCGCTGGTTTCAGAAAGGCGCTGGCTGCGCTGAAACGTTTGCCGTCCTTGATCGTCCTGGGTTGCCGCCCAAAACCGCCTTTGGTCACAGAAGGCAGATCATTGATATCGGCGACGGTCGGTGTGCCCGCTTCAGCAGCGGCGGAGATTACCGCATCTCCTAGTGGATCACACCCCTTGAACATGGAAATATGCAACGGCCCGCCCACGCCTCGGTGCGCGCTCGGACCCAATTCGTGATTCTCAAGTTCGAGGAAGCAGCGGCCCATCGTATCCCAGCCCCAACCGGTGCAACCCGCTGCCTCCCAGGAGTCATAGTCGGCCGGTGCGCCGCGAATATACACCATGCCATTGATCGAGCTGGAACCGCCAAGGGTACGGCCCTTGACCCACTTCTCCTCGGGCCGATTGCCACCCATCGCAACGTTATAATGCCAGTAATGGGGATTGTCCGGCGCATTGAGCTTACCGATGCCCATCGGCATGGCGATGAGCGGGCTGGTATCTGGAGGACCGCTTTCCACCAGCAATACCGTATAGCGAGGATCTTCTGAAAGCCGCGAGGCAAGGACGCTGCCTGACGAACCGGCGCCGATGATGATATAATCAAATGCCTCGCTCGCCACTGACTATTCAAGCCTCTCAAAATCTGGTGTCCGCTCGTGCGGCGACTGAAGGGCCGTCCCGCTGCATCTACGCGCAATCAGTTGCCAACCGGCTTGGGATCGCGAGTAAATATCGTGATTGGGACAGCTCCTAGCGGGCACTGTCGATGATATAACCGCCATCCGGCGTCATGCTGTAACCGGTTAGAAACTGCGCGTCTTTGCTGGCAAGAAAGAGCGCGATCGGCGCGATATCCTCGTCAGGAGAGCCCAGCCGCGCGATAGGGGTGTCGGGCACCCAATCGACATCGGCATCCATGGAAGCATCATAGGCATCCGTGCGCGCGATGGGCAGGATGTTGTTCACCGTGATGCCCTGTGGTCCCCATTCCCGCGCTGCGACCCGCGTAAGCGCGCGAACCGCCTCCTTAGCCATCGCGTAAGGAGTGAATCCGGCGGTGCCTTTGACGCCGGCGCTCGACGCAAAATTGATGACGCGGCCGCCATTTTTTTCGAGATAGGGGTAGCAGGCTTGCATGAAGCGGAGATGGGCAATGGGGCCAGTATCAAACTGACGTTGCAGTTGTTCCACAGTAAGATCATTCACGGACGACATCGCGGACGAAAACTCGAACGCATTGTTTACAAGAATATCGAGCTGGCCGAACGCTTCGGCAACTTTGATCACCGCCGCCTTGATCTGATCGGGATCGCCTACATCGCAGATCACCGGCAGCGCGTTTCCGCCAGCGGACGTGATTTCGGACACAACCTTATCGACATTTGCCTGCGTGAATGACAGCACGCCTACTTTCGCGCCTTCGGCCGCAAATAATTTGGCGATTGCCCGCCCGATCCCTCTTCCAGCTCCGGTAACCAGAGCCACTTTGCCTTTCAATCTGCCCATGAGATTCTCCTGATACCGGCACTGTGGCCAGTGTGACTGCTGACCCTGCCTATCTTCCGGGAGGCACGTCGCCTGAGTGGGAGCTTCACGCAACAAGTGTCGTTTGAATACAGGTGAAGGACACCCTCTTGGCAATCCATCCAGCTGCCAATGCGGCCGTGCAGGCGGAGATCGATCGCGTAATCAATGAACAGGGCGAAATCGGCGTGCAGGTTGCTGCCTATGTCCACGGCGAACTGGTTGTCGATGCTTGGGGAGGTATCGCTGATCAAACGACCGGCCGCCTTGTCGACCCGGACACTTTGTTCAACGTCTATTCGGTCACGAAGGGAATTGTCGCGACTGCGCTTCATGTTCAGGCTGAACGCGGGCTGTTGGAATATGACGAGCCCGTCGCAAAATATTGGCCGGAATATGGAGTGAACGGAAAAGAAAAAGTGACCGTTCGCGATGCATTGTCGCATCGTACGGGCTCGCCCCAAATGCCAGCAGGCGTAACGCCGGAATCCATTTGTAATTGGGATGCGACCGCGGCGGGAATCGCGGCCTTGCCGGCGATTCTGCCTTTTGACCAGCCTGCCTATCAATCGGTTTCCTTCGGATGGGTCATTGGTGAGATCGTTCGAAGAGTTGATCCCAAGAAGCGCTCGTTTCGCGACTTTCTTGTTCAAGAGATCTGCCAGCCGTTTGGTATTGAAGACTTGTGGGTGGGTATCCCGGATAGCGTTGAGCCCCGTATCGCTAGGATGGTCGATGGCACAGGCGGTTTTACGCCTACGCCGGGTTCTCTTCTCGAAGGATCGCTCCCCCCGAGCATTCGTCTTGCCCCGGAAATTTTCGAACGTCCGGATATCCGGCGCGCCAGCATTGCCGGGGTAGGGGGCATTTTCAATGCAAGAAGCGCAGCGCGGTTCTGGGCTATCCTTGCCAATGGTGGGGAGCTTGGTGGCAAGCGCCTGTTATCCAGGGCCCGGATCGACATGGCGTGTCAGCGGCGTGACGGAGGAGACAAGCCCGATCCCGTGTATTTTGGAGCTACCATGCCGATCAGCCAAGGCGGCTTCTGGCTTTATGACGATAAAATGCCATTGACCTGTCCGTTGAAAGCACCACGTGCAATCTGCTCCCCGGGAGCCGGCGCGTCATTGGGCTGGGCTGATCCGGACACTGGTCTCGCCGTCGCCTTTTGTCACAATTATATGAGCAATCCGCAGACCTGCGAAGATCATCCTGCTTATGGAATCGCAAATGTCATTCGTTCCAGTCTGGGACTGGGATAAGCTGTTTGCTGTATGCCTCGTCGTCGATCGTGGGTGGACCCGAAGATGCAGAGTGCTAGGATAGAACCGATGCAGGAATGAGCAGCCGGAGAGTGGAATGGAACGGACGGATTCATCGGTCGGCACTGTCGAGCCGGAGATGCTGGCAGAACCGATTGACTGGCATGCCTACCACACCAGCGCGCCCGTGATGGGACTGGAAAACGGTTCTGCGCCGGTCACCGACTATGTATCTTCCGATGAATTCGAAAGGGAGCGCGAGCGTATCTTTCGCCGTGCCTGGCTGATCGTTGCACGGGTTGAAGAGGTGTCTGCTCCGGGCGATTTCATCACGATCACCGTTCCCACCGTAAACGCGTCCGTCGTCATTACGCGTGGCAAGGACAATCAGCTAAGGGCTTTTCACAACACCTGCTCCCATCGCGGCGTGGCGCTGGTATGTGAGTCGAAAGGAAACGCACTGATCTTTCGGTGCCCTTATCACGCCTGGACATATGGGATTGACGGGTCTCTGCGCGCCATTCCTTCCGAGCAGGACTTTCCCGACGTCGACAAATCCAAGAGCGGTCTGGCCCAGATTCACCTGGACATATGGGACGGCTACATCTTTTTGAATTTTGCAGACAAGCCGGAACAGACTTTACGTGAATTCCTGGGAGGCCTCGACACCCTTCTCGATGGAATGACGTTCGAGGATTACCCTTTTCTCATCCGTTATCAAGAGGAGGTGGCGGCGAACTGGAAGTTGCTCGTTAACGCGTTCAACGAAGGGTATCATATTCCGTTTCTACATTCTCGCACGCTGGTGCCCCAGTTACAAACACCCGACAATCCTTATCTGCAGTATCACGATATCCGTCGCTTCGGGCCACATACGAGCAGTACTCTTCAACGAAACTTCGACTGGAAGCCGCTAAGTCCGGTCCTACAGTTTGCAGTCGCGCACATGCTGCCAACTTCCGTGCCTGATCTGGAAGCGATCGCATCAGGCAAAGGTCTTACGCTACATCCCGGAATCAACGTCGTCGGCATTCCAAATTTTGGCACCGAAGTGGTCACGATCTTTCCGAACGTAATTCTCCAGCCGCTGGCCAATGGCTATTTACTGTTCATATTCTGGCCCACTGCTGCGGATCGTATGACGGTCGATGTGCGAATCTATTCCAAGGCCGCGCCGACGAATCTGAGAGAGGAGTTCGCAGCGGCTAACATGCTGGCTGCCAGCCGCGACGTCCTGACCGAAGATATCTCAATGTCTCAGATCCAGCAGCGTGGACTCGCGACCCGCGTCAAGGAAAAGGTCTATTTCGGTGAAAATGAAGCTCATCTGCGTTTTTTCACAAAAGCCGTTGAGTCTTTCATGTCCGGAACATGACAGCCTGCGGTGATCTGTCGTACGCAGAGTGAGCGCAAAACCGGCTGAAACGCCGTTGCCGAACTCCGCGCCATTGTTTATTACTGCGCTTATTATTCATGGAGAGACGTTATGGCGAGTGTGTTGGAACGTGACGCAACCAAGCAGGAGAAGTTCCTGAAGCACGGCGGCAAGCTATTCATCAATAACAACTGGGTGGACGCTAAGTCAGGTAAAACGCTGGACGTCTATGATCCAGTCACCGGAGGCGTTCTCACGCAGGTCGCGGCTGCCGACAAGGAAGATGTCGATGAAGCGGTCAAGGCGGCACGTGCTGCATTTGACGGCGGTAAATGGTCGCAACTCACCCCGTCGGTGCGTGGGCAGCTGCTTTGGAAGATCGCCGAACTGCTTGAGCGTGACTTCGACGAGTTCGTCCGCCTCGAGACCATCGATAACGGCAAGCCGCTGGCGTTCTCCCGAGGGGACGTGACGCTCGCGATTGACATGTTCCGTTATATGGCGGGCTGGACCACAAAGATCCGCGGTGAAACGACACCTCTCTCGCTCGGATTTCCGCATCTTTCCTACACCACGCGCGAACCGGTGGGCGTTGCAGCCCAGATCGTGCCGTGGAATTTCCCGCTGCTGATGGCGGTGTGGAAGCTGGCGCCTGCACTGGCCGCAGGGTGCTCGGTGGTGCTGAAAAGTGCCGAACAGACGCCGCTGTCCGCATTCAAGATCGCCGAATTGTTCGAGGAAGCTGAATTCCCGGCCGGCGCGGTCAACATCATTTCCGGCTTCGGCGAGACGGCTGGCGCCGCGCTCGCTGCACATCCGTTGGTCGATAAGGTCGCCTTCACCGGTTCAACCGAAGTCGGCAAGATGATCGTCAAGGCTGCGACCGGCAACCTCAAGAAGGTCACTCTCGAGCTGGGCGGCAAGTCTCCCGTCATCGTCCTTCCAGACGCGGATCTGGACGCTGCCGCAGCTGGCGCCGCGGCTGGTATTTTCTACAACCAGGGGCAGGTCTGCACGGCCGGTTCCCGCCTCTATGTTCACAAATCTGCGTTCGATAAAGTGGTCTCGGCGGTCGCGGATCGTGCGAATTCCATCAAGGTCGGTCCTGGATTGGACGAATCGAACGAAATGGGTCCGCTCGTATCCGATGAGCAACTCAAGCGGGTCATGGGCTTCTTCGACTCGGGTAAACAGGAAGGTGCGCGCATCGTCGCTGGTGGCGAGCGGATTGGCGACAAGGGCTATTTCGTCAAGCCCACCGTCTATGCCGATACGAATCGTGACATGCGCCTGATCCGCGAGGAAATTTTCGGTCCGGTCATCGCTGCTGAACCATTTGACGATGATGATCTCGACAAGATTGCCGCGATCGCCAACGATAGTGACTTTGGTCTGGCTGCGTCGGTATGGAGCCGCGACATCTCCAAGGCACTGAAGATGGCAAGCAAGATCAAGTCAGGCACCGTCTGGGTCAACAGTCACAATGTCTATGACGCAGCCTTGCCTTTCGGCGGTTTCAAACAGTCCGGCTGGGGCCGCGAAATGGGGGAATACGCAATCCAGAACTACACCGAAGTGAAGGCTGTTACGGTCAAGCTGTAGGGTTGGCGTTTTTTCCAAAAGGGGGCGCCATCCGTTGGGTGGCGCCCTTTTTAGTGCCTCAGTCGAATGCTGTAGCCGTGCTGACAGCGCGATTTTGGTTGAGTTCCGACGACATCGCTTCCACCTTGCGACCAACGAGAAGAAGCGCATCTGCACCCACCACGAAGTATAGCGGTGGACTTCCCAGGGCTGTCAGATCGATCAGGGTATTGGCGTATTTAACCGGATCTCCCATCTCATGCCCGATATGGGCCTTGAGCTGTTCCGTGATCTGGCCGCAGGGATAGGATCCATAAATTTCCGGTAGACCCTCGCGGATGGAAGTCTTGGCATCCCAGAAATTAGTACGAAAACCGCCGGGGAGGGGGCATATCACTCTCACGCCAAGCGGACTCAATTCCGCATGAAGCGCTTCTGAAACACCAACGACAGCGTGTTTTGCGGCGGTGTAGGGCGCGCCGCCGCCATTCGCCCAAATGGCGGCCATCGATGCGACGTTCACCAATACGCCTTTGCTTTCCCTGAGAAAGGGCAGGGCCGCACGCGTAACGCGGAGCAGGCCATAATAGTTTACATCCATACAGTATGCGAAATCCTCTACGGCGCACACTTCGACTGGCCCGAAGACCCCCAGCCCTGCGTTGTTTACGAGAACGTCCAGGCCGCCTAACCAGCTAATCGCTTCGGCAACGGCCCTCGTGACGCTTTCCGGCTTGGTTACGTCCAAGGTTACGATTTTGGCCTGGCCCGGCCACCGTGCTTCGACATCTTCCGTATCCCGGATCGAACGGAGCGTGCCAACGACACGTTCGCCACGCTCGAGCGCGGCCTCCATCAAGGCGCGGCCAAGCCCCGTAGATACTCCCGTTATCATCCAGCGGCGAGATGTGACGTCGATCAAAAATCTTCTCCCGTTTTGTCGGCAAGCTAGTCGAGTGCCTATGCGCAAACCCTGTCATCCAGCAGGAAGCTGCTGGAGGCTGTGTTGTTACGCACGGAGAATTGCGATCACGCAAGCTTTGAAGAAGCGTCAAACGTTAGTCTGCATATCAAAAGACGGGCCGTGCATAGGTGGGTCAGTGCGTATATCAGGAAATGCCAATCGACGAGAACGTCGCGGAATAAAGAGATGGAGGATGTATGGGCGATATCAATAGTGAGGTGGCGTTGTGACATCCATAAAGAATCAACGCTGGTTCATTACCGGCGTCTCCACGGGCTTCGGCCGTGAATTAGCGCGCCTTCTAGTCAGTCAGGGCGCAACGGTTGCGGGTACCGTTCGTCAGCAAGCGCAAATGGCAGAACTGGAAGCCGAAGGGATAAAGGCGATCCTGCTTGACGTGAACGATGCCAAGCAGGTCAGCGGTGTCACCACAGAGGTTGAAAAGCGCATGGGCGGCGTGGACGTGGTGGTGAACAACGCGGGGTTTGGCATGGTTGGTGCCATAGAGGCGCTAAGCGACGATGAAGTTCGCAGCGTAATGGAAACCAATTTCTTCGGGGTGCTGAAAGTCACACAAGCGTTTATCCCAGGGCTGCGCGCGCATGGTGGCGTTATCGTCAACATCTCATCCATGGCCGGTCAGATCGGTTTCGCGGGTACGGGAGCCTATTGTGCTTCCAAATTTGCCTTGGAAGGCATGTCGGAAGCGCTGGCAGAGGAATTGGCCCCGTTTGGCGTAAAAGTCCTCATTGTCGAACCGGGCGCTTTTCGAACTGATTTTTCAGGCCGTTCCATCCGTGGGGCGAATGGCTCCGTTCCAGTATATGCCGGGATGCAGGCTGGCGAGGCAAAGAAAATGATGGCGCAATATCATGGCCATGAACCGGGCGATCCCGTTAAAGCAGCGCAGGCGATCATCGATGCCGTCAATTCGGAAAACATGCCTTTGCGCCTTGCTCTCGGGGAAGACGCCGTCCTGGGAATAGAAAGCAAATTGCAGAAGCTGCGGCAGGATATGGAAGATTGGCGTGAAGTATCCGTTGCTACTGCTTTTAGCGCAGCGTGAACTGCGTTCGGAAACAGATTGGGTGATATTCTTTGGGAAAATTTGAGGGTAAACGCATCGTTCATAGCTGGTGCCGGCTCGGGTATCGGCGCCGCGACGAGCGAGCGGTTAGCCGCAGAGGGTGCCAAGGTCATTGTTGGCGATATCAATATCGCCGGCGCCAAGGCGGTTGTGGATCGAATTACGTCTGCCGGCGGTGTTACAACGGCCGTGCAATTTGACCTTGCTGACGAACAGTCCACCGACGCTTTGATTCAGACTTGTGTTGAGAAATATGGCGGTATCGATGGGCTCACCAATGTTGGCGCCCATCTCGCCAGCAACGATGAACAGCGATCTTGACGTCCTGGAAATGAGCCTTCCTATTTGGGAAAGGACGATGCGGGTTAATGTCATTGGCCATGCATTCACCTGTCGTGAGGCAATCAAGAGTTTTCTCAAACAGGGTACCGGCGGCGCAATCGTCAACGTGTTATCCGAGGCCGCAAGCTGCGGCGAAGATACCCGGCCGGCTTATGCCGCGTCGAAGGCGGCGGTGAACGCATTAATGCGCCAGATTTCACTACGATGGGGCAAGGAGGGTATCCGCTGCAATTGCGTTGCACCCGGGATAACGATGAGCGCGACGGCAGAAGAACAGATGCCACCCGAATTCAAAAAGCAATGGCTGGATATGACGACCATGAAGCGGTTCGGCCGACCGGAAGATCTGGCAGCGACCATCATTTTCCTTTTGTCGGATGACGCGAGCTGGGTCAGCGGCCAGGTTTGGCACGTGAACGGCGGCAGCCATTTCCATGGCTGATCGGCCAAAGCGTTGATGTGATGGGCAGATAAACATCGAGATATTGGAGAGAAATATGGTTCAGTTCGTCAATGAGGCCGAGGCCATCGAAGCGGTGGAGGGCTTTACCTCATCCTGGCTGTTGCGAAACATAGACCGCAAAGCCACCTTCCTGACGGATGACTTCATTCTGTGGAATAATTGCTACAAGGTCGAGGTGCAAAAGCCCGTTGCCGTGAAGTTCTTCAACTGGCTGACGACTATGATGCGCAACAATGAATATTATGATGTGAGACGCATGCTGACGCCGACAGGTGTGGTTCAGCAGCATCTAACCTCATTCGATACGGATCAGGGCTCGTTCAAGGATATCCCGATGTTGCTCGTGTTTACGACGCGTGGAAACAAGGTGTCGCGTTGCGACGAATATCTCGACAGTACCGGGCTGCCGAAGCTGGAATGGCCCGAAGGCGCCAAATTCCTCTAAATCGCACAACCTATAGAATTAAGGGAGCAAGACATGGGTGAGCAGTTCGATCCGGCAGCGGCGGTGAAAGTCGTTGAATCCTGGAACGCGGCGTGGATGAAGCGCGACCTGGAAGGCATGAAGGCCATCGCGCATGACGATTATATTCAATGGCATAGCACTATCCGCAAGGATCTGAGCAAGGCCGAGGAATTCGACATGCTCGTGGAGGCGTTGAAGGTCATGCAGATCCAGTTTCATGACATCAAACTCACCCCGCTGGACAACGGGGTGTTGCAGCAATGCCTGGGCGATATTCAGATTACCAATGGCGGAATGGCGAAGGATGTGCCGTTCGCGATGATCTATCGAATCAAGGAGGGAAAACTCGCCCGGTGTGATGAGTATATGGATGGCATGTCGCTTCCGCAGCTCGATTTCACGCCCAAAGATTGAACGGGCGCTCAGGCCAGGGGAATATCCGGTGCGGGGACTACGGGGCTTACTCATAACTACCAAATGATGCGAGGAGCAGAATGACACGTCCAACACGTTTTTGTCGCGTCGCGTGGATTGTCGAAGACATGGATTCTACGACGGGCCAGCTTAAGGATCTGCTTGGTCTCGGCATGCGCTTCGGCAATATCGCCACCGACGTCATCAAGGCGGGGATCGAAGAGCACGGCTTGGAGCCGATCCAGCTTTATGTTCCTGTGGATACGCTTCCATTCATGAAAGGGCTGCCTTATCCGCTTGTTGAGATTGCGTTGGCCGTGGACGACTGTGAAGAAAGCTACCGGCGCTTGGCAGCAGATGGGATTTTGCCGTCCTTCACCAGCCCCTTGCCCGGTCCTGATACGCAAGAGCATCTCTACGCCCACGGGTTCGGAGGTCTGCCAGTGATGGTTTGCACCGATGGCGATAATGAATCGATGATGGCGCCGTTCCGTGATCTGGAGGAGGCGCCAGCTCCAAAACTCAGCGTCGTAACGATGGGCGTAGACAGCATCGATGCGGTTGCGCCGCTATTTACCCGCTATTTCGATATGGAATTTGTCGAGACGGACCCTGCGGGCCTGGGCGCGCGTGCGGTGGTGGGTAAACATCGGGTCAAACTGGTCGAAAAACCTAATCCTGCATTTTCCGGCGAATATATGCAGTCGTTGCTTGCCGCCGAAATGATGTTCGATGATATCGAGCCCATATGCGCGAAGATCGAGAAGAACGGTACTAAGGTCATTCACGAACGCACGTTCAAAAGTGGCCGTAAAGGCTATTATTATGGGGCGGCGATTGCCGGATTGCCGCTTTATATTTACGCGACTGCCGATGATGCGGAAGCCCGTGGGTTAGCTTGAACATTTATTGCTTGCGGCCTCAGCTGGAAACCCAGCTACCGCTTTTCTTCAATTGGCAGGGGTACGCCAAGCCCGCCTTCACTTGCGAGCACTGGGGCTGGCAAATCGCCTGCAGCATTGGTTACCCCGCGAGCTGCGAGTGCTTCCCTGATTTCGGCGTGTTTTTCGGGCGTTAAATGGAACTGGCGCACCACGAGTGCAGCTAAAATATATAGAATGGATGGGACTATCCCATACAATATGGAAACACCGGTCATTGCGGTGGGCGGATTGTCTGCTCCTCCCGCAGCCTTGAAGCCGATCAGGTCTAACGCGAAATAGACGATGCCGATGGAAAGCGCTTGCCCCAGCTTGTGCGTGACCGTCAGCAACGCAAAAAGCATGCCCGTGCGATCATGCCCGCTTTCCAGCCGGTCTTCGTCACTTACGTCCGCCATCATGGAGCGCGGCAGCATATCTGCTGCACAGGCCATGGTGCCGCCCCAGATTGCCGCGATTCCGAAAAACCACAGATTGCCTGGCGGCATGAACAGCATCAGGGCCATGTAACTTGCAAAACCAAAGCTTCCGAGCATCAGGGCGCGGTGTTTGCCGATGCGGTTTGCCAGCATTGACCAAACCGGTGCGGTACAGACGCCGACGAGATAAAAGCCAACAAATTGTAGCCCGACATATTCCCGAGGTACGTTCTTGAGCATCGTGAAAAAGAACAGGAAGACCGCGGCGCTTACGCCCAGGCCGAGACCAATCAGGATCTGCGTGAGCAACAATAATCGGGTTGAGCGAACCCGCAGCAGGCCGAGATAATCTGCCAGGCGCGCATTATGAGCCTGTTGCGTACTACTGCCTTCACGTAGCGAAAAAATGGCGATGGCCACAGTGATGGGCGTGGTTGCCAAAACAAACCATCCCATTGCACGGACGGTAAAGCCGCTGTCGTTAGCGATCTGATCTGCGAACAAGACCGGCATTAGCATCACGAGAATGATACCGAACGTGTTGAATATCTGCCACCACGCGAAGACGCGCGATCGTTCCCGGTAATCGGGCGTGATACCTGCGCCTAACCCCATTTGCGCGAGGATCACGATCGAATATCCCGCATATGCGAGAACCAGCCCCGACGAAAGATAGAGTGGACCAACGCCTGGCTGCGCCATGAACAGCATGTAGGTTCCCGCCATCACTACGGGCGCGCCGATCAACAGCCATGGCCTGAATTGTCCCCAGCGTGAACGCGTGCGATCCATCAGTCCGCCAACAAACGGGTCGAAAACGAGATCGGCTAGCCGTACCACCGTGAAGATAAGCCCGACTACGGCAAGATCGATTCCCAGCGCGTTGGCATAAAATTCCGGGAGGTAGATTATAAGAGGTAGAGTGAGCGCCGCCATCGGTAATGCGGGTGCAGCAAGTGCAGCAAGAATGCGGTTTGGAATACGGCCGGCTGTGATCATCGGTGCGCCTTATATTCGGTGGTCGGCACAACTGCCGGCATACAGATGCTCTTGTTCGTGTAACGTCTAGCTCACGTCCGGCAAGGCCCGTGGATGCCACCTATCGCCGGGGAGGCGGGATAACTCGTGGGCGCAATATGCACGCAATCAAGGAGACAAGAGAGATGGCTATGCTAAAAGACAAGATCATTCTCATAACGGGCGCGGGGAGTGGTATTGGCGAATCCGCAGCGCATGTGTTTTCCGCTCATGGCGCGCGTTTGCTTGTTACGGACATGGACGAGGCATCCGTCAATTCTGTTACAAATGCTGTTAAAGCAAAGGGCGGCGACGCAATTGCCATGCAAGTTGATGTAACCAACGAAAAGCATGTTGAGGCGATGGTCACGAAAGCCGTCGATCATTTCGGGCGTTTGGATGGGGCGTTCAACAATGCGGGGGTAGGATGCCCTCCGGCACTGACCGCGGATCAAAGTATCGAGGAATTCCGCAAAACCCTGGAGATCGACCTGATCGGTGCCTGGCACTGCATCAAATATGAAATCCGGGCGATGCTCCAGACAGGCGGCGGATCCATCGTCAGCACAGCCTCTGATGCGGGGCTCGGCGGCACACCGATGCTGACGCCTTATGCCGCCGCCAAGGCCGGCCTCATCAACATGACCAGAACGGCCGCCATGGAGTATGGCCAGCAGAATATTCGTCTTAACGCGGTCTGCCCCGGGCCGATCGATACACCGGCACTGCGTGCCGCTGCGAAAGAACTAGGAACTGACGAGACAGTCTATTTCGGCGGCATGGCGATGAAGCGCCTCGGCAAGCCGGAGGAGGTCACCGAATTGGCGGCGTGGCTGTTATCCGATTATGCCAGTTTCGTAACCGGCCAAGCCATGGCTTCCGACGGGGGATTCAACGCCACATTCTCGTAAGGACATCAGCCCGCGGGTATAATGATGCCGCCCTGCGTCGCGGGCGTTGAGCACCGTCTCGAGTATGGCAAACTCCTCCATCATGGAGAAATCGCGGCGGATATTGCTGTGCTACTGAATGAAGTCATCGGCCATGAATTGGCGCATGCCTTGCAGATCACAACGCATGAAAGCGGCGTTGTAGGTGCGAATGATTTCAACCTGTTCTTCTGGCGTGGTCATAGCTGTCAAGGAAATTTCAAAATCCGTTGAGTTGATAGGAGGGATCCGATGTGTCCCTGCTGCTCCAACCTTCTGCCTGAAGGGCCACCACCTCACGGCGATCGTCGAAGTCATGGACATATTGCCGTTCGTCTATCGCCCAAACACCGGAGCGCAAGGACCAGCGATCCAGATAGCGGCCGCGTACGTCGACATGGATAAGCCGATCGCCATCCTTATAGCGCAGCGCTGCGGTCACATAGGCTTCGCTCGACGCGGCATCGCCGGAAACTATCGTCAGAATATTACTGATCTGATGGGAATGCGTAAGCAGCCTGCGATGTTGTTCGCATACCCAGTCGATAAATTCCCGCCCGGTGCCCTTGAACAGAGGACCATAGTCAGCCGAGCCGGTGGCGTGCCAAACATCGTAGCCCAACTTGACGTCCAGCCTATCGACCGCCCGGCAATAATTATATAACTGCCGACGGATCGCGCTTTCGGCAGCTAGTGCGTCATCCATAATAAAATCTCACCGAAACGCTTTCTTCGCGAATAGGAAGAGAAACCACGCTAGCAGAGGGTTCGGCAGGCGTGGGAAAACCTATTCGGCTGCTTCAGTTTCGGGCACGGGGCTTTCGACCCGCAGATGCTCGTTCATGATACTGTTGAGCGTCTCCTGGCTCGGAGGAACGACGCAGACGCTTCCGATGCCCAAGGCCTTCAGCGCGCGGCCGGTGCCCAACCAAGTGGCGAGCATGATGACGAGGTCGCCGATCTCGCTTTCCGTGAGGTGCGCGTGCATCCGCGTCCAAAGGGCATCATCGCCATTGATGCTATCGATATCGCTCTCGAAGCGGTCGGCAAACTCGATCAAAAGACGCTCGCGGTCGGTGAAGCCGGGCCAGTCAAGGTTGGATGCGATAGCGTTCTGATAAAATTCTTCTTCGATTTCTTCCCCCGAGAAGCCTGGCCAGTCGCGCCACAGGCGCATACCAGAACAAATGGGGCAATTCGAACGTACGGCGCCCAGGATACGCATGCCTTCGCGTTCACGCGCGGTGAGCGTAGTCTGCGGTGCATCGTATATTGTACGGAACATGCGCTGACGGGCTTCGACGAGTAGATCAGTGCCGAGATGGTTGAGAATGTGTTCAAGCGGTTCCCGGCCGTCCGGAACATCGATTCTGTAAGGCATGCCATCTTCTCCATCATGCTCGTTATGCTGAACGGAAGGGATCATAGTTGCCGCGGACTGTCGACTCCAAAATGAGACTTTTACTGCGGATATCGTTGGAATTGCGGTCAATCTCGACATCGGCTCGGTCCAATCTTCGGACTATCTTTCGACAGGTATTGTTGGACGCGAATGCCTTAAAATCAGGCGCTACAGGCCCAAATTAAGCGCGCCAAATCGGAGGGTGTTAGCATGCCGGATACGGACGATCTCGTTCTGGACACGCAAAGCGATTTCACGATCGGCGGCTTCATCAACACGGTATTCGACCGGGTTCCTGCCACTGTTACGCGAGAGCAGGTACTGGCGACGCTGGACGCGCTGCAAAAGACCTATGACAATCCCAACCTGGAGGATAGATTCATACTCTTTTCGGACGATATTGAAATCGAGGACCCTGCAGGCTTGCCGCGGGGCGGCGGGCGTGCGGGGATGGAGGCTTTTTTCAGAAGCACGTTCGACAATGGCGTTCGGCTCAATCGCCGCCCGATTGAACGTATTGTGGTGGGGAATGAGGCGATCGAGCGCAGCGCCATGACGCTTGAAAAGGATGGGCTGGAGCCGCATCCCCTTGCGCACGTTGTACATTACACGTTCGACGATCGGGCGCGCATAACCAGGATGCGCGTCTTTTTCGATAAGGAAAGTATCTTCCGCTAGGTTCTAGAGGAAGGGCGAGAGGGTAAATTGCACATGGTGGATGCCGAGACACAATTCGCGATTGAGGCGTTGCAACGGCGCTATGCCACCGCTGCCGACACGAGGGATGCCGAGCTGTTAAGCACTTGTTTTACGGAAGATGTGAAAGCTGATTACGGGGAGCAGATCGGCCAGTTCGATTCTCGCGAGGGTCTGGTTGGTCACCTTTCGGCCATGCTTGGCGCCTGTGGGCCAACCTTGCATTTTATTACGAATACCGTGCTTGAGCCTGTTGCCGGTGAAATCAAGGCCAAGAGCTACACGCACGCGGTTGTTTACATTCCGGGAATGGATGCTCCGCTGCGAACGGCCGGAACCTATGATGATTTGCTGGTGAAGACATCGGGTGGATGGCAGATAAAGGAACGGGTCTATACCGGTATCGCATGACGAGTGCGTTGGCGTCGGTCAGGACCTTGTTGATCGGCTGTGCAGCCATCGACGTCATCTGCAGGCCTGCTTTCGAGATGAATTGCTGGCGGCTCCCGCTGGGCCTATGGTTACTCCAGAATAGGTGTCGCATGCGCCATATGTGCGGGGCGAAATGAGCCCGTGCATCGGAGTTGATAATGTCGAATGACGAAGACAATGCCATCGCGGCGCCGACCCGGAATTCCGCTGCCACCATAGCGCGTATCCTGGCCAGTGCTGAGGCGGAATTTGGGACCAAGGGCCTTGATGGAGCGAAAGTTGAAGATATCGCGCGTGCTGCGGGTATCAGCAAGCAGTTGATCTATCATTATTTCAATGGAAAGGATGATCTATACAGCGAAATGCTCGCCAAGATCGCGCGCGTTAATTACGATAAACTTCTTGAAGTGGACTATGAAAACCTTAGTCCTGTAGATGCAATACGCAGCTTCATACGAACGCTTTTCGATCAATATTACACTCACCCCTTTGCAGCTACGGTTACGGTAGATCAGGGTCTGCATGCGGGTGCGCAAATCCGATACAATCGCAATGTTGAGCGCCTCCGGGAAAAGTTTCGCGACCGTCTTGGTGGGGCGTTGAAAAGGGGGCAGGCGTCTGGAGAATTTACTCCGGATATGGATGTGGAAATTCTGCACTTTCTAAGCGTCGTCATGATCACGGGCAGTCTCTCGCTGCGCAAGATGTTTTCCCGCTATACGGGCGTGGCGATGCAAGAAAACGATGAGGTCGTGGAGATTGAATTCTGGCGCGATTATGTGACGGAATTCTTCATGCGCGCCATGCGGCCCTGAGGCCGAGCTTTTCCTAACGTTTGACGGTTCGTCCAAGGCGGGACTTGCCGGTTGACAATCGGGCGCTGGAAGCGGGATGCGTGAGGCTTATGGATGGACCTGCCGTAAGAGCAGCGCCGGCACATTGGGAGGATCTATGCCTAAATTATCGACTGCGCGCGAATCACTGGCCCGTCTCAACGCTCGTATTGCTGCGCAAACCGATCCTGTGCGGAAAGGATGGTTGTCGACATACCGCGATCATTGGTGGGGCGAAGTTGTAGGGGATGTGGATGCGGTAATGGCAACGATGTCGCGCGGTCCAATCAGTTACACTTTCGATGGGCATCCTTTCATGGTTCCGGATGTCGGAATGGCAGCGGTCGAAACGTATGAGGATACGCGACGGATGTACGAAGGCGTGGTCGCGCTGGGCGTCAAGATGGCCGGCCCGGTGGATGACGAGCGGGTTTCGTTCGATGAGCACGGGGTTATTGTATCATGCGTCCTCACGACCATCTATCCAGGCGTGTACCTTACCAAGCATAGCGAACCGGTTGATCCTGAGGGTTTGTATCTTCTCAGGTGGCCAAATGTGACGATCGTCCGTTTTGACAAGGATGGATTGATGATGGGCGAGGACATCATGAACGGCGCGCCTATCCTTGTTAAAAAAGTTGATGCTTCACAAATAGACAGCCTTATCGATGGGCCGTTGTTAGCAGCCTGAAATCGCGCTGGTACTCTCCGGTATGTCTGAATCACAGGGAGTGGAAAGAGCATGAGAAGGCTCGAAGGCAAGACCGCAATAATAACCGGAACGAGCGGCGGTATTGGTGCTGCCACGGCGCGTCGGCTGGCGGCTGAAGGTGGGCAGGTCGTGCTTGCCGATATCAATGTTGACGGCGCGGAAGCAGTAGCTGCAGAAATCCGCGCGAAGGGCGGCGACGCCATTTCCCATTATCTAGATCTCAATGACGAAGCCAGTATCAAGAAACTGATCGATGATACGCTGGCGCACTATGGGAAGTTTGAAATCCTGTTCAATAATGCTGCGGACACGCGCGTCGAAACCATGGTGAATGACGCGGCGGTCGAATATATGGACGCGGATATCTGGGACAATGTGTTCCGTATCAATACCCGCGGCACTATGTTGATGATCAAGCATGCTTTACCGACACTCATCAAGGCCGGTAGCTCCTCCATCATCAATACGAGTTCGGGCGCTTCACTCCGCGCCGATCTTTTCCGGGTCGCCTATGCCTGCTCCAAGGGTGCGGTAAATGTTTTGACGGAGTATGTTGCTGCGCAATATGGCAAGAAGGGCGTGCGATGCAACGTCGTGTCACCAGGCTTGGTGGTGACCGAAAATACGCGCGAGGGTCAGGCGCACAACTTCGCGCTTTACGAGAGCCACCATCTCACGCCCAGACTGGGTGAGCCTGACGATCTGGCGGCTATGGTGGCCCTGCTGGCTTCGGACGATGGCAAGTTCATTACCGGTCAGATCATCCCCGTAGACGGTGGGATTTCGACACATTTTCCCCATGTCGCCGAAACGCGGGGCGGGATTGACGCCCAAAAGCCGACGCAGAATTAAGGAGAACGACGATGGGAAGATTGACCGGCAGAACCGCCATCGTGACGGGCGCCAGCATGGGCTTGGGCGCGGCTTCGGCACGTCGACTCGCGGCTGAGGGTGGACAGGTTGTTGTGGCCGACATAGCGCTCGACAATGCGGAAAAGATTGCCGCCGAGATTCGGGCTGACGGCGGAAACGCGATCGCGCTCTATTTCGATCTTGGCGATCCTGCCAGCATCAAGAAGTTGATAGACGACACGCTGGCGCATTACGGAAAGCTCGAAGTGTTGTTTAACAACGCGTCCGACACAAGGCCCGCGATCCTTGAGAATGATCTTCCCGTCGCCGATCTGAGCATCGACATCTGGGATCATACCTTCAAGTGCAATGCGCGGGGAACCTTCCTTGCTATCAAATATGCATTGCCAGCGCTGATCAAGTCAGGGGATGCGGCGATCATAAACACTAGCTCGGGAGCGGCGTTGCTCGGCGATCTTGCGAGGACCGCCTATGCAGCGTCCAAAGCGGCCGTGAATACACTTACGATGTATGTTGCGGCGCAATACGGAAAGCAGGGCGTGCGCTGCAATGTAATCTCGCCCGGCATGGTGCCGACGGAGAATTCACGCGCCAACCAGCCAGAGCTGATCAAAGCGGTGCTCAGACATCATCTGACGCCTGAGCTTGGCTATCCGGAAGATATTGCTGCGATGGTGGCCCTGCTTGCATCTGCGGAGGGCCGCTTCGTGACCGGACAGATCCTGCGGGTTGACGGTGGCGTCAGCAAAGCCTTTGCGCATGTCGCGGACAATCGCGACCAGTTCGAATCCCATGTAAAATCGAAGTGGGGCGGCGCATGAGCTGGGATCTCACGCAGGTTCGCGCGGTTGCGGAGCAATGGGAAAAGGCTTGTCGGGCGGGTCAGAGCGGACCCATCGTCGATCTGCTCTCCGATGATGCGGTGGTGTGGTATAACTTCGAAAAGGTCGATCACGACCGCGAGGCTTACCGTGCGATCCTGGACGCCAGCTACAAGAGCTTTCGCAACCCGCAGTATCGCGATTTCCGCGTGATGCATCACCCAGGAGGTTTCGTAGAGCAGGCAACGCTGGAAGGAGAGACGGATAGCGGTGTTGTTTCCACACCGTTTTTGATCGTCGCTACCGTGAAAGACGACAAGATTACGCGCCTCGATGAATATTTCGATTCAACCGTCATGCGGCAGCAAGGTTGACCGCATGAACGATGATGCCGTTGACTTGGTGATGCGCTATAACGAAGCGTGGTTTGCCAAAGATCTCCCGGCAATGGCCGGTTTCCTGGGCGAAGACCTTGTCCTGTGGCATAACCACATTGGTCGCGCCTTCAGCAAAAATGAAATGCTGGGATTTATTGCTTCCGCGCTGGATGTGATCGAGACGGTTGAATTTCGCAATCCTCGCCGGACAGCCATGGAGTCCGGCGTCGTGCAGCAACACGATATGTATGTCACTATGAAAGACGGCACGGTCATGGAGAGTATTCCCAACTGCATCGTCTACACGGTGCAGGACAAAAAGATCAGGCGCATTGAGGAATATATCGACGGCCCGGCGCTCAAGGCGGTCAAGATCGAACAATAGCGGGAGACTCACATGGCGGCCTACATGATTGTGTTGATTGACATGCAGTCGACGGATTGGATTGAAGGCTATGTGCGCGAGGTTCCTGCGATTATGGAGCGGTACGGTGGCGAATATGTAGCGATCGGGCAGGCGCCAGAAGTTGTTGAAGGCGGAATGTCTCCGCCCAGCGCCGTGACGCTGTTTCGTTTTCCCAATGTCGAGGCGATAAAGAGCTTCCTTGGTTCGGAAGAATACAGGCCTTTCAAGGAAATGCGTGCGGTCGCGTCCCAGGCGCAGATCCTGGCATTTGAGTCTACGATCTGATCAGACGCGGGCTGGAGCAGGTTTCGCTTCGATAGCGATCGACTGCTCCAGGACTATCTTTTACCGCGATTTCCGAGTCACCAGATGACTCCATCCGGTCAGAAATCGCTCTGGCGCATTCCTAACGGGTGTGCATCCATTCTCCCATGAAAACGTTTCTTCATAGCGCGGCAATTTGTCGTGCATCATGGGAGAGGCGCGATGACCGGGGAGTTATTGCGATGCGTGGACGCGGAGTTGGTTCGGCGCGCTCGACGGGGTTGTCCCCACTTTGGGCCCAACTGCGGACATTTCACACGAATATATATCATCTCGTCGTATCGAAGGGACGGTCGTTTTGGGCAGTAATGGCGAGCGATTGGGCGAAATTCACTCCGTAATGCTGGATAAGCACCATGGGAATGCCGCTTATGTGGTGGTGGCGACTTCGTGGTTTCTCGGCGGCACGTCTCGCGTCGTCCCGGTTGCCTGGGATCTCTTTCATTACGCGCCAGATCGGCATGGCTACGTGGTCGCGCTGACCAAGGATGATCTGGAGCGCGCGCCGGCAATGATACTCGATGAGGCGGATCGGCCCGTGCAGGTGGCGCAGCGCGCGATGGTCAGTTAAGCGATGCGATCAAGCGGCGCTGTCCATCATCGCCAGAAATGATCGTGTAAATCTGCCGCCTGGGAGAAATGGGCGAGATACCCACCATCGACGCTGAGGGTTTGGCCGGTGATAAAGCGCCCCTCGTCCAATGCGAGCAACGCCACCATCGCAGTTATGTCTGCGCCAGTTCCCAAATGAGGCGTCAAGGGATGCCGCTCGATCATCGCCAGCGACGCATCGGTGTGGTTTGCGCATTTTCAGTTACGATCATGCCCGGGGCAACGTTGCTACGAACGCCCCTTTTGCCGTACTGTGTCGCCACGTAGCACGACAGTGAATCGATTGCAGCCTTGGACGCGGCCAAATCCCGTTATCTATAAGCCCGCATAAGACATCCCCTCATCGATATGAGGCCGCTCGAATTGGCGCTCGTCAATGTCTACTATTCTAGTCGAAAACCCATTGTGCCTAAAGGATGGAATTCGTCATCCCACCATCGCAAAGTATCGTTTCGCCGGTGGTATATGATGCGCGCTCCGAACAGAGATAGGCCGCGAGGGAGGCCATTTCTTCCGGCTTGCCTTTTCGGCCCATCGGGATGTGCGAGACCATGCCTGCTGCAAATTCCTCGTCGGAGATACCATGTTCCTGTGCACGCTCATGGATCCATCCGGTTGACTGGCCACTTTCGATGAGGCCGGTTCCGATCGTGTTTATTGTGATGCCATAGGGCGCGACCTCCGCTGCTACCGTCTTGGCCAGTGCCGAGGCGGCGACGCGCGTAACGTTCGCCAATACATATCCGAAATTGAGGGAGCTGCGGACCAATTGCTTGGCAGCTCCGGAACCGATGGTCACAACGCGGCCCCAGCGCTGTTCCTGCATATGTGGCAAAACAAGACGCAGCATCTTTGAATAGCAAAGTACGACGATCTGATAAGCGTGCGCGAGGGCATCCTCGTCTACGTCGCCGAATCCACCGGGCGGCGGTGGGTCCATATTATAGACCGCAATATCGGGAGCCCCGAGTTCCGCGATGCATTTCGCCACAACGGCTTCATAGTTTTTGAGTGTCCACAAGTCCGCGGAAATGCCAATCGCGCGTACGCCCATTTCCTTGAGTTCCGCAACCGTATCGTCGATCGCCTGCTGCCCGCGTGCAACGACTGCAACGTTGACGCCCGCGGCCGCCAGTTCGCGACATGTCGCGCGCCCGATGCCTTTGCTTCCGCCGAGAACGAGGGCATTGCGTCCTGCAATTCCAAAATCCATGATATCCTCTTTTTAATTGATGCATGCCGGAATAGCCGCATCCTTAAGGGCGTGCCCTGTCCCAGGGTGGGCTGCATGTTTTCGGCACAAACGATCCTGATCTCTTCAAAGACAAAGGACTTGTCAGGCGGCGTCCCGCATAGCGTTGAGCTCTATCGTCCGCGTGTCCTTGCCCGATCGCAACACGGTGCCAGGCAATGCTTCGGTGTGAGCGCCGTCGCGGATAATCTGAACACCGTTTACGAAGACATGATCGACACCCACCGCATCGGCATAGATGCGGTATTCGTTTCCGCCGGGTACGTCATAGCGATAGTAAGTGGGGCCTCGGCCGACGGTATAAGGATCGAAGATCACAATATCGGCATGATATCCGGTCGCAATCAGTCCGCGATCGATCAGGCCGAAATAGCTGGCGGGCCGCCCGGTGATTTGATGGATCGCTTCCTCAAGGCTGATCACCTTGTGCTCACGCACGCCCTTTTGCAGGAGCGTTGTCGAAAAGGCGAAGGTGTCGATCATGTCGAGATGGGCGCCGGCGTCCGATGCGCCGATCAGCGTACGGTCGTCCCGCCAGACGTCGCCGCGCAGTTCATATGCCGCCTGATCGTAGCCGCCAATATAGGGAGCGAAAGTGGTCATGAGATCGTCGTCGAGCGCCGTATCGAGCAGGACGTCGATCACCTGGCGTCCTTCTGTCTGGGCGATGTCCTGAAGATGACGGCCCTCGTAATGTTTGTTCTTCGCGTTCCTGACGGCGATCACCTTGTAGAGTGGAAGGTTCGCAACGACGAACATATTGCTTTCGGGGCCGATCTGTTTCGCATCTTCGGCCATCTGTTTGCGGAAGACAGGATCCTTGTATTTCTCGATCCGTTCCGCGACGGGCCATTTGAACATCTGACGCCATACGCCCGGTATACTGTCGAATACGAAGCCGGTGAAGAGATTGACGTAAAGCTCGGGCGTGGAGGCTGTGGTGAGCGCAATTACCTCACCGCCTCGCGCGCGCGCGTAGTCCGTAACGGCGAGCTGCTTTGCGATCTTCTGCGCAGTGTCGGCAGCGCCGGTCACGGCCATGACGTTCCAGTTCACGGGGCGTTGCGCGGCGATCGAGAACTCCGCCATCAGCTCGGGCATGCCAGGACCGAAATCGACATCCGGAAGCAACTCGAGCCCGGTGCCGGGGTGGTTGCGGCAGACGCTGCCGAGCGCAATGATCTCGGAATGTTCGGCCCAGCGCGAGGGAACGGGATTCCCGTCGCCATCGTTGTGGGTGGGCGCAACGGTGGTGGAAAATCCCATGGCGCCTTCCGACAGCGATGCATCCAGAAGCGTTTTCATCTGCTCCAGATCTTCAGGCGTTGCCTTTTCTCCGACTGCGCGCTTGCCCATGACGATCCGGCGGATTGCGGAATGACCACAAAAAAAGCCGGCATTGATGCCCACCTTGCCATCGATTCGTGATAGATATTCGCCGAATGATGACCAGTTCCAGGGTACGGCCTGGTCCAGGGTTGCTAACGGCATGCCTTCCACGCGCGCAAGCATGGGCTTGAGATAATCGGCCGCCTCGGGCGTCAGGGGCGCTATACTGAAGCCGCAAAACCCACCGAACACGGTGGTGACGCCATGATAGCAGGATGGGCTCAGTTTTGGATCCCAAAACACCTGTGCGTCATAATGGGTGTGGACGTCGATAAATCCCGGGGAAACGATCCGGCCGGTTGCATCGACGACTTCTCTCGTTTCTTCATCGACGTGGCCAATCGCAACAATGCGGCCATTCTTGATGCCGATGTCGGCTTTTTGTCCTGGCTTTCCGCTGCCGTCCACTATGACGCCGCCGACGATCTTCAAGTCCAGCATGTTCCGCTCCAATTTTGGATATCTGCCTCTGCGGGCATTTTGCGGGTCCAGACTAGGCGCCGCAGGTCTCCGTTCAACGTACTTCGTTTTAAGTCAGGTAAAACAAGGAAATTGGCTGAAATCCGTCACTATTTTGAGGGAGTATTTGTAAGCTACACGCAATCCGTCGCGGCTTTCCTTCGATTGTACTGCTCTACTAAATAAGCGGCTTGAAGCATATCACGATCCGGGCGCACCCTTTCGGGAATAACCAAGGCCGGGGATGGCCTGATCCTTGATGGCTAGCGCGCTGGAGAGAATTGATGACCAAGCAGGAACGTCCGCCCGAGCAGCAATCATCCGCACTGGCTGTTCCCCATGCGATCCGCGGAAAACTGATCTACGGCAGCGAGAACATCTACAGTTCGCGCGATATGGGCGCTGATTTCGCTACGCCCGCGCTGGATGCCGATGCTCTGATCTGGAGCAGGCGTGAACCCTTGCCGATGCTCGACACTCCTCTGTCGGAAGTAATGGATTTTCTGGTCGAGCTGGGACAGCGTTTGGACTTCGATCGCAATGCCTGGTTGCAGCAAAGCTTTGAAGGGATGCGAAAGGTGTCAGCGCTCGGCGATCGTGTGCTGGAGAATGTCTATCGTGACATGAGCTTCATGTTCGAGCGCAAACTGATGATGGCTGAGGTGGAAGCCAGTATTGGCGATCCCGCTCGCCTTGATGGCTGGGTGAAGCACGAGCCGATTGGCGCGCCAAATCACATGCGCGCATTTCCGCCGCGGATCGTTCACGTCATGGTAGGCAATGCGCCAAGCGTCGCAGCACTGACGATCGTGCGCGCCGCGCTGACCAAGGGTGTGCATCTGCTGAAGCTTGCATCCAACGACCTGTTTACGCCTACAGCGATCATAGCAACGATGGCCGAGATTGATGCCGATCATCCCGTGACGCGTTCCTTTTCAGCAGCCTACTGGCGCGGCGGCGATTCCTCGATCGAACGGTTGATCTATCAGCCGCAATATTTCGACAAGCTGGTCGTGTGGGGCGGCGAGAGCGCGGTGCGCAACGCGCTGAACTATGTCGGGCCCGGGTTCGAGCTGGTAGCATTCGATCCCAAGGTTTCCATTTCCATGATAGGCGCAGAAGCTCTCGCGACGCCGGAAGGCATAGCAGATGCGGCCGAACGGGCAGGTCTGGACGTGATGGCATTTGATCAGGATGCCTGTAGCGCGAGCCGATACCAGTTTGTTGAAGGCAGCGAGGAAGCAGTCGATGCATATTGCGCGGCGTTAGTGACGGAGCTTGGCAAGGATCATCGCTACGGAAACGCCAAAATCGAGCCTACACCGGATGCAATTCGTGAAGAAGTGGATGTTCTCCGATCCCTCGAACCCATCTATCGCGTATTTGGTAAGCCGGATGGCACGGGATTGATCGTGCGGTCGGATGAGCCGGTAAGCTTTCACCCGGACCGCAAGACCGTCAATGTCGTAATGGTGCCGTCGCTTGAGGACGCGGTGTCCCATGTGACCGTGGCGACGCAGACCGTCGGAATCTACCCGCCCTCCCGCAAGCCGGGCTTGCGTGACGCGCTGGCTTCCGCAGGCGCCCAGCGTTTGGTGACCCTGGGTCGGGTGATTTCAACAGACACATTCGGAGGACAGCCGCACGATGCGATCTTCCCGATGCATCGCATGATGAAATGGATCATCGATGAAGGCGAAGATGCTTAAAGGAGCCGGAATATGAGTGCACTGAAACAACTGCTCGATTTGGTGTGGGTCGATGATCCGCACGCTGCGGCTCCCAAAAACCTTCTCGAGGTTCAACTTGCTGCCGCGCAGGAGCGACTGGATCAGCGCCGGAAAGAAATCCGCGTACTCGATCAGCGGGCGACCGATCGGGGCGTCGACCGCATTGAAAAGCTGGAGGATATTGTTTCGCTCCTCTTTTCCGATGCGACGTACAAAAGCTATCCTGATTCCTTTCTGGATCAAAGCCGATGGGATCGCATGACCCAATGGTTTCAGACCTTGTCCAGCGACAAGCTGACCGGCCTCGATTTTTCCAAGATCGAAATCATAGATGACTGGCTGGCGGAACTTCGTAAGAGGGGCATCTATGTAAATAGCTCGAGCGGCACCTCTGGCAAGAACAGCTTTTTGTCGATGAACCAGGCTGATGTGGATGTCGCCGTCCAGCTTATGGTTCAGGCGGCCAAATTCACGTCGTCGTCGCTTCGCGAAGCGGAGCCGGAAAGCTTTGCGGTCTTTGTCTTGGGGCCGTCGACCGGCTCTTATTCGGGGGCCTTGCGGTCCCGACTGTTCGCGGAAGCAATAGGTCGGCCCGGCGACATTCATTACATGTCGCATGTCCCCCAGCGTGCGCAGGACGCTACGGACCTCGGCAAACTAAACAGGGCAATTGCTGCGGGTACTGCCAAGCCAAGCGAAATTCAGGCTGTACAGGAACAATCGCGGATACGTTCAGCGCAGGTGAGGGCGGACTTCGAAAAAATGGTCAACACTTTCCTGTCTCGCCTTGACGAGCCGGTGGCGGTCCTTGGTCTTTCGACCATACTTTGGCAAGTCAAGGAAATGGCCGAAGCGCGGGGACTGAAAAGTGCCAAGCTTCATCCGGATTCATTCGTCAGCGTAAGCGGCGGGAAGAAAGGCACCAGCGTGCCTCCCGATTTCAACCAACAGTTGATCGACTTCTTTGGCATGACCGACAGGATGTACACCAATCCTTACGGCATGACCGAATTGTCGGGTTGCTGCGCAATGCTGCCCGGCAAGGCGAATTGGGCCCTGCCGCCGTGGATCGTTCCGATCGTTCTGGAAGCGACGGATGAGACGCTACTGAACCCGGAGGGGACGATGGGCATTGTGACCGGTCGATTTGCGTTCCTTGATCTTCTTGTCGAGGGGCGTTGGGGCGGGCTCGTCACCGGCGATCAGGTTGCGGTCGATTTCTCGCCATCGGAAGCGGGTATGAACGTGCCCGTTATTCGCCGCGTAGATCGCTACAAGGATCTTCCCGGCGATGACAAGGCCACGTGCGCCGGAACAATCGACGCTTACGTTCGCGGTGCGCTCGAAGTTGCCTGACCAACATCCGTTCGATCTCACCGGGCGTGTAGCAATTATAACTGGTGGTGCCCGAGGCCTGGGATTTGCTATGGCGGAAGCCATGGCGAGAGCCGGCGCCTTGGTTTACCTCAATGGTCGTGATCCCGAGCATACGAAGGTAGCGGCCGACCGGTTAGGGGACGCTGGGCTTACCGCGCATCCGCTGCCGTTTGATGTGAATGACGAGAAAGCAGGCAAAGCGGCAATAGAAGCAGTCGCTGCGCAGCATGGGCGGCTCGACATCCTGGTCAACAATGTCGGACAACGCTTACGTGCACCCATAGAGTCCATCACGCTTGATGGATTGTAGGGTATGCTATCAACCAATGTGGGCGGCCCATTTTATCTGTCCAAGCTGGCTGCGCCGATCATGATCCGTAATGGTTATGGTCGGATCATCATGCTCTCGTCCGCGTCCACGCGTCGCATGCGTGCAGGAGACGCAGCTTATATTGCGTCCAAGGGGGCAATAGAGACGCTGACGCGAGCCCTTGCCTGTGAATGGGGCCGGCAGGGCGTTACATGCAACGCGATCTCGCCTGGGCCATTTGCGACAGAAACCAATGCGGCTATGGTGTCGGATCCCGTAGTAGGCAAGATCATTAGTGAGACATCTCCGCTCGGCCGCTGGGCAGAGCCCCGCGAAATTGGCGGTGCCTGCGTTTTTCTAGCCTCGCCCGCGGCAAGCTACATCAACGGCGTCATTCTGCCGGTTGATGGCGGAATATCGATTGGGTCCTGAAGACGATATTTCGAGGAGGGACGAGCGATACCGATCATAATAGCTGGCTATGTTGATTTCGCTCCGGATCGCATGGATGCGGCGTTCGCGGCCGCGCGACCGGTGATCGAGGCGGCGCGGGGACGTCCGGGCTATCGCGCCTACACCTGGGCACTGGACCCGTTTGAGCCAGGGCGCGTTCGTGTGTTCGCGGAATGGGAGGACGAAGCTTCACTCGCTTATCATTTCGCTGAAACGTACAAGCAGATGGGCGAGCATTTCGGTGAGGTGCCGGGAGAGATTATTCGAGACGTCTCCGTGCGCAAATATCTGTGCTCGCAATCGGGTGCAGTTCACGACGAACAAGGCCAGCCGAGGCTGGATTTTTTGATGTGGAATAAGGACTGCGTGTCATCGGATACTGAGGGCCGCCCTGCCGAAGTATAGGACGCGCCGGACCAGTCACCTGCTTAGTTGATCCGCTACCGACGAATGCCCCAAACCTTGGGGCGGGGAGGTGATGATGCCGCGCCCATCAAGCCTTACTGAGCGCGCTTACCGCGAAGTCCGCAAGGAACTGCTGACCTGCCGTCTCGCACCCGGCGAACGTCTCAACATCAAAGACACCGCTGACATGCTGGGTGTCAGCTTAGGCGCGGTGCGGGAAGCTCTGTCGCGTTTGACGTCGGAGGGGTTTGTTCTGCCCGACAAACAACGGGGCTTTCGGGCGGCACCAACCTCGATCGATGAATTGCAGGATCTCGTACGCGTACGCCTGGATGTCGAACGAAAATGTCTGAGGCGATCGATCAAAGTTGGCGACGCAGCGTGGGAGGATGCGGTCATTGCTGCGGGTGAAGCCCTTAACAGAGCTTCTTTGCCCAGTGACGGAATGGACCGCATCGGGGAGGAATATTCGGAAGCGCATTCTGCGTTTCATGCTGCGCTTGTTTCGGCATGTGACAGTCCCTGGCTCGGGAAGTTGCGGGAACTGCTCTACAGTCAATCGGAACGCTATCGTCAGGGCGCGGGGATACTTGTCCTGGCGGAACGCGATGTCGCGGATGAGCACGAAAAACTGAAAGATGCAGCGCTCGCGCGCGACGGTGACCGGGCTGCCGCACTTCTCGAGGATCATATAATCAAGACGGCTTCGGCAATCGCTGCCGCTGCAAAATTGTCACGGCCAGGTGGGTAGGCGCCCCAACGACTTTTCCAGAATCGCGCGTATTGGCCCTTCTGCGACACCAAGCCCTAAACCCGTGCCATAGTGAAGGGATCTGCGGCGAGTGATCCGCCAGCCCACGGCTGTCCTTCGAAGATCGTCGTCATATCCGCCGACCGCCAGGATGTCACTTGGGTGAATTGAAGGGTGGCCGTCTATATCCGGACGTTCGAACCAATGTCATGCCAGGCAGTGGCAATGGGCACGCGCATGATCGCCATCGCCCTCGATCATGATATTGGTGATGTTATGGGAGGTTCCCATTATTCCCGGGAATCCTATAAAGAACGCGTTGATAGCCGCCCGGCCTTGGATCAGATTGTCGCCCAAATCGACAACAGCGTCTTCTGTGAAAACTTCAGCCGCCACCCGGCGCGATTGTCGGGTGTTGTGGAGGTGGGCATAGAGATGCAACACGTCCTGGATTGCCAATTGTCGTCCGCGCTCAGGCTCATGAGCACGCCTCGGTCGTGAATGGCGTTTCGCGGCCCACATTCTCGAATATAACTTGGGACATTCTCCGCCCTCGTTGTTTCCGGCTTTTACGGTGCATCTATCATTTTATCCCGCCGTTCATGGCAACCTGTCGAAAGACAGGAATTGGCGCTTGCTAAAATAATCTGCCCGTCCCTAAATATATTTGGCGAAAAACGAATCGATAAGTTCACAATCGCTATCTGGCTAGAGGATGCATTAATGGGTGTCGTTCCAACTGCTATCGTACAACCCCGACACCTTCACACACAAATTGCGCGCAAGCGCCTTACCGATCTGTCGGATGCCGTGGATGCGTCTCGCGTCACAACGCTCTATGCGCCTGCCGGCTATGGCAAAACGACGGCAATGCTTCAGTGGGCTGACGATCTATCCGCTCGCGGGCGTACGGTTCTATGGCTCGCGGCGAGAGCAGGTATTCGTTCGCTGGAGGATTTCTCTGCAGCTCTTCTCGCTGCGATCAAGCAAGCCGGAATTGATTGCACGGCACATCCTTGTGACGCGCCGCTCAACGAATTGATAGCCCGCCTCGCTGCCGAGCAGGGAAATCGTCTGGTACTTGTTATCGATGATGCACAAATTCTGCCTGCAGACGCCCTCAATCTCGTAACGCATATCGTTGCCAGTGCGCGGGATGCCCTGACCACAATTATTGCATCCCGGAGCATGAAGACCATTCCGATCGCCCGGTTACGATCGCTGGGGTATCTGCTTGAAGTAGGCGCGGCGGATCTGTGCTTTACCCTTGCGGAAACATCCGAGTTGATTGCACGCAACGGGCAGGGGCCGGTTGATACCGAGCTTCTGCAACATCTTGTCGATACGACGCAGGGGTGGCCAGCCGGGATAGCGATGGCCAGATCCATCCAGCATAAAGACTGGACGGAGGGCTGCGAAACGCCTCTCCGGCTCAGCGGACTGCGACGGGAGTTCGAATCCTACTTCAGTGAAGAAGTCGTCTCGCCCGAGCCGCTGCCCGTGCGTGATTTTCTGGTTTCGACGGCTATTCTGGACGAACTCACCCCTTCCGCCTGTGCTGCGGTTATGAACTGCGACGATAGCAGACAAATGCTGGAAACCGTCGAAGAGTCGGGGCTTTTTCTCCAAGCGGTCGATGCCGATCGAAGCAGCTATCGTTACCACCCTTTATTTCGTGAGATGGTTGTGCGCCGCCTTTATGATCGTGATCCGTCGCGCGCGGCGGAGTTACAGCGTCGGGCAAGCCGTCATTATGCCGCCACCGGCAATGTGCTGCAGGCGATCCTTCACGCAGAATGGAGTGGTGATCGTGAGTTTCTCGCTGACCAGCTTGATATACTTGCCGAGCCGTTGGTCTATGGGGGTTACCTCTATCGGGTGAACGAAGCCGCAACTGGAATGACGAGCGTCGACTTCGCGGCGCGGCCGATGCTTGCCTTGGCGCTTGCCTGGCGTCGCATTCGGAGCCTGGCGTTCGAGTCTGCTGAATCGCTTATCGGCCTGGCGGAAACGCACCTTGCGCACCTGCAGGCACTGGGTGCGGCAGACACGCGTGATCTTCGTCATTTGAGCCGGGTTATTGATCATCGCCGTATCATGTTGGGTGCTGCACGGGACGATATGACATCGGTGGAGCGCGGCGCTGAAACGCTGTTGCGAGAGTTTGGGGACGATCAACCCTATCTGAGCTGCTCGCTGCTTGCTCAGTTGATGGCATCACGGCGCGAACTTTATCATTTTCACGATATGCTTAGGCTGGAAGCGGAAACGCGGCGCGCCCTTGGGCGTCCGGGTTCGGACTTCGCATCTATTTCTCTCAAGGCGTCGGTGGCACCAACCCTCGTTGTTCAAGGCAAAATCGAAACCGCTGAACAAATGCTGCGGGAGGCGCTTGAGTTTGCCAGCAAAATCGAGGGCAGTGGGTCGGGGTTGGCAGCATTGCCTGCATTGCCCTTGGCCGAACTCTTTTACGATCGGGGTCAGCTGGAAGAGGCGCGCGAACTGGTAGAAATATATTTGCCCCTCGCCAGAGAATGGGGATTCGTCGATCAGCTGGCCGCGGGTCACGTCGTTCGCGCGCGGTTGTTGTTCAATGATGGCGATCTTCCCGCGGCTCTGAAGGCTTTGGATGAAACGCATCTACTCGCGATCGAATGCGGCCTGACTAGGTTGCGTGCATATGCGGTGGGCGAACAGGTCAGGATGCTTGTTCGCAGTGGAGAGCCGCGCCAGGCGCACGCGGCCCTTGTCGCCAGTGGACTTGAACCGGAGGGCGAACCATACCCTACCCTCAATCCCACAAGGCAGCATGAGTGCATCGCAATAGCGTGGCTACGTTTGGAGATGCAAAGTCACAGGCTTGTTCGGGCCCGCAAGGTTGCGAAACGGTGGACCGAATTCGTGCGACGCAATGGCGCGATCCGATCGGCGGTCGTATTCGAACTATTGCTTGCCGAAATAGCGGTTTTGGCTGGTGACCGCTCCGAAGCGCGCCGGGCGGTGCGGGAGGCCGTTACGCTGGCTGCGCCGGCTGGCTGGACACGCATATTTCTCGATGAAGGTGACGCGATCGTCTCCCTGTTGGTGGAAGCCTATGGCCAGGGGCCAATGCTTGACAGCGTTCCTGACCAGTTTGCTGCGAAGCTGGTTGCAGCATTCAACGGCTCTACGGAGCCGGAAATCGAGATCGAATATGGTTTGGGCAGCCGGCTCGTTAATCGTGAGCTCGATATCTTGCGGATGGTTGGTGGTGGCCTTCGGAACCGTGAAATCGGGAATCGTCTCGGGCTGACCGAAGGCACCGTCAAGTGGTACATGCAGCAAATATATGACAAGCTTGGGGTGCGTCGCCGCCCCCAGGCTGTGATGCGCGCCCGTCATCTCGGAATTCTGGCCTGAAGGCAAATGCTGCAGAGACAATCTGCAGCAAGACCCTCAATACGCGCCGGGCGGCGTTATGTTGGGGCTTACATCCAGGCGGTCGCGTCCGTAAATTTCATACGCAAGCATCGGAATATTGGTCACGTGGCGCAAGGCAACGTGCGCGTCCCGCCAATATCTGCTGAGCGGGTTTGAAAGCAGGAACGCCGAAGAGCCTGCGATGAACATCAAGGATTCAATCGATGCGTGGATGAGATCGGTGACCTGAGCGCATGCGGCCTTGTGTGCAGCCCGCTCCGGATGATCGAACAGGCGACCGGTTAGCCCGACTTCATCGAGGGTTCCGAGTGCCTTGAACAATATCGTTCGCGCAGCATCGAGTTGCGCGGCAACTTTCCCGATTTCGTGGACGATTGCACCATCTTCAGCACGTGTTTTATAGAAGGTCGTGATGACGGGTTTCTTCTTTGAATCCTCGATCACGATTTCAAGCATGGCTTCGGCAGCGCCCAATATTTGTGCGATGCCGGTTGTTCGAACGACCGGAATGACCGGCAGGCTATCTGATGGCGCGTAACAATACTTCTTGCCCGGTTCGACGTGGCCGAACGGCTTGTCCATCATTACCATCAGATGATCTGGAACGAAAATCTCTTTTGCGATGCTGGTATCAGATCCTGTGCCCTGCATTCCAGTCACGAACCAGGTGTCCTTGATCTCAAGCTGGCTGAATGGAATGTAGACCATGTTGATGCCCGGGACGACGGGCCCGTCATAATCCTCCAATACCACACCGGATTGCGCCCAATCAGCCTGGCGCGATCCCGAGGTATAAGGCCAGGCTCCGCTGACGATCCATCCGCCTTCTACCCGTTTTGCCGTGCCTGGGGGATTGTAGGCGCCGCATACCAGTGAGGGTCCGTTTCCAAACAGGGCTTCCTGCGTGGCATCTGACGTCAGGCTGGCGACCCACGTCGTTCCATTTACGATCTGTGATACCCAAGAGATCGAAGGATCGCCTTTGGCGAGTTCAATCTGCATTCGCGCGAAATCGGTAAATGATATCCCGCCACCGCCCCAGCGTTGGGGAAGAAGTACAGTAAGAAGGTCATTGTCCTTCAACGCCTTATCGACGGCAGGTGTCGGCGCCCGCAGTTTTTTCCCTTCCGCGGCCTCAGCCTGAAGGAGCGGTCTCAGCTCGCGCGCCTTTGCGATGAAAGATTCTGCATCGCCGAACGTCGCGACTTCGGGAGTTCCGATCTTTGTTACCGTCGCCATCTTCTTTCCTTAAGCCTTGGTCATGGCGTTGTAATAAGCAAGCCACCACTGCCATTGTGTGTCGTCTTTGGTAAAGCCCGGATAGACAAATCCGTCGCCGTACCAGTTGTTTGGTTTGTTATGCCCGGTCAAGGCCTGGTACTTGAGCGTAATGGTCTTTGACACGGCGCCGCGGGAGTTGCGCATGATCTGCGGCCAAGTGTCAGCATCATCCTGCTCGATTGTGCCTGAAGTCCCGGTTTGTTGGATAGCGTTTTGCAGCATGTCGCGTTTCACCTGCTCAGGTGCATCGCGTTCAGCGAAGATATAATTGACGAACTCGACGTGATCCGGGCCTTTGGGCACATATGTGTGCAAAGTGAGCGCGCCCGATGATCCCCCATCCATGCGTGGGGCGAAAATGAATGCCATCAGGATGTTAGGGAAAATACCGCCCACTTGAGGCGGGCAGGTGGCAAGCTGCTCGATCTGCTTCGATGACAGGTTGTTGTAGAGTTGCGGGATCAATTCCTTTGTAATGCCCGGTGGGGGCAGAAGATGCAGCCGTTCGTCAATCGTTTTGCCCTCAAAACTGACGTCGGCGAACATCTTGAATGTTTGAGCGGCTTCCAGGCAACGCAGCGAATGACCCTGTTCGCAACTGATATCGACTCCATACATGCCGGGTGCGTTGTCATAGATCGAGTCCGGCGTGCCGCCCATGATCCCGCCTTCCATCAGTGAACGATGGAGGGTCAGGGTATGAAAGCCGTCTGAGCCGGATTGTTCGCCTGGGATTTTCCAGTTGCACCGAAGGACGAAGCGTTGCGGCGGGCCAAGCATCTCCAGGCCGCCATCGGTTCGGCAGAAAAGCTGATCATAGTAGAATTTCGCATCGCCCATGAATTCGTCGAACGAGGGGCCATCGATCTCCCATGTGGCAAAGATCAGTCCGCCATATAAATGGACGCGCGCCTGTTTGAGTCCAAGTTCCTCCTTGGAGCGCTTGTTGCCGTGCATCTGTTCGCGTTCGATCGGCGCGCCGACGAAGCTGCCATCGGCTCGGAATGCCCAGCCGTGATAGATGCAGCGATGGACCTGGGTATTGCCGGCTTCCGCCGTGCACACCTTCATCCCGCGATGCGGGCAGACGTTGAGGAATACCTTGATCGAACCATCGCGTGTACGCGAAACGACGATATTGTCTTCGCCCATGTCCCGCATCACGAAGTCACCGGACAGGGGAATTTCGCTCTCGTGCCCAAGCAGCAGCCATGTCCTTGCGAAGATGCGTTCCATTTCGTGGTGGTACAGTTCCTCGTCGCTCATCACGCGCAAGGACACTTCGTTTAGCTCACGATCGATCAGATCGTCTAGCGTGGCGCCATCCTTCAATACCAAGCCCGGTTTGTGAAGCATGATCCTCGTCCTTTTGATTCTTGATCAATGATACAAATTGGGCTTAGTCTGTTCAAGTTGTATTATTGTACGTAGCGCCGCAGCCGCTTTTTTTCCACAACATCGGGCGGCGTGCATAATATCGCGATCGAGAAGCAGCAGGTCCAGCCGCCCGCTGGCGTGAGAAAACATGTGATGTTCGCCGCGATGACCGAGATGCTGTGTCGCCATTTTGCCGCTGTAAATGACACGGTCCTGAAATCTTTCGAGCAGGACGCACCACTCGCGGCGGAATAGCTCAAGACAGACTGGTGGACATTGGCGCTCGTGCCGGGGATCGGTATGTTGCGGCTCACGCGCACCAGCCCTAATGCTATTTGGTGCACACTCGTCTCATCCATTATTTCGTCGTGCTTGCGCGTGAGCAACATTTTGGCCGCGCGGCGGCGGTTTGTGGTGTAACCCAGCCTACACTTTCAGCAGGTGTGGCTGCGCTCGAGACATTGCTGGGCAAGCAGCTCGTATTGAGAGATCGTCGCTTCGTTGGCCTTACGCCCGAAGGAGACGCAATGCTTCCTTGGGCGCAGCAATTGCTCGCTGCCGCCGATGGTATCGGTCAGGCAGTCGAGGCGGCGCGCGGGCCGTTGCGGGGAGAATTCAGGCTGGGGGCGATTCCGGCAGCGATGCCGGCCACGGGGACTTTTGTCGAGGCATTGCTCGCTGCACATCCAGAGCTTATCGTTGCTGTCCGTTCGCTGACATCACGCGAAATCGAGCGAACTCTTGCGAGTTTCGAACTTGATGCGGGGCTGACCTATTTGGATCATGAACCCCCTGCAGAAGTGCTCTCGGTTCCGCTTTATCAGGAAAATTATCTGGTGGTGACTCCCGTTTCAGACGGTGAAGCTCCGCAACTCGATTTGGCGGAGATAGCCACGATGCCACTCTGTCTATTGCATCAGGGCATGCAAAATCGCCGCATATTGGATGCCCACCTCGCTGAACGGGGGATTGTCCTGCGGCCCCAGGCGACCGCAGACTCTTACGTTGCGTTGATCGCGATGGTGGAAGCCGGGCGCCTCTCTACTATCGTGCCGGATAGTTACGCTGCCATGTTGCCGCGCGGCGGGCGGGCCGCCGTCGCGTCTATCCGGGATATCATTTCACCGAGTAGTGTTGGTCTGATCGTAAGGAATCGCCATCCTCTCGGCCCACTTTCCGCAGCCGCTCTTATCGTCGCCAGAGGAATGAAACCGCATTTGCAGAAAAGGATTGATAGAAAACCTCTATCATTGATTGGATAGATGAGTTTGACGCAACGACCTTCTGGTTGCAATGTTGGTTGCACTAGACGGATCAAGGAAATGCAGCAGTGAACGTTGCAGATGAGCGTAAGGACATCGTCGGAACAGTTGAGCGCATCGCCAACATTCACTCCGGTGTTCGAGGCGCGCTACTTCCGCTTTTGCATGATCTGGTCAAACAGATAGGCTACGTCGATGATACCGCTATTCCTCCTATCGCCAAGGCGCTGAACCTCAGTCGCGCTGAAGTGCACGGGGTCGTTACTTTCTATCACGACTTCCGACGCCAGCGGGCGGGACGCCATATCGTTAAACTGTGCCGTGCGGAAAGCTGTCAGGCACGTGGGGGGGCGACAATAGAGCAAGCTGTGCAGGAGCGGCTGGGCGTCAAAATGGGTTCCACCCGCGTCGACGGCCAGGTTACGCTTGAAGCGGTATATTGTCTCGGCATGTGTGCCATTGGGCCAAATGCCCTTGTTGATGGTAGCCCCGTCGCGCGTATCGATGATGTCGTACTCGATCGTATCGCGCGGGAAATTGCGGCGTGACGCGCGTCTTTATCAGCAGGGATATGGCTTCGGTAGGGCTCGGCAGCGATGCCGTCGCCCAGGCCTTTGAGGAGGCCGGGTGTGAAGTCATCCGGACCGGAAGCCGCGGTCTTTTTTCTATTGAGCCGCTTGTTGAAGTTGAAACGTCTGTCGGCCGCATTGCCTATGGCCCGGTGACCTCGGATGATGTTTATGCGCTACTTGACGATGATCACCCCAACAGGCTTGGCGACATAAGCACCTTGCCCTTTTTCGCGCATCAGCAGCGTTTCACCTTTGGCCGTTGCGGTGTCATCGATCCTCTCAGTCTCGAGGATTATGAATTGCATGGCGGATGGAAGGGGTTTCGAGCTGCTGGCGAGCGATCGCCACAATCTGTTGTGGACGCTGTTAAGGAGTCAGGCTTGCGTGGCCGGGGCGGAGCCGGATTCCCGACCGGCCTGAAGTGGCAGACCGTGCTCGATACGCCCGCCGACATGAAATTCATAGTCTGCAATGCGGACGAGGGAGACAGCGGCACCTTTGCCGATCGTATGCTCATGGAAGGTGACCCCTACTGTCTGATCGAGGGCATGGCGATCGCGGCCCATGCAGTTGGAGCACAGCGCGGATACATCTATATTCGCTCTGAATATCCTTTTGCGATCGAAACAATGCGCGCTGCTGTTCAGCGATCAGCGCACATCGTTGCGCCTTTCGAACTGGAAGTCCGGGTCGGTGCAGGCGCCTACGTCTGCGGCGAGGAAACCGCGCTGCTGGACTCGATCGAGGGCAAGCGCGGACAGGTGCGCGCCAAGCCGCCACTGCCTGCAATCGAAGGCCTTTTCGGGCTGCCAACGGTTATCAACAATGTGCTGAGCCTGGCTGCGGTGCCGTTTATCCTGTCGCAAGGGTCTGCGGCCTATGCGGCCGTCGGTTTTGGCCGCTCCCGCGGAACCATGCCGGTACAGTTAGCCGGCAACGTCAGGAACGGCGGTCTCGTTGAGATCGGTTTCGGGGTCACACTAGGCGAGCTTGTGAACGACATCGGCGGTGGAACGGAAAGTGGCCGCCCCGTACGGGCCGTGCAGGTGGGTGGACCGCTCGGTGCGTATTTTCCGCCGTCGATGTTTCATCTTCCGTTCGATTACGAAGCGTTTGCGCAGGCGGGTGGGTTGATCGGCCACGCTGGCATCACGGTGTTCGACGATAGTGTCGACATGGCGCACATGGCACGCTTCGCCATGGAATTCTGTTCCGTTGAAAGTTGCGGTAAGTGCACACCGTGTCGGATCGGATCGACGCGTGGGGTTGAGGTGATGGATCGCATCATGGCGTTGCGAACATCCAAGCAAATTGAGGATCCGGGTGGAGATGCCCTGCCTGGGCGTCTGTCCGCGACACTGAATTCGCGCGCGCCTTCCAGAATTGAAAATTCGCTCGAAACGCAAACTCAATTGTTGCGTGAACTTTGTGATACGATGAAATTCGGATCGCTTTGTGCGCTGGGCGGTTTTACGCCTTATCCGGTACTAAGTGCGCTTGAACACTTTCCCGAGGATTTCGGTGCGCCGATGGTGGCAGAGGCCGCGGAGTAAAGTCTATGTCATTCATACGCGAGACGGATCATGGCACCCCTCCGGCGATTGTGACTGGAAAGACCGTAAGTCTCACCATCGATGGCCAGGCTATCACGGTTCCGGAAGGTACGTCGCTCATGCGTGCCGCGTCTCTGATGGGGACAGCGATCCCCAAGCTGTGCGCGACCGACAACGTAGCGAGCTTCGGTTCCTGCCGCCTCTGTCTGGTCGAGATTGACGGCCGCAACGGCTATCCCGCGTCCTGCACTACGCCGGTGGCCGAAGGGATGACCGTCCGCACCCAGACCGAACGGCTGCGGCAGCTCCGTAAAGGTGTGATGGAACTCTACATCTCTGATCATCCGCTGGATTGTCTGACCTGCGCTGCGAATGGCGATTGCGAGTTGCAGGATCAGGCAGGCGCGATCGGCCTGCGCGACGTGCGTTATGGTTACGACGGCGCCACCAACATGGGTCAGCCAAAGGATCATTCGAACCCCTATTTCGATTTCGATCCCTCCAAGTGCATCGTCTGCTCGCGCTGCGTGCGGGCGTGCGACGAGGTGCAGGGCACCTTCGCGCTTACGATTCAGGGACGCGGCTTCGATTCCGGGGTTGCGCCATCGCAGAACCAGGATTTCCTATCTTCCGAATGCGTGTCATGCGGTGCGTGCGTTCAGGCATGCCCGACCGCCGCGCTAGTCGAAAAGAAGGTCGTCGAGATCGGTACGCCCGATCGCGCGGTCGTCACGACCTGCGCCTATTGCGGTGTCGGCTGCACGTTTCGCGCTGAAATGCGCGGCGAAGAGCTGGTCCGGATGGTGCCGTGGAAGGACGGCAAGGCCAATCGCGGCCACAGCTGCGTCAAGGGCCGCTTTGCCTGGGGCTATGCCAAGCATCAGGATCGCATTCTTAATCCGATGATCCGGGAGAGCGTTGATCAGCCCTGGCGCGAAGTCGGCTGGGACGAGGCGATCCAATATGCGGCGAGTGAATTCCGCCGCATTCAGGCGAAATATGGCGCGCGGGCGGTGGGAGGGATTACGTCCAGCCGCTGCACCAACGAGGAGACATTTCTGGTCCAGAAGTTGATTCGACAAGGCTTCGGCAACAATAACGTCGATACCTGCGCACGGGTCTGCCATTCGCCGACCGGCTATGGCCTCAAGACAACATTTGGCACATCGGCGGGCACGCAGGATTTTGATAGCGTGATGCAATCGGACGTCATTCTCGTGATCGGTGCAAACCCGACCGATGGCCATCCCGTATTCGCCAGCAGGATGAAGCGGCGGCTGCGGCAGGGAGCGCGCCTGATCGTCATCGATCCGCGGAAGATCGATCTCGTCCATTCGCCGCATATCGATGCGGATTATCATCTGCCGCTTCGTCCTGGTACCAACGTCGCGATGCTGACGGCGCTGGCACATGTGATCGTGACGGAGGGCCTCGCGAACGAAGCCTTCGTCCGCGCGCGCTGCGATTGGGACGAATATCAGGACTGGGCCGAATTTGTTTCCCAGCCGGAGCGCTCACCGGAAGCGATCGAGGCGCTGACTGGCGTTCCGGCGGCCGATGTGCGCGGCGCGGCAAGGCTCTATGCGACCGGGGGAAACGCGGCGATCTATTATGGGCTTGGCGTCACTGAGCATAGCCAGGGCAGCTCGACCGTGATGGCGATTGCCAATCTCGCAATGGCCACGGGCAATGTCGGCCGCGAGGGCGTTGGCGTGAATCCGCTGCGTGGGCAGAACAACGTGCAGGGGGCTTGCGACATGGGCAGCTTTCCGCACGAATTCTCTGGTTATCGTCATGTTTCCGACGACGCCACCCGCAAGTTATTCGAAAATGCCTGGGGTGTCGCGCTGGACAAGGAGCCGGGGCTCCGCATCCCGAATATGCTGGATGCGGCGACCGATGGCACGTTCAAGGCGCTCTTCGTCCAGGGTGAGGATATCCTGCAATCCGATCCCAATACACATCACGTCGCGGCCGGGCTCGCGGCGATGGAATGTGTGGTGGTGCAGGATCTGTTCCTCAACGAAACCGCCAACTATGCACACATATTCCTGCCGGGATCGACCTTCCTGGAGAAGGACGGGACGTTCACCAACGCCGAACGGCGCATACAGCGCGTCCGCAAAGTGATGAATCCGGCGAACGGCTATGCCGATTGGGAGATCGTTCAGCTCGTGGCGAATGCGATGGATCTTGGATGGACCTATACCCATCCTTCGCAGATCATGGACGAGATTGCCAAACTGACGCCCACCTTTGCGAATGTGAGCTATGACGCACTGGAACAACATGGTTCGTTACAATGGCCCGCCAACGAAGCCGCCCCGGAAGGCACGCCAACGATGCACCTCGATGGCTTCGTTCGTGGAAAGGGCAAGTTCGTGGTTACGGACTATGTCCCCACGGACGAAAAGACGGGTCCGCGATTCCCTCTGCTCCTCACGACGGGACGAATACTCAGCCACTATAATGTCGGGGCGCAGACCCGCCGCACAGAAAATGTGGCGTGGCATCACGAAGACCGGCTCGAAATCCATCCGTCCGATGCCGAAAACCGTGGCGTAAAGGAGGGCGATTGGGTCAGCCTCAAAAGCAGGGCAGGGGAAACGACGTTGCGTGCGCTGATAACGGAGCGGGTTGCACCGGGTGTGGTCTATACGACGTTCCATCACCCAGCGACGCAGGCCAATGTGATCACTACCGACTATTCCGATTGGGCCACCAATTGCCCTGAATATAAGGTCACGGCTGTGCAGGTGGGCCTCTCTAACGGCCCCTCGGACTGGCAGGAAAGCTACGAAGCACAGACTCGACGGAGTCGCCGGATCGAAACAGTCGAGGCGGCGGAATAACATCGGCATGATGAGCAACCTCGATAGACTGGTGTACATGGCCAACCAGATTGCCCGTAATTTCGAGGCGCTTGGGCAAGATCACGCGGTCGAGGCTACAGCGGACCACATCGCAAGCTTTTGGGATCCGCGCATGAAAGCGCAAATCTTCAAATGCCATGCGGCCGGCGGCGAACCGTTGCAACCGATCGCATACAAGGCTGTCGCCTTGCTGGTTGCAAAGGGAGCGCCAGAATCTCAACCAGAATCTCAAATGGCTGCCACGGTGTTTACTTCAGTGGACGATGCGGGGGGATCCGATGCGCGTTAACAGCGGGCCACATCGCGCGCGGTGACATTGTACCCAACAATCACACGGCCTGTGGCGTTCGAACGATTGACGCCTGATGGCACGTTATCCGATGTCAGTCGTGACGTCGCCGACGAAACGCCCATTGCCATCGAACTGAATGGCGTCGGCTACGCTGTTCTGATGGCGAGCGCGGCGCAACTGGAAGACCTTGTTGCCGGATTCCTGTTTTCCGAACGAATTATCGAGCGGGCGAACCAGATACAGGAAGTGGATTTTCACTGGACCGACAGGGGCGTGATAGCGCGAGCATTCCTTGCAACCGAATGTGCGGATCGCGTCGCCGATCGCGTCCGGCATCGTGTCTCGGATTCGTCTTGTGGATTATGTGGCATCGAGAATCTCGAGCAGGCGCTCCGTCCACTTCCGCAGGAGCGAGAGACGTGCGGCGCCGACACAGGGGCAATGTTCCGCGCGCTGGATGCGCTGGGCGCCGCGCAGCCGGTCAACCGGCTTACGGGCGCGGTCCATGCCGCGGCCTTTTGCAATGTGAAGGGAGAGGTGTTGCTGTCCCGCGAAGATGTGGGACGACATAATGCGTTCGACAAGCTGATCGGCGCGATGATGCGCGGCGGCCATGAATGGGATGGCGGTTTCGCGCTGCTATCGTCGCGCTGTTCCTACGAACTCGTGGAAAAAGCAGCTCTGTCGCAGTGCCCGATGCTGGTGACCATTTCGGCCCCAACGGCGCTCGCGGTGGAAAGGGCGCGCGATGCCAATCTGCCGCTCGTCGTGCTGGCGCGTCCCGATGCAGTATTGATATCGAAAACGGCTTAGGCGGCCTCGCTCGCTCGCTCGGCCAGCACGGTCAGGCCCTTTTCATTGACCTCGGCAAAGCCGCCCTCGACCTGGATGCGCGAGACGACCGTGGTCGGTCCGGAATAGATCGCCAGCTCGCCGTTGCGGACGACCGACATGAATGGCGCATGGCCCTGCAGCACGCCGAAATCGCCTTCGGTGCCGGGGACAACGACCATATAGACCTCCTCCGAGCGAACGAGCTTTTCCGGGGTCACGAGTTCGAAATGAAGTGCCATTCTAAATCTCCTCCCTCCCGCTTGCGGGAGGGGCAGGGGGTGGGCTCGCCATTTCCAAACGGGATGAGAGTGGCGACCGGGCGCCCACCCCTAACCCCTCCCGCAAGCGGGAGGTGAGTCAAATTTACGCAGCTTCCGCCAGCTTCTTGCCCTTTTCGATGGCTTCGTCGATGCCGCCGACCATGTAGAAGGCTGCTTCGGGAAGGTGATCATATTCGCCTTCGACGACCGCCTTGAACGACTTAACCGTATCCTCGATCTGCACGAATTTGCCGCTGATGCCGGTAAAGACTTCGGCGACGTGGAACGGCTGGCTGAGGAAGCGCTGGATCTTGCGGGCGCGGCTGACGGTGAGCTTATCTTCTTCCGAAAGCTCGTCCATGCCGAGGATCGCGATGATATCCTGCAGCGACTTGTACTTCTGGAGCGTTTCCTGAACCGCGCGGGCGGTTTCGTAATGCTCCTGACCGACAACGGCGGGCGTCAGCACGCGGCTGGTGGAATCGAGCGGATCGACGGCCGGGTAGATGCCGAGTTCGGAGATCGCGCGGTTGAGAACCGTGGTCGCGTCCAAGTGGGCGAAGGACGTCGCCGGCGCCGGATCGGTAAGATCGTCGGCGGGAACGTAGATTGCCTGCACCGAGGTGATCGAGCCCTTGTTGGTCGAGGTGATGCGCTCCTGCAGCTGACCCATGTCGGTCGACAGGGTCGGCTGATAGCCCACGGCCGAAGGAATACGGCCGAGGAGAGCGGACACTTCCGAGCCCGCCTGGGTGAAGCGGAAGATGTTGTCGACGAAGAACAGCACGTCCTGGCCCTCGACGTCGCGGAAATATTCTGCATTGGCGAGGCCCGAGAGCGCGACGCGAGCACGCGCGCCCGGCGGCTCGTTCATCTGGCCGAACACGAGCGCGACCTTCGAGCCTTCCGGCGTCGGGTTGCCGTCGGCGTCCTTGGCGATAACGCCTGCGTCGAGGAACTCGTGATAGAGATCATTGCCCTCACGGGTACGCTCGCCGACGCCTGCGAACACCGAGGTGCCGCCATGGCCCTTCGCGATGTTGTTGATCAGCTCCTGGATGAGCACGGTCTTGCCGACGCCGGCGCCGCCGAACAGGCCGATCTTGCCGCCCTTCGCATACGGCGCGAGCAGATCGATGACCTTGATGCCGGTGACGAGAATGCTGGTCTCGGTCGACTGATCGACGAACAGCGGGGCCTCGGCATGGATCGGGTTGTGCTGGGTCGCGTTGACCGGGCCGCGCTCGTCGATCGGCTCACCGATCACATTGAGGATACGGCCGAGCGTCATCGGGCCGACCGGCACACGGATCTGGTTGCCGGTGTCGCGGACTTCCTGGCCACGGGTCAGGCCGTCGGTCGCGTCCATCGCGATGGTGCGGACGGTGTTCTCGCCGAGATGCTGGGCAACTTCGAGCACGAGGCGCGTTTCGCCGTTCGTCGTCTCGAGCGCATTCAGGATGGCCGGCAGTTCGCCGTCGAACGATACGTCGACGACAGCGCCGATGATCTGCGAGATCCGACCCGTGTGATTGGTCGTCATCGCGAGGGATTTGGGCTTCAACATCTTAGCTTCCTTGCCTTCTTCTACCTTCGTCATGCCAGCGAGGGCTGGCACCCATGTCTTTTTCAATCCAGCGTCATCTCTCTTTTCGAGAGAGGGAGCTCAGCCGACGCTGGGCTGACGTTCAAATTCTACAACGCCTCAGCACCCGCGATAATTTCAATCAGTTCGGTCGTGATCGCGGCCTGGCGGGTGCGGTTGTAGAGCACCGTCAGCTTGTTGATCATGTCGCCAGCGTTGCGCGTTGCGTTGTCCATCGCGGTCATACGGCTGCCCTGCTCGGAAGCCGCATTCTCGAGGAATGCGCGGAAGAGCTGGACGGCGACGTTGCGTGGGAGCAACTCGGCGAGGATCGATTCCTCGTCGGGCTCATATTCCACCGCAGCCGATGCGGCGGGCGAAGTTGAGGAAGTTGAGGGTTGCGACGCAAGTGGAACCGGGATGATCTGTAGCTCGGTCGGCTCCTGCACCAGCGCCGACTGGAAGCGGGCGAAGAACAGGTGCGCGATGTCGAATTCGCCGCGCTCGTAACGCTCGATCAGGTCGTGCGAAACTTCGCTGGCGTCGGAGAAGGCGACGTTCTTGATATGGGTCTGATCGACCTGATGGACGATCTTGCCTGGGAAAAGGCGCTGGATAACCGCGCGGCCCTTCTTGCCGATCAGATAGAACTTTACCGTCTTGCCTTCGGCGATCAGTGCGTCGGCAGTCTTGCGCGCGGCGCGGACGATGTTGGTGTTGAACGCACCAGCCAGGCCGCGCTCGGAAGTCGCGACGACCAGCAGATGAACCTGATCCTTGCCGGTGCCCGCGAGCAGCTTCGGCGATTGCGGGCCGATCGTGACCTTCGAAGCAAGGCTCGACATCACGGTCGACAGCCGCTCGGCATAGGGACGGCCGGCTTCCGCCGCCATCTGCGCGCGGCGCAGCTTCGCCGCGGCGACCATCTTCATCGCCTTGGTGATCTTCTGGGTCGACTTCACCGAAGTGATGCGGACCTTGAGGGCTTTAAGACTGGCCATCGGGCTCTAATCTAACCTTTTCTTGTCATCCTCGCGAAAGCGGGGATCCAGCTTCTTCTTCGGTCAGACTGGATTCCCGCTTTCGCGGGAATGACAGTCGTCAATAATCAGGCGAACGTCTTGCCGAACGCGTCGAGCGCGTCCTTGAGCTTCGCCTTGAGGTCGTCACCCAGATCCTTGGTGTCGCGGATGCCCTTCAGCAGATCGGCGTGGTTGTTGCGGAGATCCGACAACATCGCTTCTTCGTACCGCGTAACCGCGTTGACCGGCAGGCTGTCGAGATAGCCGTTGGTGCCGGCGAAAATCGATGCGGTCTGCTCCTCGAACGGCAGCGGCGAGAATTGCTTCTGCTTGAGCAGCTCCGTGAGGCGCGCGCCGCGGTTCAGCAGGCGCTGGGTGGAGGCATCGAGATCGGAACCGAACTGCGCGAACGCAGCCATTTCGCGATACTGGGCCAGCTCCAGCTTGATCGAGCCGGAAACCTTCTTCATCGCCTTGGTCTGCGCGGCGGAGCCGACGCGGCTGACCGAAAGGCCGACATTGATCGCGGGGCGGATGCCCTGGAAGAACAGGTCGGTTTCGAGGAAGATCTGGCCGTCGGTGATCGAGATCACGTTGGTCGG
>Ga0105249_10000174_pt1 | contig 75466 bp, 99 predicted proteins | sample KBSS44metaG_FD_81522 | JGI IMG/M metagenome (GOLD analysis project Ga0105249, IMG submission 81522) | Switchgrass rhizosphere microbial communities from Kellogg Biological Station, Michigan, USA - KBS S4-4 metaG | ecosystem: Host-associated > Plants > Roots > Rhizosphere > Soil | place... | reverse complement strand
CGGCCTGATCGCCCGCGAGATCGAGGCCGCCAACGCGGCGCGCCCGGAGCCCAAGCTGGTGGGCGTCAACGCCTTCCCGCCGACCAACGAGGATCCCGTCGAGGTCGAGACTCCAGCGGTGAAGCGGGTCGACGCTCCCTCCGCCGCCCTGCCCGGCCCCGACAGCGCCTGTCCCGCCCTCAAGGGCATCCGTATCGCGCAACCTTACGAGGCCGCCCAATGAGCGCCTTCCCCGATTTCGCCGCCCTGCCGTTCGACGCCAAGTTGGCGCAAGTCGCGGCGCCGACCGGTGAGCCCTGGCTGACGCCCGAAGCTCTGCTGGTGAAGCCGTCCTACGGCCCGCAGGACATCAGCGACCTCGACATGCTGCGTGGCGCCTATCCCGGGATCGCGCCGTTCCTGCGCGGCCCCTACCCGACGATGTACGCCACCAATCCGTGGACCATCCGCCAGTACGCGGGCTTCTCTACCGCCGAGGAATCCAACGCCTTCTACCGGCGTAACCTGGCGGCGGGCCAAATGGGCCTGTCGGTAGCCTTCGACCTGGCGACCCACCGCGGCTACGACAGCAACCATCCGCGCGTGAAGGGCGACGTCGGTATGGCCGGCGTGGCGATCGACAGCATTCTCGACATGCGCACCCTGTTCGACGGCATCCCGCTCGACAAGATGAGCGTGTCGATGACGATGAACGGCGCGGTGCTGCCGGTGCTGGCGCTCTACATCGTCGCCGGGGAAGAACAGGGCGTGCCGCACGCCAAGCTCTCCGGCACCATCCAGAACGACATCCTCAAGGAGTTCCTGGTCCGGAACACCTACATCTACCCGCCCGCGCCCTCGATGCGGATCATCTCGGACATCTTCGCCTACACCTCGAAGGAGATGCCGAAGTTCAACTCGATCTCGATCAGCGGCTACCACATGCAGGAGGCCGGGGCGACGCTTGACCTGGAGCTCGCCTACACCATCGCCGACGGCATTGATTACGTCCGCGCAGGCGTCGCGGCGGGCATGACGGTCGACCATTTCGCACCGCGCCTGTCGTTCTTCTGGTGCGCCGGCATGAACGTCTTCATGGAGATCGCCAAGCAGCGCGCCGGCCGCATCCTGTGGGCCAAGCTGATGAAGGAGAACTTCGACCCGAAGGACTCCCGCTCGCTCAGCCTGCGCGCCCACACCCAGACCTCGGGCTGGAGCCTGGCGGCGCACGACGTGTTCAACAACGTGGCCCGCACCGCCGTCGAGGCGATCGCCGCCACCAGCGGCCACACCCAAAGCCTGCACACCAACTCGCTCGACGAAGCGCTGGCCCTGCCAACGGACTTCTCGGCGCGGATTGCGCGTAACACCCAGCTGTTCATCCAGCTGGAGAGCGGCCAGACCCGCGTCGTCGACCCGTGGGGCGGCTCCTACTACCTCGAGCGGCTGACCGCCGACCTCGCGGCCCGCGCGCTCGACCACATCGCCGAGGTCGAAGCGCTGGGCGGCATGACCAAGGCGATCGCCGAGGGCCTGCCCAAGCGCCGGATCGAAGAGGCCTCGGCCCGCACGCAGGCCCGCATCGACAGCGGCGAGCAGACGCTGGTCGGCGTGAACCGCTTCAAGCCGGAAGTCGCCGACGAGATCCCCGTGCTGAAGGTCGACAACACTTCGGTGCGCGAACGCCAGCTCGCCAAGTTGAACCAGCTCAAGGCAGAGCGCGATCCGGAGGCGCTCTCCCAAGCGCTCGACGCGCTGACCAACGGCGCCTCGCAAGGCGGCAATCTGCTGGAGCTTGCCGTCTCCGCCGCTCGCGCCAAGGCCACCGTCGGCGAGATTTCGGATGCGCTGGAGAAGGTGTTCGGCCGGCACAACGCGCGCGCCGACGCGGTGAGGGGCGTCTACCTGCGCGCCTCCGGCGAGACGCCGACGGCCCAGCGGGCCAAGGCGCTGGTGAAGGAATTCGAGGCCGCCGATGGGCGCAAGCCGAAGATCATGGTCGCCAAGATGGGCCAGGACGGCCACGACCGCGGTCAGAAGGTGATCGCCTCGGGCTTCACCGACCTCGGCTTCGACGTCGAGATCGGCGACCTGTTCCAGACGCCGTCCGAGGCGGCCGCCCAGGCGGTCTCCGAGAATGTGCACGCGGTCGGCGCCAGCTCGCTCGCCGCCGGCCACCTGACCCTGGTGCCGGAACTGAAGTCGGAGCTCGCCCGGCTCGGCCGACCCGACATCATGGTGGTCGTCGGCGGCGTCATCCCGCCGGAGGACTTCAAGGCGCTGGAGGACATGGGCGTCGCGGCGATCTTCACGCCGGGCTCGGCGGTCCCCGACGCGGCGATCACCGTGCTGGAGCGCCTCAACGAACGCCTCGGCTACGCCCAGGAGCAGGTGGCGCAGTAGCCCCCCTAGCCCTGTTCCGGCCGCAGGCGGATCAGTAGCGCCTCGCCATCGACGCAGACCACCTCGCCGTGGCGAATCTCGCCTCGGATATAGACCTTGCGTCCCTCTTCGCGCTCGATCCAGCTGTGCACGTCCAGGTCGACGCCGACCGGCGTCAGGGCGCGGAAATTGACGTGCAGGTAGGCCGTCCGTGCGCGAGCCCCGCCGGGCCCGATGGCCGCCCTCGCCAGCACCTCGTCCACGACGCCTGGCACGGCCACGCCGGTGACGGCCCGGCCGGGTCCTGAGAAGTACTCGCCGAAGCGCACCGTGCCGCGGAATTCCCCGGCAGGCGCTTCGACCTCGGCGATCGGCGCGCTCATGGTCTGCCCGCGGCCGAACCGGCTGCCGAGCCGGCCGAACATCCGCTGATCCTCGTCGACGGCCTGTTCCGACAGCCTGCCCGACCAGGCCGTCAGATCCCGCGTCAGCGCCTGCAGCGTCTCCGGATCCAGCTTGGCGGCGGCCAGGTCATCCAGGAAGCCGCGGAGACGACCGATCATCCGCTCGTAGGCGTCGGCCTCGGCGACGGTGGGGCGATAGACGCCGGGCCAGGCGGGCGCGGGTTCCAGAAGGGAGTCATCGGCTTCAGGCATGCGGAAACTTTCCGGCGCCCGCGACGCCGCTGCAAGGCGAAGACACCGGTCAGGCCGCGAAGTCTTTGGTGCGGACGGCGGGGATCGAACTCCGAGGGGAAATCGCCAGCTGAGACCCAAAATACCAACACAAGTACCAACAGACGCATAGGCACTCATGGGTCTGCATGGGGACCTATAGCCCGCTCTTCCCCTCAATCTGGCTTGAACTCGTCGGACCGGCCACGCGGCCATCGGGTCCGAACACAAAGCTGACCGCCCGCGACTTCACTGAGCCCGTAAAGCCGTTCACCTCGGCCCGACTCCAGACCATCACTTGGCGGCCATCCACGCCGGTCGCGATTGAGTTCGGTTGCCCCAAGCGCGCCAGCACTTCCTGCTTCGTCATTCCGGGCGTGATGGCGGCCGCGGCCGCAGGATCGAAGTTCGTGCCGGCGCTCGCGCAGCCCGTCAACGCGAGCGCAACGGCGGCGATAAGGATCAGGGTGTTTCGCATGGTGCCTCCCACAGCCAAGGTGAAACAGCTTAGCCAGTAGCCGGAGGAAACTTCAAATGTCCCGTGGAAGTCGACCACCTAGATATGGCGCTCCGGGAAAATCGGTGATCAATAGGCATCCTCTGTGAAAACGAGGACCCGGATGACCCACCAAATTGTCAACTACCTGACCGCGGAAGCGGACGCGGCGCCGCTCTGCTCGAACGCGATCGAGGTCTACCGCATCCACCTTAAATCGGTGATCGCGGAGCTCGCGGGCGCGCGGCCGGCGCCGGAGACCGTGGAAGCCATTGCGCTCGGCATGCTCTGCTTCGGCCAGCGGCTCGAGGCGCGCCGGATCAAGGCTCGGCTCGGCCTGCCATAGGCGCTGAAATTAATATGCAAAAAGTGCGCATTTCTCGTTGCGCCATATGCAGATAGTGCGTATAACAAATTGCCCGGCAGCAACGCCGGGCGCTTCAACCGGAGGAGACAATGAGGTTTCACCTCAAAGTCCGCTTCCGGTGGTGGCGGTGGAGACTAGCACTCTCCATCCGCCTGTAGCACCGGGAAGGGGGATCGGCCGAAAGGCCGGTCCCCTGACCTACCAGAGTCACATTATCAGAATATGATGACACAGCCAAACATCGCCAAGCCCCCAGTGGGCCACGCCGAACAGCTGAAGAACATCCGCGTCCGCCTGGGGCTCACCCAGTCGCAGATGGCCGACCGGCTTGGCCTGAAGCTGCGCGGCTATCAAGAGCTGGAAGCTGACGTGACCACGCCCCGTATCGCCTATGTCCTGGCGGCCGAACACGTCGGCCTCGAGGAAGCCGTGAACCGCGGCGATCCGGACCTGGCGCCGCCCAACGTCGCCTATCTGACCAGCGAACTCCACAAGCTGAAGCGGCGCTGAGGCTCAGCCGATCAGGTCTTCGTCTAGGCCGCCAGCGCCCAGGCCAGGAGTGAAGCCGGCTGCCTCCGCCTCGAGGAAATCGCGGATGCGGCCGGCGAAGTCCTCCGCGTTGATCGCGTTTCCGTAGGCGCGCAGGCGTCCCATACGGGCGGGAGCCCCATCAACCAGCGGGAATGTGCCGGGTTCAACCGGGCGCCATTTGCTATCTCGGCAGAAGAGCCAGTCAGGATCGGACCAGAATGTACGACCTGGTTGTTGAGCTGCTCGCCCTTCGCTCCCCCGCCCCGCTCTGAGTAGGGCTTCAAGTTCGGCGTTCGATAGTCTCTGTTCGCTGGCGTCGCCCAGGGCGACGCCAGCAGCACTGTGTCGTTCAGGTTCGAACGGCGTCCGTCTATGTGGCCCAGCCAACCGTTCGCGACATCCGAACTCTTCGGCGTGGGCCATGTAGACAATGTCGCTACGTTGCCGAGTGTCACCGTCGCCTTCGTCCCGTTGGGGCGCCTCCCGGTCGCCGTCGTTCCCTCCGGGACAGTTTGCCCGCCGCTCGGAGTTGTCGGCGTGGGCCAGGCCGCCAATACCGCTTGGAGGTTCAACGCAGTCAACGACACGCCACATCGGCCGCCCAATGCTTCCTTCCGGTGCAAGAAGGCTTCCGGCGTGCCGCCGGCTTCTGACGTCGTCGGAGTTCCCCAACTCCCGAGCGGCGAACCCAAGTCGTTGGCGGATGTTCGGCGCACCGACGCCCGCAGCGCAGGAATCCTGCGGCCCGAAGGCGTAGCCCTCTCCTTGAAGGTCGTCGAATAGAAGATCGAGCCACAGCAAGCCGTCCTTGCTCGCAACCTGCTCGCCAAAGACAACATCAGGGCGGCCGACGCGGATGAGATGAAGCCAGAACGGCCATAGGTGCCGCTCGTCAGCAAACCCCTTTCCTGAGCCTGCCGAGCTGAAAGGCTGGCAAGGGCAGGATCCGGTCCAGACGGGCCGCTCGTCCGGCCAGCCGGCACGACGGAGAGCGTAGGACCAGACGCCGATGCCGGCGAAGAAATGGCATTGGGTGTAGCCGGCGAGGTCGCCTGGAGTGACATCTCGGATGTCCCGCTCGTCCACGTCGCCGGGCGCGATTACGCCCTCGGCGATCAAGTTGCGGAGCCAGGCCGCGGCGTACCGATCGATCTCGTTGTAGTAGGCACGCGACAAAGAAAAGGGCCCCCGAAGGAGCCCTCACCCTAGCGAGGCGGGTCGCGAATATCAACTATTAGGTGACATCACAACCTCTTGTCGAAACTCTCGATCTTCGGGAGCGGTCCAGACGGGGTGACAAACTGGCCGTCGTGCTCGCGGACGTCCAAATCGTAGTGCCCACCACGACGATTTCCGTGCGCATTCACAACGTCTGCCGTGATCTCGACCAGCTCGCAGCAGGTTGAGCCCGTCATCACCATGCCAACGAGGAAAAGCGATTCAAAGTTGATTGGCAGGGCAAACCGCAACCCATTGTCGATCGGCTTCGCCACCACAACATGGATATCGTACCGGGCGCCCTTGATGATGGCGTAGATGTCGACACCGCTATTCGGATCGGCCTTTGCGCCCTCATCCGGGAAGGCGACGTTGCCCCCGCCCATCTGGATATAGCCGGCCACGACGTTAACCGCGCCGTCCGCCAGGGCGTTACGGGCGCGCTGCTCGCGCGGTGAAACGTCGCCGTCTTTGCCGAGCGCCAGCCAGACTTCGTCAACCTGCAGCAGCTCGGCGAGCTTCTTCATCTTGTCCGGTCGCGGTCGCGACTCGCCGGAAAACCACTTCCGCACCGCTTCCAAACTCAGGGACATATTATAGCGGCTGGCGAACTCCCGCAGAATCCAGGTGAGACGCCCCTTATTCAAGGGAGGCACTTGGGAATAGCCATCACAGGCTATGTTGAGACGACGAGCAAACGCATCGTCTCGAATCCCCCGCGGATTTGCGTTCTCAACCATTTGTGCATCCCGTCCTGCGAACGATCTCCGCTCGGCGGCAGGAATCCGGCCGTCAGATTCGCGTTCTAGTACGGTCTTTTGCGCGCTTCGGGTTGATAAAGCATCACCCATTTTGTGCGTCCACTTTCTGGAGTCTAGTCAACAGTTAGTTGAGAACATAACCGAAAACGAATCACCCGAAAAGTGGTTTCTCGACCAAAAGCAACTTTTTATTAACCCTTGCGGGAGTCGTCGATGAGATCCGACCTCAACGAGGCGAGTCGCATCTCACGCGCACGGCCTCGAGGATGCGCTCCTGCGTGGCGATTTTGGGGTCGAGGTACATCGGGAACACGTCGTCATCGATCGTGCCCTCCGCGATGATCACGTGGTTGAACACCGTGGTCTTCCGACCCGGGCGCCGGATGCGCTTGAGGAACTGAAGGTAGAGCTCCGCGTCGCTGGTCAGACCGTACTCACACATGTGGCCTGTCCCCTTCTGCAGGTTCAAGCCGTGGCCGGCAGAGGCCCGGTGCGCTAGCAGCAGTTCAATCCTGTCCTCGTTCCAGAGCCGCTTCGTCTCGACGGCGTTCTCCGGCGCCAGCACGACGGCCTTCGGGAAGGCCTGGCAGATGCGCTGGACGTCAAACTGGAAGCTGTAGGCCACCAGGAGCGGCGTGCCGTTCATCCGCTCGACCAGCGCCTTCAGCGCCTCGAGCTTGGCGTCGTGGATCGGGATGTCGTTGCCGTCCTCTTGGTACATCGAGCCGTTGGCCGCCTGGAGCAGCTTGCCGTGCAGCACGCCACCGTTGACGGCCTCCACGTCCCACTCGTCGGAGACCATCTGGCGTTCGAAGCGCCGGTATTCCTCGAGCGCCTTCGTCGGCAGCCGCACGCGGATCGGGTCGCAGATATACTCGGGCAGCGCCGCCATGTCGGCCGGGTCGAGACTGAACATGACGTCCCGCACCCGCTCCGTGATCTCGCGCTCGGCGTGCGCCTTGGGTTTGATCTCGTAGGTGTAGCGGTTCTGGTCGAACCACCGCTGCAGGAACGCCGTCTTGGACGTGCCCAGCCGTTCGCCCAGGTCCACCGGATAGACCAAGCCCCACATGTCGACCAGGCCCTTCGGAGTCGGCGTACCGGAGAGCTCGATCATGGCGTCGATGTGTTTGCGGGAGCGCGCCAACACGCCCCACCGCGACAGCGGCGCCGGCCCCTTGCGCGGCGCGTCCTTCTTTCCCTTCGACCGGCGCTTGCCGCTCCGGAACTCGCGCAGGTCGTCGCCGACGACGACATCGTAGGGCCAATCCTTGCCATCGCGGAAGTTCGCCCAGATCCAGGGCAGCGCCTCCTTATTGATGATATGGATCTCGGTGTCCTCGGCAGCCAGCCGCCGGAGCTTCGCTTCCTTCGCCGCTGCGACCGCAGCCTGGCGGTCCTTCTCGGCGACCTTTGGCGGCACGCCGCAGGCGCGGGAATCCTGAAAGGCCGCGTCCCCGGCCGCCCTCACTTCTTCGTCGCCATCTTCGACCCGGATCAGGGTCCAGGTCAGGGCCTTCAAGTGGGCCCACTCGCCGAACTCGTCCGGCCAGGTCGTCTGCGCCACCAGCAGCGGCGCGACGATCAGGGCCTTGCGGATGACGAACTGGTCGAGCAGATCGCGCAGCGCCGTCAGCACAAGCCCGGTCTTCCCGGCGCCGGGCTCCAGGGCCAGGATCACGCCCGGCAGGCGCTCGGCCGGGTCCGTCGCCCAGCACTGCTTTACGATCTCGGCGAGGTGGGTCTGGTAGGGACGGAAGTCGTCACGCGTCAGCATCGGACGCCTCGGCCGCCTTCACTTGGCGCGGCATGATGCTGAGATCGAGGTGGATTTCAGCCGTCGCGATGATGATTGTCGCGATCCGACCATGGGGTTTCGGCTCGAGCTTGCCTTCGTTGGTCCTGTACCCCCAGCCGGTTAGCGTGTGACAGGTCTGGGCAATCACATCGATCAGGTCCTCCGCAGACTTGGCCTTATGCGTCCAGGGAATCGCCACAAGATCAAGATCGCGCGACTTAGATCCGTGCTCGGTCAGCGCATAGCCGATGGATCGAGCCGCGCCGCGGAGGCGAGGCAGGATCATCTCGCAGAAGACCGCGATCTCCGCTCGGCGGGATGCGACGGTGAACGCCTTGGCCTCGTCGCTGAGATGGCCGGGATGTTCCCAATTGCCCATCGGCTATCCTCTTTTCCGATCCAGCAGCGCCCTGCCCTCTTCCACGCTGTCGATGACGTGGACGATCAGCCCGGCCGCGGCCAGCCGGCGCCGCTCGCGCGCCTGCAACGCCGACAGCTCACCGCCATCCGGACGCTTGGCTTCGATCATCACGACTTGGCCGTAGCCGTAACAGTCGAGGTCCCGGCAACCGCGCCGGCCGCGGTAGGCCATCTTGCGAGGGATCCAGCCGGTCGCCTTGGCGTGCGCGACCAGGCCGTCCACCACGACCTGCTCACGCATCGGCGAGGATCCAGCCGGCGAGCGCCGGGATCGTGCGCGCCTTCAGGATGCGGCCCAACTTCGGCGGCGGGGGAGGCGCCTCAGTCACGCCAAGCTCGATCAGGATCGTCTTCGCCTCTTCGACGTAGCGCGTGTAGTCGATGTCGGCGGGGAACTCGTCAGGCAGTTCCATGACCGGCCGACAGCCCTCGGTTTTCGGCACCTTCGGCACGTTGCCGGTCTTCGCATGCGCCTTCTGCTTGAAGATCGGATCGCCGTCGGTGGACCAGATGTAGCGGACCGTCTTGCCGAGATACTCGCCGCGCCAGGTCGCGCCGCCCGTCGCCTTCACGACAGTGACGAAGTCACGGATGTCGCGGCAGGTCCGCACCGTCTCGTATAGCGGCGTGCCGTCCTTGATGTAGGCGAGCGCCGCATCCGAACAGACCGCCATCGACGGGTTCGTCATCAGCTGCGTGCGAAGATCGGCGTCGTCCGGATGGTCCGCCCACGGGTGAACCAGCGGGCCCTTCCGCTTGTGGCCGCCATTGGCCTTGATCGCGAAGTAGCTGTTGACCGACTGGTTGTGGATCGAACGGTACTCGGCGAACTCCAGGTCGAAGCCCGTGTCCTTTTCCCACTGCTCCGCGATCTCCTTCAGCGTCAGGCTGAACGAGATGTCCTGCCCGTCCTGGAACGGGAGCAGACGGTCCTTTTCGATGCCTGCGTAGCGGTCGCGCGGGCAGCGGAAGAGCACGCCGTCAGTGTTGGCGCTCATCACCGAAATGCCGGCCCGCTCGGCGCGCTCGATCAGCATCAGCAGCGCGAGCTGGCCGCCGAGCGTGATGGCGATCGTCATCGGCGGCGAGTAGAACGGCGAATAGAGGTTCGACGTCAGGCCGAACACGCCGTTGAGCGAAATCTTCAGGCCCTTGTCGCGGGTCTTGTCCTTCGCTTTCTTCGCCGCCAGGCGATCGGCGCGGATGCCCGCATAGGCCGGGATGAACTCGCGGCCGGCGGCCGGCGGGTAGAGCCCGAGCGTCAGGATGATCGCGGGGTAGTAGGAGGCGACATCGGCGTCGACCAGGGCGTAGTCGTCGTCCGAATAGAGGCTGCGGTTGGCCTCGGTCGAATGCAGGCCGCCGATCCCCATCTGGTAGACGGACTCGCCGATGGGGATCGGCTCGTTCGCCAGGAAGTCGGGGAGTTCGACCTTGCCGTCCGCCTTGACGATGAAGTCGTGGTTGCGGATCCGCTCCAGCATCGCCTGCAGCACGGGTGTGTGGAACTCGATGTACTGCGGAATCTGATAGCGGAACGTCGCCCCGGGCTTGATGACGGGCTTGCCCAGCCGCTCGCCGGTCATGTCCTCGATCCGCTTCTTCAGGATCGCGGCGCCGACCTGGGTGTCAGACTTCGACCGCAGGTCCAGGCCGATGTCAGCGCCGATCAGCTCGCGCATAACCAGCGGCTCGCGCATGGCGTCGTAGAGGACGTTGGTCGCGTCGAGGTCGTTGCGATTGTAGGCCTTCGTTGCGGCCATCTCCTCGCGTGTCAGCACGCGGTCAGGCTCGAACGGGAGGTCCTGGAGCTTCTTCCCATGCAGCCGGCCGTTCAGCGACTTCAGGCTGATGAACGGGTTCGGCTGCGGCTCGAAAAGATCGATGTGGGAAAGCTTCGGCAGGCGGATGCCGAGCTCATGCTCAACATCCCACCACTTGATGCCGCCCATGATGATGCGGTCGCTGGCCTGTTTGAGCTGCGCGTTCGTGGCGCCCTCGATGGCCAGGAAGATCATCGGTACGTCGTAGGAAAGCGAATTGAAGCCGATCGTCGTGTATTTGCGCATCATCTTATAGAGATGATCGCGGTCGAGTTCGTGGAACTCCGACTTCTCAAAGAACATGTACCGGCCGGACTCAACGTCCTTGAAGCCGGTCATCCAATAGTTCTTGTAGGTCTCGACGTCGACAATGACCGGGCGCATCGGATCAGTCTTGACCGCGGCCGTACTTGCCTTGCGGACGGCCAATCTCTATCGCCCACGCCTCGCGCAAGCGCGAATAAACCTCGTTCAACCGGCGCGCCTCGGCGACGAACGCGGGATCGACCGGCGGCGGGGGAGCGCCGCCGGCCTCGTCCATCCCCGGCGCTTTGCAGGGATCCGACATGGGCTCAGATGAGCCCGTCGTCGTCATCGTCCGCGGCCGCCCCGCTGCCGGAGCCGCCCGCGAAATCATCCTCGTCGCCCTCGTCTTCGAAGGTCGAGTGGACGTCCACCTTCTTGCCGCCGCCGAACGCTTCGCCGTGGCGCTTGAACTGCACGGCTTCGATCGAGGCGTTGATTCGCTTGCCGTAGTCCTCGTCGTCCTGGGCCCAGAAACGAACCAGGGCGTTGACGAAGCAACCGGCGTAGGGACGCCCGTCGCTCTCGCTCAACAGCGGGAACTTGCCGTCCTCGCCCTTCCGGCTGTCGATGATGTCGAACGGACGCTTCGGCGTCTTGCGCTCACCGTCGGCAGGACCGTAGGCCGTGCGGCTGACCGACAGGTAGTAGTGGCCAGCGTAGCCGTTGTATTCTTCCTCGTCGCCGTCACGCAGGCACATCTTGTCGGCCTTGATCTTCGGCGGATCCTTCGGCCACTGCTGATCGCGCGCCTCGCGCATGCCGTTCTTGATCGCTTCGATCAGGACCGTGTTCGTCTTGGGGATCAGCAGGTTGAAGGACCAGCGATAAGGGATTTTCCCCTTGTGCTTGCCCTTGGTCCGGATTTCACCGACCTCCGGTGAGAACAGATTGTCGGAAAAGGACAGTCGTCCGTCCTTCACCATCACTTCGGGATCAGTTCCTTCAGCCATTGTCTTCCTCAGTTTCCATGATTTCCGAGAATTTCTGATCGGTCGTCTTCAGAGCCGGTCGATCATCTGACGCCGCGACGAGGATTGGTCTTCCCTCGGCCCGGGTGATCAGCTTTTGCGCCCCTTCCCAGAGATCGGGATGGCCGGGCTTCTTGCGCCCAGGCTTCGCGACTTTCTCAAGTTGCGCAGGGGATTTCAACTTTTTGTTGAAACTTTCCTCAGCCAAAACCGGCACCATCATGGTTTCGGCGAGGCTCTCATCGATCCACTTCCGGTCGCCATCGGGACCGCGGACAGCCTTGTGGCCAGGCGTCGGGCGGCCGGCGAGCGCGTCGACCAGTGTCGCTTCCTCAAGCCGGGCAAGCCACTTCCGGAACATGTCGGCGTGGTCGATGATGTGTGCCCGACGCTCCGGCGTGATCGCAGTGAACTTGGGGAGGGTCGGCGGCGCGCAGAGCGCCAGGTCGTCATCCAGGTCCGCGAACTTCTGGCTCACCAGGTCGAGGTTGAAGGCCTCGTAGGTGGCGCAGCCCGGGCCGCCTTCACGGATCAGCGGACACCAACGACACTGCTTGGCGCCCGCCACCCGTGGCGCGTCTGGTTCATAGGTGGCCAAGTGCCGCTGGCGGAGCTCTTCGCCGAATTCCAGCAGCTCGTCCAGGTCGACTTCCCAGATCTGCGGCGTGCGACTGACGCGCGGCTGCAAGATGACGAACCGGAAGCGCGTAGCCGCCGAGACGTGACGAGCGATGTTGTCCCAGAAGCCGAGGCCGTAGATGCGCAGCTGGCGCGTACCGACCACGGGGACCGGCTCGATGCCGAACTTCCAGTCGGCGATCGTGATCAGATCTGCGGTGACGATACCGATGTCGAGCGAGCCGCCCTGCTTCTCGCCGTCCGGCGTGGGCTGCCACTTCTCAGTCGTCACCCGGCGTTCGATGTAGACGGCGCCCGGCTGCTCGCGGATCCAGTCCAGGAAGTCCCCGATCAAGTCGACGCGCTCGTCGGTGATTTCGAAGCTGAAGCCGTCCGCGGACAGCGTCTTGCCGAGAAAGTCCTCCGGCTCGAGGCCGAACTCCAGGCAGGTCGCCGCCACGTCATGCAAGACCGTTCCTTCGGCCGACGCCTCCGTCGACTGGCGGTTCGTGATCGCCGCGGCCGCCTGCACGGAGCCTGGACATGCGAACCAGCGATCGGCCGCCGAGGGCGAACGGGAGGCGTGGGCCGCCATCACGCGGGCCCGAAGCAAGCAGGGCAGCGTCGGGTGTAGTCCCTACCGACGTCATACGTGACGATCTCGATTTCGCCATCCCCGCGGCAGATCCAGCAATCAGGATCCGCAAACAACCAATGCGGCGGCGACAGCGGATCGATTGAGAACGGAACAGGGCGTGCCATCAGCCCACCAGATCCTCGTCTTCGGCGTCCGGGATGAGGTCGCTGACGCGCGCCAGCGCTTGCCCCACCGATTCCAGAGCCTTGCTGGCGTCGACCTTCAGCGTGATCGTGTTCACGATTTCCTTCGGCCGGGCCCCCTGCCCGCGCAGCTCCGCGAAGATCCGCAGCGCGTGCGCAGCCTGGGTCCGGGCGTCGTCCAGGGCGTTGTGATAGGTGCCGAGCCGCTGGACCGTGGTCCCCGGCGACAGGTTTTTGAGCGTCCGGAAGCACCGGCTATTCCAGAACTTCCAGCCCGGCGTCACGTCGGCCGCGCGGTAGGCGACCGCCAGCAGGGCGTTGTCGAAGTCCGAGCCGTTGCCCCAGACCCGGACATCCTTGCCGCGAGCGTAGAGGTAGCCGTTGAAGGCGATCAGGGCGTTCTTCAACGTCGGCGCCTTCGGGCTCATCGCTTCCTTGAGCACCTGACGCGCCTCGTCTGACTGCTCGCGCCACCAGTCGAGCGTGCCCTGGTCGAACCGGAGGCCGGCGCAGACACAGGAGTTCGTGTTGACGACGGTGTAAAAGCCATCGTCGTCCATCTCGCCCGTCTCGGGATCGAACGCGACCGCGCCGATCGACAGGATTGCGGCGCCGGGCGAGTTTCCGAGCGTCTCGAGGTCCACCATCACATCACGCATGGCGGGCCTCGAATTCGCTCAACCACGCGCGAGCCGCATCGTGCTTCTCGACGGGCAGATCGATCACGCGGGTCTCGCCGATCGATTCAAGGAAGGCTTTGAGTTCGTCCCGGGCTTGAGGAAGCGGGAGAGTTGCGCGACCGACGAGTCGCGTTCGGAAATCGTCACGCAGAGCGATTTGTTCTGGCGTCGGCATGACCCGGTCAGAGCTCCAGTTGGTCAGCCAAATGGACGAAGTGCTCGGCCTGCCGGCCGTGATCGGTATCGGCTCCGGCATAGGCGTTGTAGTTCTGCGGGTTCGCGCCCACATCGGCGTTCCACATCTCAAAGATGCGCGCGATCTGCGCCTGGGTCAGACTGACGACCTTTTCCACGGTGAAGCTCCCTCTGAGGCTTTCGGGGCGATGCTGCTGCTAGGGCTGGGGGAGACCCGGGGACCGTGACGGACCGTCCGCCCTGAAATCCCCTTGTCGCGGCAGCATCGGCCGGAAGGCCTCCGCGCCGGCCGAGGACCTTCGGGTCGACGCTGCGGATCGGGAGAACGATGACGGGGACTGGGGCCCGAAGCCGTTCAACCGCGGCGCCGCCGGAAGGCCCCCGGCCGACAGGCCGGAGGCAAAGCGGCCTAGATCAGGCCGTCTTCCTCTTCCTCGGCGGCTTCGTCCGCGAACTCGGCCGGGACTTCGCCAGCAGTCAGTTGCTTCACGAGCGCGATGGCCTCGGCGCGGTTGCCCTCGGTGATCTCGGTCGCCTTGCCGACGCCGAACTTCTCGAGGATCTTCTTCACGTAGACCTTGCGCGCGTCGCGCTCGGCCGCGTCATCGACGCCCATGTAGGTGCCGAACGCCTCGCGGACCTCGTCCACCGACGGCGGACCGGCGGGCTTCTCGGGCGCGGCGGCGCCGGCAGCCGGCTCGTCCTTCTTCTTGCGGGTCGCCTTGGGGGCGTCGCCACCCGTCGCCAGCTTCTCGGCGGCGGCGATGGCGGCTTCACGGCCGGCGTTGGAGGTCTCCAACAGGCCGCACAGCTTCACAACGTTCGAATTCAGCTCCGCAACGGCGGCTTCAAGGCTCATTTGGGTCTCCGGGTCTCTGGATGATGCGCCCGCTTCGCCGCGGGCCGTTTCGACGGTCCCCAAAGAGCCACGGGTCGGAACCGAATGTCAACTGTTAGGTGATAATCCTCTTTCTGGTTGATATTTCCGGGAACGTGGGCCTAGCTTGGGCCGGGGAAAGTCAAGTTGGGTTCACCCATGAGCGATGCTGGCCAGGTCGAGAGCACCTTCACTTTCGGGCCTCTCTACGACCTCCTGAAGAGCAAATTCCCGGCCTATCGCACGGACACCGGCCGCTTCGACGTTCCGCGATTCGCCAACGACCTGCAGATGTCCAACGAGGGCATCTATAAGTGGCTGCGGGCGAACAAGATCAGCCCCGAAGGGGTCCGAAAAGCCGTCGCGCTGAGCCGCGGGCGAGCTAAGATCGAGGATTTCACCAAGTTCATCTTCGCCTGAGCACGGGTCACGGGGGTCAGTGCTCAAGTCAACGTCCATGCTGGAAACAGCGCTCCGCTACGCGTCGGAGCTCGATTGGCGCGTGTTCCCGGTCTGGGGTCTGCGCGACGACGGCGCCTGCGCCTGCGGCGGGCTCGAAAGTTGCGAAGGCGGCAAGCACGCCGGCAAGCACCCGATCGCCGAGCTCGTTCCAAAGGGCTTCCGCAACGCATCGAACGACCCGGCCACGATTCGCCGCTGGTGGACCCAGTATCCGGCCGCCAACATCGGCCTGGCCTGCGACGTCTCCGGCGTCATCGTCGTCGACCGCGACCCGCGCAACGGCTCGGACGAATCAGCCGCCGCGCTGAAGGCCGCCGGCCACAAGATCGAAAGCCCGCTTCGCGCCGGCACGGGCGGCGGCGGGACGCACGACTTCTTCCAGGCGCCCGAGCCCGGCTGGCGCGGCGAGAAGTTCAAGGGGATCGACCTCAAGTACGCCGGCTACGTCATCCTGGCGCCGTCGCTGCACAAGTCCGGTCGCCGGTACGGGTGGCAGACGGGGTGCGACCCGTTCGAGATCATCGACCTCATCGGCCTGCCCAGCCTGCCTGAGTGCTTCACGGCGATCGACAACCGCCAGATCGACGAAGACCCGGACGAGCTGGCCGCCTGGCTGAAGCAGCAGCCGCTCAAGCTCGACGAGGACGAGATCCTCGAGCACCTGAAATGGCTGCCGAAGGACGAATGGTGCGACGACTACTGGGGCTGGTTTGGCGTCGGCTGCGCCCTCCACCACCAGTTCAAGGGCGACGCGCGCGGCCTGGAAATCTGGGTCGAATGGTCCAAGCAGAGCGACCATTTCGAGAAGGGCGCCTGCGAGGCGAAGTGGCGCAAGGGGTTCAAGGGCGCCAAGCGCCCGATCACCATGCGCTCGCTCATCAAGGCGGCCAGCGTCGAGCGCGACATCCACGAGCAGGGCCTCACGGCCGACGACGGCGACGATTTCACCGAGGACGACGAAGAGGAAGACCTGCTCGGGCCGCCGCCGGCCACCGCGGACGCGCCGAAGGATGACATCGACGCGATCTTCGACACCTCGGCCAAGCGTCACGACCTCAACTGGGTCTCCCTGCTCGACCGCAACGAAGAAGGCGCGGTCAAGCCGACGCTCCCCAACGTCGCACTCATCGTACAGCACGACGCCCGCACGACCGGCGTCGCCCGCCTGAACGAGTTTTCGGGCGAGGTGGTGAAGCGCGCGGCGCCGGGACGCCGGCCCGGCAAGACCGAAAAAGGCATCCTGCAGCTCGACAGCGCGATCTGGCGCCTGCGCGATCCCGTGAACGGCGACATTTGGTCCGACAGCATGGACAACGCCGTGCGCCAGATGATCGAGGCGCCCAAGGGCCGCGGCGGCTATGGGATCAAGGTCTCCGACCGGGACCTGAAGGCGGCCGTGGACCTGGCGGCGCAGCGCGTACCCTTCCACCCGATCCGCGAGTTCCTCGAGGCGCAGGCGCACGATGGCGTCGCGCGCGCCGAGCGGTTGTTCGTCGACTACCTCGGTGCGCCCGATACGCCTTACGTGCGCCAGGTCGCGCGGATGTTCCTGATCGCGGCCGTCTGCCGGGTCTACGAGCCGGGCCATAAGTTCGACTTCGCGCCGATCCTCGAGGGCCTTCAGGGCAAGCGGAAATCCACCTTCATCCGCACCCTGGCCAAGTCCTGGTACGCCGAGCTGGAAGGCGATTTCCACGACCCGAAGAGCCTCGTCGAGCTCATGCAGAGCGCGTGGCTGCTGGAAATTCCCGAGCTCTCCGGCTTCGGGAAGGCCGACGTCCGGGTGATCAAGGCATTCATGTCGCGGACCGACGACAAGGTGCGCCTGGCCTACGCCCGTCGGGCCCAAATCTTCCCGCGGCAGTGCGTGTTCATGGGCTCGACCAACGATCGGGAGTATCTGCGCGACGAAACTGGCGGCCGGCGCTTCTGGCCAGTCGAGTGCAACGTCGACCAGATCGACACCGACCGCCTGACCCGGGAAGTCGACCAGATCTGGGCCGAGGCGCTGGCGATGTACCGCCAGATGCGCGCCGAGCAGCCCTACGGCACCCTGCCCCTCTACCTGACCGACGAGGCGGCCCAGGCCGACGCGCTCAAGCTGCAGGAAGACCGGCGCATCGAGACGGCGGAAGACGCCTTGATCGGCCAGGTGTCAGCTTGGCTCGACCGCCCGCTGCCAGAGGAGTTCGAAGACGCCGACGACTTGGTCGGCGCCGCGCCGCGCTACCGCGACGAGACCTGCCTCATCGAAATCTGGGAGAAGTGCCTCGGCAACGACCGGCGGTCCTACAATACCGGCGCTTCGCAGCTGCTCGGCAAGGCCATGCGGCGGGTCGAGGGCTGGAAGGCCGGCAGCACCGGATCGTTCGAGAAGTACGGCCGGCAGCGGGCCTACCGGCGGGTCGGGCGGGTCGGTTAAGTCCGCCGTCGCAACGCGGCGCGCAGCACTTCTGTAATCCGCAGGATCCGTTCTGCGTCCTCGACCGGGAGCGCTTCGTGATCAGGCTCCTCGTGGTGGAAGACCGCGGCCAGATCGTGCATATCGACCGGCTGCTGACAGGCCCGGCAGAGGTAGAAGTGTTCGGCCTCGTCCGCCGGATCGCCGCCGACGCGCTAGCCTAGGTAGGGCCGGAGTTCGTCACGCACAGGATCAGTCGCCTTCCTTGACCAGTTCGACCGTGTGCTCAGCGTGCCGGCGGCGGATTTCCTGGATCGTCGCCTCACGCGTGGGCGCCTCATAGATGGAGACGGTTGTCCGCCAGCCGCACGAGCACTTACCCATCCACTGATCGGCCATCGGCTGGGGCTCGAGGGTCAGAGCATGTTGTTCGGTGACGTTCATGCCGCATCACCCTCGATTAGGTCGCCTGCGTGATCGTAGCGACGCGTCAGGTTCCACTCACGCTCGCCGAGCCGGGTCCATGGCTCATCGCGCGAGCCGTCCTCGTTCAAAAAGCCAAGCGGCTCTTTGATGCATTCGACCTCGATCAGGTCGCCGCCCTCGCCGTTCATGTCGACAATGCGGTGAAGATCGGTCCCATCGCGAGTGACGATGTCCCCGATCTTGAAAGGAAGGTCGGTCACGTCAGGATCACTCACAGGCGCACCCGAATCGTCGGGAGACCGACAGGTGTTGAAGGGCGGACGTCGCGGTTAGATAGCGCACTGGGCCACGCACGCTGTCGATCGGGGCGAGGAACTCGCCGTCCGCTAACACGACGGCGTCGGACGGCAGCTGGCGGAGAGCTTCGATCAGTTAAGCGACGGTCATCGGTCCAAGTAAACCGCGTCGAACGGCTCTCCCTTCAGCGGCCGACGGTACATGCCGCGCTCCCCCTCCGCTTCATCAAAGGCACCGGAATGACTGCCGGGGCTGTCGACCTCGCGCAGGCGCACCACCTTCACGGTCTCCAGATAGTCGTAGGCATCCTCATCAAACCCGCCGGTCGTCACGGGAAGGTCCTGCGGGAGCTGCTGCAGCTTGGCAATCAGTTCGGCGACGGTCACGACTTCTCTCCGATCATCTCGCGCACCCGATTGACGATGTCGGCGCTATCCGACCCGGGCCGCTCGTCGGCGCCCGTGACGCTGGCCAGATGCTCCGTCACCTCGCGCAGCATTTGCTCTGCGCGCGCGATGTACGAAGCGAAGGCGTGGTATGGCGCCCAGCCAAGTGGGTCGCGCATGAAGACGTCGACATTTAGCGGGTTCGGCTCAACGCAGAAGAATTTGCAACGCTCGGCTTCCATGCGTTCGAATGCCCAACGAGGCGGGATATCGGTCATTTCGCTCATTTCCGCGCTCCATGCGTCCGCGAACTCATGCGAACTCATAAATCAACTTTTGGGTGACACGTCAACCGAAAACGCTGCAACAGCCGATTCGAGCGTTGCAGGGAGCGTTGCAGGCGTTTGCAAATGAAATCAAACACTTCAACGCTGCAACGCTTGCAACAGCGTTTTCCAACACTTGTCGCGTCGTATGAGTCGACCATGCGCCCTTGTGGCTTATCCCCTCCCCCTTATTCCCTGCTCAAGACGAGAGTTCCTTAGAAAAGAGCGTTGCATCGGTTGAAAGGTGTTGAAGTTATTGAGTTATATAGGCTTTTCCTGCAACAGACCGTCTCACTTAAGCGTTGCAGGCTGTTACAGGCTGTTGCAGTCCGTTCGCGTTGCTCTCCATGCGTTCGTATGCGTCCCGCTGTGCATTTTACGTCGAATGGAAACTCTCACAGACCGGGCTCGGCGCCCCTCGCGGTGGCCGGAAAGCCCGGGAAGGACCCATAAGTCCGCATGAGTTCGCATGCGTCCGGCCGCCCGACCATCCCGACTCGATGCTTTCAGGCTCATAAGTCCGCATGAGTTCGCATGCGTCCGCACTCACTCAACCCCGAGATACCAACAACACGCATCCCCATAAGTCCGTATGAGTTCGCATGCGTCCGGGCTTAGGCCTGGCCACGCTCGCCCACGCTCCACCCAATGCGTTCGCATGAGTTCGCATGCGTCCCGGCTTCCCGATGTGAGTCCGTCCCGCTAACCCGGCTATCCCACGCCATGAGTTCGCATGCGTCCGGGCATGCGAACTCATGGCGCAGACAGCAAAAAGCGGCCGCCAGCTCGCGCCGGAAGCCGCTCAAAAAGAAAGGGCGCCGCTAAGGGCGCCCCGTACTCAGTTCGTCAGTGATGGACCGTCGCTATGATCAGGCCTAGCAGGATCGCCACCGTGACGACGATGCGGCAAAGCCAACCATAGATCGTCAGAAGCGTTCGCATTGCGCCTCCGCGTGCTCTATGGCCATCGCTTCCGCTTCGCGGGACTGGCTCGGATCGTTCAGCCCTAGAAACTCCACCTGGCCAGCGCAAGGCGCGGGCGAACGATCACAGAGAAGCGCCATGGCACGAAGCCGGCGCGCCTGCCGCTCGAACGTCGCCGCTTCGTGGGTCGCCCATGGTTTGGCTTCCTTGCGCCGATGGGCGGCGCATTCGTCGCTGCGCTCGGCGTTGAAGCGGAGCGTTTTCGCGTAGTCCGCCGGCGGCAGGTTGTACCAGATAGCCGGGACCAGTGCTTGAGCGCCCGATGAGAGGTCGCGATAGAGCAGGCATCCGCACTCGCACCCGACATACTCCCACGCCGGCCCGACGGGTAGGGCTTGGGCAAAGTTCGGGTGTTGGTAGGCTGCGGCGTAGGTCACTGGGCGACCCCTTCCCGCATGCGCTGCAGTTCGGCGCGCCGCGCGGCGTCGTGGTGTTTCGTCCAGCGTCGGGCGACGATCAGGCGGACCGCGTCGGGATCGTCCGGCCTTTCGTAGATCCCGCGTAGTTCGCGCAGTAGGTCCGCGAACTCGTCCGGCTTTGCGGCGCGCGTGCTTCGATACCAGCCGCGCGAGCATCCCGAATGCTGGCCAACGTGAGCGTAACAGGTGGCCGTGTAAGGGTCGCTCGTGTCCGGCAAGGTCGGGAAGACGGCCGTCACGTGAACCGCGCCGCCGGCTTGCGCCGCCCACTCCGCCCGGAAGATGACAGGTAGTCCCGGCCGCGTGTCCTTCTCGCCATAGAAGCGCGCGCCTGGCCAGTCGGCGCGGATCGCAGCCTTAGCCGCGTCGCGCGACCTAGCCCGGAAGAACTTCGCGTTCCCGTCCTGGTCCTCGACGTAATAGAGCGGCTCGCCGAGTCCCCAATACGCGCCGCCCGCATCGTAGCCGCCGCGGTCTAGGCGGATGCGCCGGAGGTAGAGCGGGCCGGCTTCAGTGGCCAAGTAGTCGGGGCCAGTATGCCGGCCCATGGGCGCGCCGTAGCGGTTGCCCATGGGCGGAGTCGGATTGCTGATCATTGGTTGATCCTCCACAACTCGTTGATGCGTTAGGCGCAGAGCGTCACGAGGACCGTTGCAACGCCCGTTCCGCTTTCTTTGAAGGCGCCGGCCGGCAGGTCTTCGCACTCCCCGCCCAGGCCTTCGAACCATTCGCGGAATTCGGCGGACTTGCGGTCGCTCCGGAAGAACGGGCCGGGCGACATGATCGCGACGAGGCGGCCGCCGGGCTTCAGGAACTCGAACGCGTGGCGGACGTGCGCCATATCCTGGCCAGCCTCAAAGGGCGGGTTCATCAGCACGCGATCGAAGAGCGGCGACGCTGGCGCTTCCATGAAATCGGCGCCGGTCAGATTGTAGCCCTTGGCCAGCAGGATCTTGCGCAAGCTGTAATGGCATTCGAACGCGGCCAAGCTGGACGACGGCGCGGCCGCCCGGACTTCGTCCAGGATCGCCCCGCTACCGGCTTCCGGCTCAAGCACGCTCATTCCGTCCTCGAGCTCGGCCGCCTCGAGCATGCGGGCGACGATCGGCCGAGGCGTCGGGAAATAGCCCGGGATGCTGGAGAACTTCAGCGCGTCGACCATCTGGCGCAGTTCGTCCGCCTTCTGGTCCGCGGCGCTGCGCGGCTTCAGTAGATCCCAAAGGGCGCGCGCGGCTGGCGTGTCGCTGTAGGGCCGGCCGGTCTCGTGCCCGGCGTCGTAATAGCCGCCGGAGCGGGAAATCTCGGCCGCCGCAAGCTTGACGATTTCGGCTTTCGTGGTGATGCCGCGCAGTTCGGCCGGAACCGTGTTCGCGTCGTAGTGATCGGCGAGCGCCCGCATTGCCTGTTGTGCCCGCTGCAGTTGGTAGCCGTCCAGGCGCGCCGCCTGCGCCTCCCGCTGGCGCTTCGGCGTGTTGCTCAGGCGGTCCGCTAGTTTGTGGTCGATATCCTTTTGCAGGCGGTCCGCCATGTCGCGGAGCTTCGCGGACGTCCCTTCATTGCGCGGCACAGCGGGCGCGGCCGCCGGGCGTTCGGCGATCGGGTCATCCGTGGTCGGGGCGCCCGCGAATTCCAACGCGGCGGCTTCCGACTTGAAGGCGAAGCCGGCCGGCGTCCCGTTCCAGGCGCGGGAGTACCAGCCGCCGAGCGACTTTGCCGCGGCCAACAGGCGGTCATATTCCGATCGCTCGACGCGCTCGCCGATGATCGCGAGCCACATATCAAAACCGCCCTTCGTGTGGTGGTGCTTCTCGATGCTGAAGCCGTGCGACAGCTTGGGAGCGCCGGCCGGCGCGGGTTGCGGCTTCGCGCCGCTCAATGCCTCGCACCATTCGCCAACGGGCACGTTGTCGGCGCCGCGATCGTAAAGGCGCACCTTCTTGACCGACCAGCCCGACGAGTCGCGGAACCCGTGCTTCAGGTAGAAGCCCGCGCCCATGCTGTACTTTTCGTGGTGCTCCGCCTTCTCTGGCGCGTCGTGCAGTTCGGCCGTTTCGGCGAAGTTCAGCGCCGCCTTGCGCAGCTCGGGAAACAGGTCTCGCGTGTGCGTCGACCATGCGAGAATGACCGTCCGGCGCACCTTGTGCCCGAAATAATCGGTCATGCTGTCGCTGTCGTCTTCGTGAAGTTCGGCGACGATCACGGCTTTTGCGTCGCGCGGCATGCGGGCGGCCGCTTCGATCTTGAATGCCGCGGCGCGTTCCTGCGCCTCGTGGTGTTCGCGCATCCGCTGATCACGCGCGGCCGTCTGCGCCGCCACGGCCGCCGCGCGGCGTGTCTCGACTTCTTCGGGGCTGATTGAGGGGCGACCAGTGCGCCGCGCCTCATCGAGCCAGGGCGCGGCGATACCGTCTCCGACCTGAGTCAAATAGCCGTCAAACACCATTTCGATTTCATGGCGGACGGCTTGCATTCCGCGGCCGATCACAAAGACGCCGGCTTGCGCCTCGACAATCCGCGACACGTAACCAAGTTGGCCGCGCTTATAGACGGGCGTTCCGATGGCGGGGAGTTCGGCGGCTTGGGTTTGAGATTGCATGTTCACTTCGGTTGATCCTCGACAACTAGTTGATGTTGCGGGCGTGATTACGGGAAGACAAGCCAGCCGGCGCCGTCATTGAAGGCCGCTCGATTAGCCGCGCCCCATACGGAGTCCGCTAATTCCTCGCGCTGGCGCCGGGCCTTCCGGAGCTCGCCCAGGTCATCGGCGATGTCGGATCGAATGATCGCGCAAAGCGCGTCAAAGCGGCCAACAACGGGAGTCCCGTCGCCACCCGTCCAGCGAGCGGAGCCGCCGGGCTGCAGGGTCTTACGCGCCTCGCGGAATTGCTGGACGGCGGCAATGATCCCGCGCCGCAGATCGCCAATCCGTTCGCCCAGATCCGACCATAGCGAACCGGCTTGCCATGCGCGGTGATAGTCGCGCTCTTGCTCGGCCAGGATTTCGGCCAGGCGGTCCGCCATCATGGCCGCGTCCCGCGCGTCGTCTTCTCCGCCGAACCGATCGCCCGAGAACACGTGGCCAAGGTCTAGCGCGGCCGCGTCATCCTCATACGACAGTTGATAGCCGGCGACGTAGCGAGCGCGGCCGCCTTTGCTCGGAAGCCGGTAGACGAGACCGCGCGCGGTCTCGTCCGGGTCGCCGTTGTCGTAAAGATACCATCCGCGGTGCTGGACGGCGCGCGGCGCGATGTCGTCCGCATTCCCGACGAGCCGGAAGCCGGCGGACTCGGGTTTCTCGACGTAGCGCATGGCCGTTGATCCGACCATGAACGGGGCGCCAGCGACGGGGGAAGGCTTGGGAAGCTTCATTGGGGTTGATCCTCGACAGAAGGTTGGTGCTGCAGGCGCGCCTATTCGGCCGCCCGTCTCTCGACATGGCGCACGGCGCCGTCGGCGGACTTGATGGCGGCTTGCACGCGCTCAACTGTCCGGACGGCGCCGACCTGGCGGAGCAGGTCGCGCGCCTCGCGTAGCAGGGAAAGAGCGCGGCGAACGCGGATCACGTCAGCCGACTCGGCGGGTTTGAGTTGGCGCGGCATTATGCGCCCTCCCGAAGGTAGACCTTGCCGTCGTCGCCCAGGTAGGGCGTGAGGGGTGGGAAGGCTCTTGCTGCTGCGTTCAGCGGCTCGGCCGAGAAGTCGGGCCAATCGCCCGGCTTGAAACCGTGGCAATAATCCTCTTGGCCGCTGCGAACGTGCCAGAACTCGCGCCCAGCATTCCGAAGGCTCTCGACCCCGCTCACGCCCGGCAAGTCGCGCAGAGGGTCGAAGGCGCGATGCGCCTGATACGCCGCGCAGTCCTTCAGGATCAGCGCGAGGGTTTCGGGGGCGAGGTCTGAGAAGCCGTAGGCATCCATGGGGATGCGGCAGCCGCGAACGAGCATCTGGCTCGTGCGGAACAGCGCCTCGACATACCCTTGCGTGAAGTCGTCGAGGTCGGGCCAGCGATACGCCTTGATGACGCTCGTTTCGGGTGAAGGGCGGGCGACCGCGCCCGACGTGTCCAGGGTGAAGGGCGCAATCATAGCGCCACTCCGCAAATCGCGGCGGCCGCGGCGCCGAGAACGAGAACGAGCGCCAGGCGAACCGCCCACGTCTCGACCCGGTCTTTGAAGAGCGCGGCTCTATAAGATGCATTGCCCATGAGGGACTCCATCGGTTGACGCTCAATCTGTCTCACCTTCCAGATTGAATGTCAACTTTCTGTTGAGTTGCACAAGGCGGGCAAGCGGCCGCCCGCGCCTCCAGTTCCCGTCCCTCAATCTGTCTCGCTAACCGGCTCGCCATTGGCTGCAGGGGCGGCCGCATTGCGCCGAGCTGGCGGTCCGCCGGCCAGGCCGCGGCGACGCTCTCCGCCGAGGCAAAAGGGCGCTGCAGGGGCGCGAACCTCGAGCTGCCCGCCGGCCCCAGAGAAATTGATCGAGGGGTCGGGGAAACCCACCGTCCCGCCACCCCAGAGAAATTGACTGCGGCAGTGCGGACTCGGGGAAACCCACTGCGCAAGTTATGATCTCACTTTTTAGTTGACTTCTCAGATCGAGCGTGACCTCCTGTCCACGTCAGGCCGTCGAGGGCCGAAGCGAGGGGAAACACCACAATGCACTCGCACCGCATCGTGCGCAGTGACGCCTTCCGCCCCAGATGGGAGCGGCGGTACGCGGGCGCCGTGACGGGCTTCCGCAAGCCCAAGAAGGCGATGAAGGCCATCCTCATCTCGGCGGCCATCTGGAGCGCCAACGAGGTCCGCGGCTGCATGACGATCCAGCCCGCCATCCCAGCCGTCCAACACGCGCTGCAGGCGGCAGTTCGATGAGCGCACCTGACGCCCTGCGTTGGTTCGTCGGCCTGGACGCCGACGGCAAGCCGCAAATGACCACGGATCGCAGCCGCATCGTGGACCTGCGGGCCGAGACGCGGATCCTTGCTAAGGCCCGCAAGGCGCACGCCAAGCTGGCCGCCGCGGTGTTCGCATGAGCACCCGCCGAACTCACGGGAAATGCACGATGATCACCCACTACGGGCTTTGGCGCCCGCACGTCCCTAACTCGCCGATGATCAAGGAGGCGCAGTTCTTCGCTGGCCAGGGCGGCCTATCGCAGGACTGGGGAAAGGGTTGGGAGCCGATCGACGACGCCGCCTCCGTCGGTGACGCGCGCCGCAAGTTCGCCGCCGCCCACGGCGCCCCGCTCTCGCACATCTACGAGGGCGAACGATGAGCGCGCCGCCAGCCCACCTCACTGTCTGCGACGGCAAATACACGCTGATCATGGATGCCGGAAACCTGCGCGCGCTCCGCTACGGCGAGGCCTGGCGCGATCTTGCCGGCGATGGCTTCGTGATGGCGCTCGGCCACGAGATCGAGGAACTGAGCGGACTGCTGCGCGACGCGGCCTCGCTCTTCCGTACCTATGAGGCGCACCACCGCGCCAAGGCGAGCGAGGCCGGACGGCCGGAGAAGGCCGAGCGGAACGCCGAGATTGCCGGACGCATCGAGACCAAATTGCGGACGCTGTCGAACGAGCCTCAGCCGTGTCCGACTTGCGGTGCGGCCGTGGATGAAAACTGCGACGGGGATCCCCTGGAGAGCTGCCCGCGGCACGCGGAGTCCGCCCGATGAGTCAGAAGCCCCCGAAGACCTACGTCGTGATGCGCAAATCCGGCCGCGTGATGATGTTCCGCGGCGGTCTGGGCGCCGACGCCACGCACAGTCAAGGCCCCTACTTCTCGATCCTGGAGACGATCGCCACGGAGCTGATGAGCGCCGGCAGCGACTACGACCCGCCTGAGAAGCTCTTTCTCAACGGCAAGGTCGTGGTGGACTGCGGGCTCGACAGCCTGGCCTATGACTATCAGCGCGACAAGGTCGCCGCTCGCGAGGCCGCATCGAACGCCGTCGCCAACATCCACACGCCGGCTTGGGCGCCGGTTGACGAGCACGCCCCCGGCTACAATCCACCCGGGATCGACGCCTGGACGGTCAAGAAGGCGGGCAGGCGATGACCCAGGAAACCAGAACTACATTCAGTTGCGACGGCTGCGGCATCGAGCGCATGGGCGAAAGCCACATCATCGCGCCGCACGGTTGGCGGGAGTTGTCGTGGCGCGGCGGGTATCAAGGCGACGAGAAGCGGGAAGCGCACTTTTGCGGGCGCTGCTGCGACAGTCGCCTGAAAGCACTTGACGTCCTGCTTGGGCCCCTGGCCGGTCGCAGCACGAAGGTCAAACGGTGATGAACGTCCGCGACCGCCTCCGCCAGCGCCTCGATGAGCGCCGCTACCGGGACTACGCCAAGTCGCGGACCCCGATCTTCTTCCACTCGCAACCGCATCTCGGGAGATGGTGATGCGCGCAACTACCCTGAAGCGCCTTTGGCGCATCCGCCGGCTCCGGCCGTTCATCGACATCACCGAAAGCGGCCAGGCGACGGACAGCCCGAAGGTCCACGTGGGCTTCAACAGCCGAACGGGCATGTGCGGCGCCCTCACCTTCCCAGCGACGGACTCCGGTCACGCTCGGGCGAGCTCATACGCCAGGCACTACGCCAACATCCTCGGCCTGCCGGTCGCGGACCGGCGACGGAACCCCGAGGTGTTGACGAACGGCGCCTACCCATGCCCGGAACGTCAACTTACGAGTGATTATCAACCAGGAAGGCGATCGATTTGGCAGCCGATCCGGCTCCGCGACTTCAGCCCGACGAACGCCCTGACGTGGGTCGTCGGCCTCGCCTTCTGCCTCCTGAGCTGGTGGGCGCTGATCAGCGTCGCCGGCCGCCTCAACCACTTCCTGTTCCACTGATCCGGAGACGCCGCGTGACCCAAGAGACCCTGACCACCGTCACCATCGCCGGGCCCACGGCCTCGGAGAAATTCAGACTCGCCGAAACCCTGGCCGTCGACTTCGGGCGCCGCGGCTTCTGCGTGCTCGTCGATCCGGCGGAGGGCCGCGAGCCGCAGAGGAAGAGTTCTGCGCCGCTCATGGTCGTCCGCACACAAGAGGCGATCGAAGACACCCCGACGCCCTACTTCGACGACCTCGCGATCGAGGCGCTTCCGACCGGCCGAGTCGGCGCCGTGCCGATGAGCGCGGCCAACCTGCTCAACCACATCCGCGACAATATCCACGAGCGGAACGTCGTCGCCGGCTGGTGGAATGACCTGGCGACGGGCGACGACCTCCACGGCAAGCGCAACGTCGGCGAACTGCTCTGCCTGGTCCACAGCGAGATCAGCGAGGCCATGGAGGGCCATCGCAAGGGGCTGCAGGACGACAAGCTACCGCACCGGCCGATGATCGAAGTCGAACTCGCGGACGCCATGATCCGCATCTTCGACCTGGCCGGCGGCTACGGCTTGGACCTCGGCGGCGCCTTGGTCGAGAAATTGGCCTTCAACGCTTCGCGGGCCGACCATAAGCCCGAGAACCGGCGCGCGGCCGGCGGCAAGAGCTACTAGCCGTGGCGATGCCGTCCTCCGATCTGCCCGTCAAGCAGGGCTACCCACAGCGCGTAGACGACCGCCTCTACGTCCGCATGTGTCGCCTCGTCGGCGGCTTTCCCTCCATCCGCGAGGTGCGCAATCAGCGCGGCGAGCCGCGGCTGACACCTCACATCATTCCAGCGAGCTTCACATGAAACTGCCCGCCTACCGGCAGCTGCGTGATGAAGGCTACGGCCCCGTCACGTCTTTCCTGCTCTCCAGCCGCTACGTGCTGCTGGCCCTCTACGTCATGACCGTCGTGCTCGGCGCGATCATCGTCGGCGACTACGTCTTCGGGGCGCTCCAATGAGCGCCGCAGTCGATCCCAGCGAACTGCGGCTGATCCGCGGCTTCCAGGCCAAGGACGGCGACGCCAAATCGACCAACGTCGAGATGGTGGAGCTCGACAACGCGATCCGTCTCACCACGAACGGCGACGCGCACGTCGTCCTGACGTCGGCGCAGGCCTCGCACATGGCGGACACCCTTTACGATCTGGTCCACCGGGTCGAGGCGCGCCGGGGGCAGGAATGATGCTGCCGTCCGTCCTCGACGAGCCGGATGTCGCTCAGTTCGTCCAACAATTCGGCGTTCACGGCGAACTCGATCCCATCCGGCTACCCAGCGCACCACCGCTGCGCCTCGTTCCACCTCAATCGGAGTTCGCCTTCGTGCGCCACACCGTCTACCTCGCCGGCCCGATCGCTGGGCTGGACTACGAAGGCGCCACCAGCTGGCGCGACCTCGCCACGCGTGACCTGGCCGCCGCGGGGATCAAGGCCTTGTCGCCGATGAGGGCGAAGGAGTTTCTCCGCGACCGCGGCAAGCTCACCAACCGCGGCTATGAGGAGAATCCGTTGTCCACGGAGCGCGCGATCATGACGCGCGACCGCTTCGACGCCACCCGTTGCGACGTGATGCTGGTGAACTTCGCTGGCGCTGAGCGCATCAGTGTCGGCACTGTCATGGAGTGCGCATGGGCGGACCTGTCACGGACGCCAATCATCTGCGTGATGGAGCCTGGCAATGTGCACGAGCATGCCATGCTCTGCGAAGCGCTCGGGTTCCGAGTGGCGACGCTCGAGGAGGGCCTCGACGTCGTTAAGGCGATCCTGTCGTGAGCGCTGGCCCGTACAGCATCGGCGCCGACAAGTGGCCGGGCCTGTCCAAGCTCGCAGAGGAAGCGGGCGAGGTGCTCCAGGTCATCGGCAAGATCGTCGGCGCAAGCGGTTCGGTGGATCACTGGGACGGCGGGCCGCCGCTTGACCAGCGCCTTCTGGACGAGATGGCCGACGTATGGGCGGCCATCCTCTACGTAACGTCTGCCTGCGATCTTGATCGAAACCAGCTGTTCGAACGGACAGAGGCGAAGTTCGTGCTCTTCCAGAAGTGGCACGCGGAAAGCCGGCCGGCAGCCTCCCCCGGAGAAACCCAATGACCGAGCGCGTCTTAGTCGAATACTGCCCGGAGTGCGATCGGCAGGTCATCCCAGGCGCCGCGCCAGCGGAGGGATTTCTCGCCTCCTGCGGCCGCCGGCTTGCGCGCGTGTCGGACTGCGGCAAGGGCGCTTGCCCAACGCCCGCTGCGACGGCAACCAAAGAGACCAATCCCAAGGACGCCGTCGGCATCCGAAAGGCGCCGCTGTCGACCATCCCCGCCCAGGTCCTCGGCGAAGTTGGCCTGGCCATGCTCGAGGGGGCGAGGAAGTACGGCAGATCGAACTACCGGGTCGCTGGCGTCCGCGCCTCCGTCTACTACGACGCCGCCCTGCGCCACCTGATCGACTGGTGGGAGGGCGTGGACGTCGACCCCGACTCTGGGCTGTCGCATGTCACCAAGGCCATAGCGGCGCTTTGCGTCCTACGAGACGCCCAGATGAACCGCATGTGCGAGGACGACCGGCCGCCTAGCGTGGCTGATCCCGACTGGATGGCCGCCATGAGTCGGAAGGCCGGTGAGATCATTGACCGCTATCCGAACCCGAAGGCGCCATTCGTTCGTGAGGCGGAGAAACCCACTGTCGTGCTCTATGTGAAGCCACACGAAGGTGCTGCGTGATGGCGATCGGTCAGCACGCAGATCCGGCAAACCAGCCGATCGCCACCGCGCCGCGCAACGGCCTCAGCATTATCGTCGGTGATGACGACTGCGGCGAGTTCGTGATGCACTGGAACGCCACCGGCCTGAATTTGCTCATCCAGCCGGGGCCCGGCCTCTGGGAGTCGCTCGACCGCCAGTTCACCTGGAGCGAATACGGCGGCGCCGGACCGACCTACTGGCGGCATCTTCCCGACCAGGAGCAGCTGTGATGGCGACGTGCAGCGCCCGGCGCGACGGTTCCGGCCAGATGCGTTGCCAGCCCTGCGGCACGGTCTGGGACGTCGATGATGTCGCCGATTGCCCCGTCATGCAGGCGATCCGCCACTCGTTCGATTTGGAGGACGAGAAAAGGAAGGCGTCGCCTATTGCCGCGCCCGTAAAATCCACTTAGCGTTGACTTTCAACCGGAGACCCAATCCGTGGACACCAAGCAAACTCTCGCCAGCGTCGCCCGCAATGTCGCCATGGCTGCGCTCGGTGCTGTCTTCAGCGACGGCCCTGCCGCGCCACAACCCGGTGAAGGGCACAAGCGCGCCCGGGCCCGCCTTACAGCCAAGCTGAAGGCGAACGCCACGCTCTACGCCGACGTTCCCGAAGCGCCGGCCTCGCGCCAAGTCCTCCGCCGTGTCGCCCGCAGGCTGGCGAAGCAGCAGGCTACCGCCGCGCGGCTGCAGGCGATCAAGGGCCGCCGGACCAAGGCGGCGACGCCTCAGCCGGCGGTGATCGCCGAGGACGATGTTCGGACGATGAAGCGCGCGGTTCGCGAGACTGCCCGTCGCGCCCAGAGGGCGGCCTAACCATGGCCAGTGAGGACGATGACCTGATCGGCGGCGTCGGGCACAACTCCGGCGCCCACCCCGACGTCCTGAACCAAACCGCGCAGTCGCAGCTCCGCTCGATCATCGAACGTGTGGAGCGCCTCGAGGAAGAGAAGGCGGAGGTCGCCGAGCAGATCAAGGAGGTCTACGCCGAGGCCCGGGGCAACGGCTTCGACGTCAAGATCCTTCGCCAGATCGTGCGCCTGCGGAAGCAGGACCGCGCGAAGCGTATGGAGGCCGAGGCCATTCTCGACCTCTACATGTCGGCGCTCGGCGAATTCTAAGCCATGGTGGATCTGTTGATCCTGACCATCAGCTCGGACAATGGCCCTCCGTTCGTGTGTGCGGCTTCGGACATCCAGCAGGCCCGCGACGAGTCCGCCGTCCATAGCCGTGGGCGGCGCAACGCCCGGACCGAGGTCGCGCACTGGACCACGTCCTGGTCGAGACGGGCGTCCGTCGGCCCTGAGCCGCTCTCCGTCGCCTACGACGAGTGGGCGCTGATCAAGCGGTTCGCCCTATGAGCGTCGCCACGGTGCCGCCCGCCGTTCGGGCCATCAAGGAGCAGGTCGCGTCTGAGTGGCTGCTCGAGGTCGCCGACCTCGATCGCCGAGCGCGCGTCCATGCGATCTCCCATGCCAGGCACGAAGCCATGTTCCGCATCCAAAAGGAACTGGCGGGCAAGAGTCTCCCCTGGATCGGGCGCCAGTTCGGCGAGCCCTACTACGACCACACAAGCGTCATGCATGGGATCCGCGCACACGAAGACCGCGTCCGGCTCGGCAAGCTGAGAAAGCCGGGGACTATCCGATGATGGATATCTCTACAGCCGAGGATTGCTTATTGAGGCGCCGCGTTCTGCGCGACCACGGCCGCAAACTCGGCGGCCGGATCGAAGCCGAGCGCTCTCACAATGGCGCAGAACTCCGAAGGGTCCATGCGGCGCTCGTACCGTTCGGTTTTGTCGACATAGGACGGCGGCCGGTTCAGCAGTTTGGCCAGCTCGCGCTGGGTGATCCCGGCCTGCGCACGCAACGCGATCACGCGGCGCACGAACGCGCGATAGGCGGGATCAGCGAGGGCGGAGCGCATCTTTGCCACAGTTCCAAGCGTGCGGCTTCGCCCGTAAGACCACCGACGGTTGCCACCATATCGGTGGCGCCCAAGGAAAGGCAGGGGTATGAACGAGTTCTGGGAGGTAAAGAACGCATGTGGCGCGCGGCGTCTAGCAAACCGTGGACAAAGTTAACGATATCGCGCCGGTCACAGCTGGCCGTGTGATGAAAGAGCAAGTCGTGGAAACGATCGAGCATTGGCTCCGCGAAGTTAAGCGCCGCGGCCTACGCGTTAACAATTTGTTTCATCTGAACTCGGGCATGTGGCGCTGCAACGTCCGGGCCGCCGACAACTCCCACTTCTACGAGTTCGGCAACGGCGTGGACCCGCAGCACGCGATCGAGGAAGCGCTCGCCAGGGTTGACGCGGCCAGGAAGGTCAAGCCCACCGTCGAGCACGATCCCGAGCGGCCGCCCACGGTGCCTTCCCCGATCGACGATGACGACCTGATCGGGTGAGCGCCATGCGGATCGTCATCTACGAGACCTCGGAAGAGGTGCATCCAAACCAGCGCTACGTCGCCCGCGCCCACCACCCGAAGACGGGCTGGCAGCACCTCAGCATGAATGGCGGCGACCCGGAGAAGTTGGCGGCCGACTTCCGCAAGTTCATTGAGTCGGAGATCGAGAAAGCGCGGCCGCGCAAGAGCAAATCGTTAACACCTCGTAAACCATCCGCCGATCCTACGTCCGGAACTGACGCACCGGTAGGGCTAGAACAGAAAGAGAACACGGGCTTGCCTTCCGCCGAAAATCGCGGCGAGGTTGCAGCCATTGAGGACGAGGACGACCTGATCGGATGAGCCGGATCACCCTTCATCACGACGACTGCCGGGCCGTGCTCGCCCGCATGGCCGACGAGGGTGTGCGCGTCCAATCCGTGGTCTGCGATCCGCCCTACTACCTCGAATCCATCGTCAAACGGTTCGGCAAGGACGGCGCTGCGCCGGCCAAGGCGGGGTCAGATGGCCGGTTTGCCCGCCAGTCGAAGGGCTTCATGGGCAAGGCTTGGGACGGCGCGGATCCAGACGGCTCGCGCATCGCCCAAGATCCGGAGTTCTGGCGGCTCGTCTACGAGGTGCTCGAGCCCGGCGGCTATGTTCTGGCGTTCAGCTCGCCCAGGACCGGCCATTGGCAGGCGTGCGCCATGGAGCTCGCCGGCTTCATCATGCACCCATTCATCGGCTGGGTGTACGGCCAGGGTTTTCCCAAGGCGCACGCTGTTGGAAAAGCGATCGACAAGGCACTCGGCACGGCCGAGGCAGCTACATGGGAAGGCTGGTTCTACGGAACGCAGAGCCTCAAGCCGGCCCTCGAGCCGATCTACATGGGACAGAAGCCCTTCGCCGAGAAGAATGGATTTCTGAACATCCTGAAACACGGCGTGGGTGCGGTGAACATCGACGGATGCAGGATTCGCGGCGAAAGCACGGTTCGACCCCGCGCTGCGACCGACTTCGGCTTGATCAATGATGACGGCTGGGTGCCTACCCCAGGCACGAATGGATCGGATCAAGGTCGCTGGCCCGCCAACCTCGTGCATGACGGCTCGGAAGGCGTGACAGCCATATTTCCCGCCCAGGCGGGCGCCGCGGCGCCCGTCCATAGGCGGAACGCCGACAAGTTTCGGAACACCTATGGTGCGTTCAAGGGCAACGTAGACGAGGCCGGTTCCACCTTCCGAGGAGACTCCGGCTCCGCAGCTCGTTTCTTCAACGCCTTCCCTGCCAACCCGATCATGTATCAAGCCAAGGCGTCCAAGGCCGATCGCGCCGGCAGCTCGCACCCGACGGTCAAGCCCGTCGCTCTGATGCGCTGGCTCTGCCGCCTCGTGACCCCACCAGGCGGCACGGTGCTTGACCCCTTCGCTGGCAGCGGCTCGACCGGTCAGGCGGCTCGCGACGAGGGCTTCGATTGCGTCCTGATCGAACGCGAAACGGACTACGCCACCGACATCCGACGACGTCTCAACCTAGCTCTGCCATGGCGTAAGGATCCGGACATCCTAGCGTTGGTAGGCTTCCCGAGCGACGTCGCTGAGTTGTTATGACGCACCTCACCTGAAAGTTGAATTTCTCGTTGACCAGGTGAGTTTCCACGCCGAAGTCAGTTCAAACATCACGGTTCTTAGCTGGGGGTTTTCAAGGATATGCCACAACGTCTTCCCTTCGTGAGGGGCTCCGACTTCTGGGTTGTCGAGCCCACGGGAAACTGGTCGGACGATACCCGAACTGGCCGGCGGTACGCCGATGAGTTCGTCGTCTTCGCGCAGCAGGAGGACGCCGCCAGCGTGCTCGGCTCCGTCGTCCGGTCGATGATCGGCCATGGTCGCTACGGTGGCGTGGAGGCGGGTTTCATGACGGCGATCGCTGGCCGCGCTATTGGCCAAGCCGCGGTCGGAGCGACGGCCGTGACGCTGATGCTTGCGGCGACCGACGCTGCCGCGTGCTTTGGATCGGCGGCGAACACCCTGGCCGCTTAGCTCAACATGGCGACGTCGCAGCGATGACGCTCAATCTCACCGTATTCCGCGTGGTGGATGATGAGTTGAGCGTCTCGCCCGGCCCGATAACCCTTCCCGGCATGCCAGGCGTCGCGCGGCGCCAACGTCCGCAGGGTCTCCACCACCACGCCGGGATGCTCCTTGTCGACGGTCTTGTGGTGGATATGGCCGCAATACCAGTAACGGAAGCGGCTCAGGCCCCAGTCCTCCGGCCGGTCGGCGGCCATCAGTAGCGGCAGCTCGCTCATCTTCGCCCCGTGACCGTGGTGCGCTCCGATCAGCACCTTGCCGAAGCGCATGTACTTGTAGAGGCCGGGCGTCAGATCGATCTCCACGCGCGGCTCGTTCTCGAAATAGAGCGCCAGGCAAAGCGCGAGCGCGAACGACGTCTCCGGGTCGTGGTTGCCCGGCATCATCCAGGCCAGCACCCGCTCGTGCTTCTCGAGCATGCGCCGAACCGCGTAGACCATTGCGCGCGCACCCACCTGGACGACCTTGGCGTGGCGCGTGTCGATGTCGAGCGCGTGGCCGCTGCCGGGCGTCTGGTTCTTGCTGTTGTCGCCGTGGAAGAAGTCGCCGGCATTGAGCAGCAGCGCGGTCTTGGCCGGCGGCGCGCTCGCCACCATCCGGTCAATCGCCGCCTGGGTGAGCCGCTGGGCGGTCGCCAGGTCGAAATCGTCTCCGGTCTCCTCCTTCCAGGCATACATGCCGAAGTGGGGATCGCCGAACCCGTAGAGCGCCAGCAGCTCGTCCGCGCAGGACTCCGGCGGCGGAGTTAGCGGCGCCAGGCCGCGCGCCTCCTGGATCAGATGCTCAACGAAGTCGCGGATGGCGGCTTCCGAGAGTCCGCGATCGAGCTGGGTCTTCACCCACTGGCCGCGGACCTTGCCCTCGCTGTCGTAGTAGGTCGACACGCCCTTGACGACGAACGGGTCGGCCGTCGGATGCGTCATGTCGTGAGCAGGGTCGAAGCCGGCCAGCCGCGCGCGTTTCTCCACGCGCTCGACCATGCGAATGAGCGTCGTATGCTGAATGTTCAGCTGGCGGCCGGCGGACCGATAGCCGCCGAGTTGGTTGATCAGATCGATCCGCTGCTTCTGCTGGTCCGTCGCCCACTTCTTGAGCCGGGGATCAACGACATGCTCCGGCAAGTCGTCCATGGGCGAACTCCGCTACTATGGCGACGTCGGGCTGGGCGCCGGGCACGACCCAGGTGCGTGGTAGTTCACCCAGCGATCCAGGCGATCGGCGTCGTCCTTCAGGGCCTTCATGACCCGTTTGGCGGCGTCGCGGATGCCCAGCGGCATGGTCGCCACCAGGTCCTCCGGAAAGCCGTCCGGACGCTGCGCGCAGACCATCAGATCCGCGGGCGGCGTCTCTTTCAACGGGACGGCGATGACCTGCGTGTGGGTCGGCGCCTCGAGCTTAGGAGCCCGGTGCGCGCAAGCCCCCAAGCTCGTTGAGAGCGCCAAACCAATCGCCGCCGACATGATCGTCTTTGACGGACGCATCTGCTGCCTCCATGCGTTTCAGGGCCCTGGCGGTCTGCTCGTTGGCGCGACGCGCCGCAGCCAGGTCCGCCGTGGCCTGCTCGACCTGTGTCTTCAGGTGATTGGCCATGGCGGTGTTCGTGGTTTCAGTGGTGTTCCGGCGGAAGTCGGCGAGGGCCTGGATCTCGGACTGGCATGCCCGGCCCCACTCCTCCCGCTTCATGCCCGGCGCGCGGTAGACCTTCCCGGTCAGCGCGCAGGTCACGTCCGCCCAGCGGGCGATGCTGTCGCGGTCCACGGTGATCAGGTTGATCTCCCGGGCCGCCTTGACGCCGCTCTGGTAGCAGAAGGCTAGTACGGCGATGAGCGCCAGGCAGGTCCCGCCGAACGCCATCCATGGGACGCCGAGGGCGTCGAGAATGCGTCTGAACATCTAGGAGCTCCTGGCGATCGACATCGGGGCGCCCTGCAGACAGAGCGCGCGCTCTTCGGCGCGACGATTGGCGAGGCCCTGCTTGACGACGTAGCTGGTGACGAGCAGTCCGTTCGCGTCGCGGCGGACCTGACGAACCTTGTTCCAGGCCAGCAGGGCGTTGCAGCCGCCGGCCACATCGCCGGCCCAGACGCGGCGCGCCGCCGTGGACTTGCAGGCGTTGGTGACGCCGACGTTGTAGGCGAACACGATGAAGGCGGCGAGCGTAGGCACAGGCACGAGCGGCGGCAGGCAGGCCTGGATTTCCCGGCCATGCTCGGCCTGGCTGTTGCGGAACATCGCCAGGCACTCAGCGTCGGAGTAGTGGCGTTCCTGAACGCCACGAGTCTCGCCCCAGCAGACCGAGCGAACGTGGGCCAGGTCCCAATAGGGATCGTTGACCTTGCCTTCCCACTTCTGGATCACTGGCCCGGAAATGGTGAGAGCCGCCGCGAGGGCCGCTGCGCCGCCAGCTGTCTGCCTGGCGGAGGGCATCAGGAGTTTCGCTCTTTGAGGCGCCGGGCGCGGCGCCATTCGCCGGCCCATTTCCAGACCAGGTGCGCGGTCTGCAGGACCGTGTAGACGATGGCGGCCACGGCCAGCCACTCGTTAAGGGTGAGAGCGTAGATCGTAGCCGGCGGCACGACCTTCACCGCGGCGACGCTCACATCCTGGACGAGGCTGTGGTGATCCGACACGATCACGCCCGCATAACCGAAAACATCGCCCCAGCTCCCCGCTAAAGATGGAGTCACCTAAAGCATGGAATGACACGTTTTACGTGATTATCAATTAAAAGTGGATATTTTGAGGCGCGGCCTAACGGCTCGACGTGAGAGCGACGCCCCCTTGTCGCGCTAACCAAATTCGTGGCTAGGTAGTGGCCATGGCAAGGATTGGCTTCGGCGCAGGGTGTCTAGCGGGTTGCATCATTCTCGTTGAAGTGGCCCGCGGCTGGTACGATCTAGCCTTCACTTCAGCGATCGTTAGCGCCGCCGCCGGCCTTGCAATCTGGTCGCTTGCAAAGCTTCGCGGTTGATCGCTCGTCATAGTAGCGCGTCGTCGCAGTTCGTGCATAAGCTGCGTCATGACCAAGCAACCAAGGATGGCGCGCTCGGATTGGCTCTCGGTGGCACGTCTGTGCCTAGCGAGCCTCGTGCTGATTACGCATGGCTTCGACATGCTGGGTCACGGCAGCGATGAGCCATTACGGCGCTTCCTCAGCCCGAACATCGGTTTCGGCGGCGTCGCCGTCTGGGGCTTCTTCCTGTTGTCCGGCTACCTCATAGCGAAGAGTTGGTGCGGCAACCCATCGCCCCTCGACTACGGGCGAAACCGCCTCCTGCGAATTTGGCCCGGATTCGCGACGGCCTTCGTCGTCTCCGTCGGCATCGCCTGCCTCCTGCGCCCCGGCCAGGCGATCGATTGGCGCCAGATGGCGGTCGACCTGATTATCTTGCACGAGCCACATGTTCTGACGCTCGGCCCCGCCCATGCCGCGAACGGCTCATTGTGGACGATCAAGTGGGAAGTCGCCTGCTACGCGCTGACACCTTTCGTGGTCGGCCGGCGCTGGTCCCTCGTAGTCGCTTGGTTGGCCACAGCTGCGTTGGCGATCCACTTCGGTTGGCGCTCGCCTGCGATGTTGTTCCTGATTTTCCTGACCGGTTCGGCGGTGCATCGGTTCGGGCTCGACGCTTGCCTCCGCCTCCCGCCGGCGCCGCTCCCGCGTTTCCCCGACATCTCCTACGGCGTGTATCTGTACGGTTGGCCGGTCCAGAAACTACTGGTCTGGCTGGTGGGCCTCACGGACCCTTGGCCGCTCATCCTATGGTCCCTACCCTGCGCGGCCATCGCCGGTTGGCTAAGCTGGTACGGGGTCGAGCGTCATGCCATGCGCTTCAAGCGCCGCCGGGTCCTTCCAGACCGCAAGCTCGACCCCATCAGACTGCGCGCTGCAGCCTGATCTACATCATCACGGTCAGGTACATCGCGCTGACCGACGTACTGAACGATGTGCCCGCGGGCGTCGCTGTGGCGTTGTTGGTGTAGAATACTTCCTGGGCGAAGTGGACGCCGAGCTGTGGGGCGAAGCTGGCCTGCGCATTCCCGGCGCCCTGGTGATTGTTGAGGAAACCGTGTTGCGACGAGGACTGCGGCGTGCCGTTGGACGCATCCAAGCTGACTCCGCATGCCCAGTACATCGTGGTTCCAGAACTGTTGTTGACGTTCTGAATGAAGGTCGCGCTGGCGAACGATTGCTGCAGGCCGTCGAGCCATTTGGCACGATTGTTCGAGCCGCTGCCCGTCGCCCCGGCATTGTTCGGGTGCCACGAGGCCGTGGTATCCGACCATGACACGGTGCTGTCGCGGCAGATCGCCGTTATCGGAGCGCGGTTGTAGGCGTTGTAGACGTACAGGTAAGGCGCGGAACCTCCTGCCGCCGCTGCCGGCGCCATCGCCATGCCCGTCTGACCATTGGCGGTGCAATAGATCGAGCCCAGATACGTCGCGCGGTTGGCGGCTGGGGTTCCGACAGTCGAGCCGCCAGCCTTCAGGGTGATCGAGACCTTGTTGGTCCAGATGCCGTCCTTCAATTCGAGCTCGGACGTGCCGGCGCCGGTTCCTCGTTGCGTCGAGGCGTTCGACGCCGTGTGTGTGCCCGACTGGGAGCCGCTCGTGGCGACATAGGTTCCGGCTGCCGCGTTGGCGACGCTGGTGGCGACGCTGAACGTGTTGGCAGTGACGTTCTTGCCGACGTAGTAGGTCGTCCCCGCCGTTAGGCCGGTCGGCAGCGCCCCCGTCGTGCTGAAGATGACTGGGGCGCCTTCGGTCAGCCCATGCCCCGTCCACGTCACAACACCTGGCGTCGCGATGGTGATCGTGACAGTCGACGCGGTCCTCCACGACGGGCCGGTGCCCAGACGCAGGGTCCCGGAATCGTCGAAGACGAAGATGTCGTAGACGTGCTCGCTGAGATTGTCGGTGGAATTCAGAGCCAGCGACATCTCGGTAAAGAGACGTTGTGCCCAGTTGGTCCCGTCGAAGATCGGCAGCTGAGCGCGGACGAACGGAGTGTAGTAGACGGTCGACTGCGCCGTAGCGTCGACCGGCATGACGGGCTTGCCGGTCGTCAGGGTGAGCCTGCCCCCCGGGGTCAGGGCTCCTCCGACAGCATACAGCTCGCCGAACATCGCATTGAGCTTAGTGCCGGTCGCACGGAGACTGTCGCCCGTGTGATCGTCTCCGGCTGCACCTATGTTGATCGTTTGCTGAGGCATTAGGAGATCTCGTCCATAGTGTGAACAGTTGAATCCATCGTTATTACGGTCGAATCCATCGTGACCGTGGCCGATGAGGCGGAAATGGTGATGGCGAACGGTCCAACGTCGGCGGTTCGACCGAGACTGTCGGTCGCGCGAACAATGATCCCCGAGTAGGTTCCGGCCGTGGTCGGAACACCCGACGTATAGCCATTGGACGTGTTGATCGACAAACCAGGCGGCAAAGCGCCGGCTGGCGTCGAATAACTGTACGGGGCCGCTCCACCGGACGCCGTGACTGTGAACCCTTCAAACGTAGCGCCTACCGCCCCACTCGTGGTTGGTACGCCGCTCGCGGTCAGAGCCGGCGCGATGCTGACGGCGGCATAGACAATGTCGTTGTTCGAGTAGGTCGACGTCTGCGCGATGGTCTTGTTGCCTCCCGAGCCGGCGCTCATTTTGCTGATCGTCGATTCAAGGTTCCCGGGCGGCGCGACTAGTGCGCGCAAAGTTGTCGCCGCGGGATCGGCGGTGAAGGATGGCCCGGCGCCTGTGGCTGGTTCTGACGTGAAGGAGCAATCCGCGATCAATCCTCCGGGCACCGTGCCGGCGAAGGAAGCGCTCAGAACCCCGGCCGTGGCGACGACGACCGCGGGGTCAATGCCTTCGCGGACATTGTGTAGCGTCATCACAGCAATGTTCGATCTGAGGTCCACGGCCGCGAGGAAGTTGCTCGCCAGAAGGGTGCGGGTGGTCGTGTCTCCGTCGAGCCGCGTGTAGAACACATGCAAGGAGTTTCCTGGCGCGTCGCCGCTCACGTCTCCCAGGCTGACCAGGGGTGTCATCGCGACTCCGCCCCATGAGCAATCAGCCCCCGATGGGCCGGAATACGCCAGGCGCGCGATGACGAGAAACACCAGCAACGCGGTCTTATTGCCGGCGCTGGGCGTATAGTTCATCGAGACAGACGTCGCGCCGTTGGCGCCTCCCGTCTCTTGATAGTTGGTGAGGTCGACCAGACTGGGCCCCACCCCGCCGAACGCATAGGGGTTGATGAGCGCAGACATCGTTACTGGTGTCCAATGAGGTAGATCTTGGCACCCTTCGCGGTCCCGTCACCGACCACATCGATGTCGATCGTGATCTCCGCGTCGTCGGCCAGCGAGGCGTCCGAGATCACGGCGGCCGTCGCGGCGGTGACAGACGTCTTCTCACCGTTGTCGATCGTCAGCTTGGTCGACAGGATCGAGGCGCCGCCCTCATTGATGTCGAACTGAATGATCGAACCAGTCGCTTGCGCGGTGCTCAACGACGCGCGCACCGCAGTGACGGTGAAGGCGTAAGGCATTCGGAATGTCACCTTCGCGACGCCCGTCGTCAGCGCGGTCGTCTCGTCGGAGACCGCCAGCACCAATGATTCAGTGATGGCGGTACGGCTGATGGTGATTGTGTCGCCGGCATCGTTGACGCTGATCGAGATGCCCGTACCCGCAACCAGGGCTGCGCCGAGGGCGTCCCGGGCAGTCTCCGCCACCCCCGTCAGCGCCGTGTAGATTGCGTCGATGATCTTGTCGACAGACCAGGTTTTGTCGGTGATCCCATCGCCCGCCGAGTCGTCGAGCAGATCTGTAAGATCGACAGTCATGGAACTCAGTAGTTCTGCGACCGTGATTTTCTTGTTTCTTGCGGCGCCGGTCTCGGACATGTCGACAATGGTCAACAGGTCGTCACTCGGCGCCACGTCGGCTCCCAGCAGCGCGGTGAGCGAACTGATCTTCGTCACGATTCAATCTCCAGGTAGCCGCTATCATCTTCCAGGGAAATCGGCCCGCCGGCCTCGTTGCGCAAAACGTGGTCTATCAACGGAATGTTGAATCTGTAGGCATACATCGAGGCCAGGGAGTCCCGCACGGCCTCCAACTCCATCCAGACGTTGTCCGGGGAGCCATCGGCGACGTACATCGTCCCGTCATAGGTGAACGTTGCGCCCGCGATGCCAACCTCGGTCCGCAGCAACGTCGAGCCGTCGGCGGCGTAGACTCGTAGGGTGTAGGTCTGCGCGGTCTCCGGCGACACGCTCGCCTCTGTGTGGCCGACCAGTGTGTCGGCCTGGGTGATCCGGTTGCGCTCGTTCCAGGTCAGCACCGTGTCGACGCCCTGGAACGTGTCGCCGTCCAGATCGGTGACGGCGCACACGAGCAAACCGTTGGCCTTCAGGTTGGCTGGCGGATAGGGCCGCTCGTAGCGACGAGCGACGGTCGCCGTTTCGGCCGACGCGGCGTTCAGCGGCAGGATCGCGGCCGCCACCGTCAGCGGCTTGCCCGAGATGAGTTCGCCGTCGGCGTATTCGGTCTCGTCGATCGCCAGGTAGTCGTCGATGAACCAGGCGCGCGCGCCGCTCGCATGCGGCATTGGCAAGGTGTCCGCGCAGCCGCGGACCACGGTGCAGACGCCGGCCGAATAGCCGTCGACCCGAACGATTTCGAAGCCACCCTCGCCTTCGATTAGCAGCGCTCGGGTCATCACGGCCGGAAGGTCCGTCACGTTCAGCAGAGTCAGCGACGTGGCGTAATGCGTGATCGCCGCCGAGAGCTCGCCGTTCGGCGTCCAGGCCTCGGTCGCCGCTTCGGTGTAACCACCTCCTGCGTCCGTCCAGAGCTGGAAGCTGGAGGTCAGCACATTCGCAGGCTTCCGGGCGACCATGGCTACGCCGCCAGATCCATCGGGCACGCTCTCGCCCAGCCGGTGGATGTCGCGGTATCCCAGTTCGAACATCAGCGCGTCGGCGGCAGGCGTCGGCGAGTTGGACGGCGGCGTGTACGGGCTCGAGACGACGGCGGTGTAACCGGTCGCAGGCAAGCCGAAGATGTCCTGTGTGGCCGTGATCTCGATCTTCCCGTCCGCCAAGCCTTCCTCTTTGATGTCGAGGACCCGCAGCACGAGATTGGTGAAGCCGCGGGACGGCACGGAGATCCGGATCGGCATCGCCCGGTTCAGCCGCCATGCGCGACGGTCAAAGACGAGCTTGTAGCGCTTCGGCGCGATGCTGGCGATCCGCAGGTCCCGAAGCGCCAGCCGCGCGGCCAGCTCGCCGGTCGGGACGCCGTTGTACTCGACTGTGTTGTTGAGGACGGAGCCGTGCGACAGGAAGGCTGCGAGGTTCTGCGCCCGCACGGCCTTCGCTTTTCCGCGCGCGACGGGGTCCTTGTATTTGACCACGACCTCGTTGACGAGCATGTCGCCGGCCGCGTTCTCATCCTCGTCGATCTCCAGCAGACCACTGTTGAGATCAAACAGCGGAAGGTCCTCGGGATCGTAGTCGTCGCGGATCAGGCGCAGCGTGTAGAGCCCGGTCGAGCGGTCGACGTAGAGCGCGCCTGCGATGTGATCGATCACGACCTTCACGAACTGGTCGATGTCGTCCTGGCGCTGCCAGGCGAAGCACAGACCGAAGCCTTCCCCGCACAGCTGGTTCGCCGCGTAGACGAAGCTGTTCTCGTCGATACGGCTCGGCGACAAACCGCGGCCCCACTCCTTGTTGGTCAGCACCTCGTAGAGGATGTGCGCCGGGTTCATGGCCTTCACGCGGCCATTGTTCATCCAGATCGTCGCCTTGGCCGGATACCAGCACTCGTCGTTCGTCCAGCCGCTCGTCGTGCGCCGCAGTCGGAAGCGCCAGGGCTTCGGGTATGGCGACATTGAGCAGATCAGGCCGTCGAAGATGGCCGTGACCATGCCGCGCAGCGCGCCGAACCCGCCAGTGAACTGCGAGACCTGCTCGTGCTCGGCGGAGGTCTGCGTCGGGCCGCCCATGCGCAGCATGAACGCACCCTGGATGCCGCCCTCGCCGTCATCGCCGCCGAACAACTTCGGCGCGTTCAGCTGGACGGTCATGTTGCTGCTGAGCGCCAGGAAACCGTCGGCGCTGAGCTTCAGCATCGTGCCGTCGGACTGCTTCTGGTACATCCCATTGAAATCAGGATTGGGGTCGCCAACAACCTGGATGATGGTTCCGACAGCCAAGAAGTGGGCTAGAACGTCGAGGTCGAATTTCGTGGCGACGGTGCCATCGGCGACGATTCCGTAGTCACTGAAGCCCTCATAGTCGACGGGATACAGCTTCTTCTCGCCGACCTCGATCTCCTTAACCTCATCGATCGGGCCGCGGCAGAGGCCCTGATGCAGGGTCATCAGGTAGCGATAGCCGATCGTTACTTTCTTCGACTTACCCACGGGTCGCCACCTCGATCACGCGTTCGCTCATGGCGTCGACCGTGAGCTTCGAAGCCGGAATCCCGTTGGCGACGAAGTCCGGCCACGAGTGCCCGTTTGCGCGGAACCACTCCCGCACACCGTTCGCGCACAAGCCGCAGGCGCGGATATGTGCCATTCGCACGATCACTTCTTGATCGGCTGAGTGCGCAGGTTGCCCCACCACAGAACCTCCCAACCATCCTGCCAGACGTCGCCGAAAATGACGGTCTGCGGGATGTCCTCCTCGTGTTGCGGAAACTCGAATTCCTCGAGCGTCGCTGGCTTCGGCTTGGTCGCCTTGGGCTGCATGAGGGCCGTGATGCCGAAAGAAACGGCAAGCGTAGCCACAGCAATGAATATGGCTGTAAACGGGTCCATTACATAAGCCTCGTTCCATTGAACGGACTCTGCTCAATTAGATGTCGAATTCCGCCATAGTTTTCCGTATTGGAGAACTTCGTGCAGCCGCCATCGTAGGAAAGATCGCAACCTGGATACAACGTAATTTCCTGGCCGACCTCCAGACCGTGGGTGCCGCTGAGCGTGTAGACTGTATCCGTAGTGCCTCCGGCCTGGATCATCCGCCGATCCATCGAACCGTCTGGGCGGGTCCACTCGGCAAAGCCGCCGTCAAACCAACCGGCGTCCTGGCCGCCGATCTCCACGGCGGTGATCGACGTGGCGGTCAAGGCCGTAATGGTGATCGTCACCGCGTAGTCGGCCTTCACCACGCCGCACTCGGGCGCGTAGAGCATGTTGCCGCACTGGCGGGACCAGAGGTGCCGAAGACCGCCGCGCTTCAGGGACGGGCCAATCAGCCGTCCTTTCATTTGCGCCCTGGCGTCGCTGATCATCTTCGAACTGTCGATCGTGCCGACCCAGTAGACCGGCGCATCGGTATCGCCGTAGTGGAGCCTGCGAATGGTCAGCCACATCTCTTCCGAAGGCGGCGGTCCGGCGAGGTACTGATGCGGCGGCAGGCTGGCGTCGATCGTCAGCGTGATCCCGTCGCCCGTGTCACCCGACGACTGCGTGCCGTCGTCCTCAATGGCCGCGGCCGTGTAGACGGCCGGATCGCCGTGTTCGTCCAGGCCGTAGGTGATGTCACGGTCAGCGCTGGTGTAGCGGTGATACGTTGTCCCGAGATTGAACTCGTAGATGAGGACTTCGACGAGATCCTGGTTCGAGACTGCGTAAGTATTATACGTCACCTTCGAACCCCGTTTCAGGTAGCGCCAACATCATTAGGATGAGGTTCGGCGATTGAAGGATTCCGACGCCCATATTCGGGCTGGTGAAGTGCGCGGTGACTTCGGTTGCATCGGGCACCCCTTCGATGTAGGCGCCCAACAGCGTGCGGAACGACCCGTGATCCGTGCCGAACACTGTCCAGTCCTTAGTGTCGGAACCGCCGGAGATCGTCGGCACGCCCGGATCAACATCGCTGCTGCCTTCGCAGTAGAAGCAAGATGCGTAGAACAGGGTGTTGGGGTCGGTCGACGTCAGGTTGCCGTCGCAATAGAATATGCTCGTCTCGGTGAACCACTGTGCCCCGCGGTAGATGTCCGCAAAGTTGTAGTTGGCCAACTCCATCACTGTGACGCCGTTGGCCAAGCTGAACGGAACCTGGGTGGTCGGCTCGTCGGGACCGCAGACTTTGATCGCAATATCCCAGCCCGGCCGCGAAATGTGCGGATCTGTTCCCACAACGCCTTCGGGAATAGCCCAGCCGCCGGCCGTGTTGACGATCGGCCTGGCGGGGTACCCCCAGCCAACGGCGATCATCAGGTTGCCTTCCGCCAACGAGCCGCAGAGCAATTCGACCGGCAGAGCGCCCGTGGCGCCTTCGTTGACCGCGTAGCAGAAGACCTGCTGCGGCACGCCGCAGGGAGTTGTGCCCATGACCGCGTTGGGGATCGGATAGTCGTTGAGTGCAACCTCCTGGCGGATGTTGGGGAACGCCTGGAACAGCGCGCGCACCTCGACCACGCTGGTCGTGTGGAATTCAAGTTCGATGTCGTCCTGGGCGAGCCGCATCAGCTCGAGGAAGGAGATCCGCTGCACGTTGGCGATCGACACTCCCGCCGGAAGCGCGGCCACCGTCAGCGTTTCCGTGTCGTCCACGTTGGCGACGACGGCGGTGATTTGGCGCTGGATGCGGGTTCCATCGCGCAGCACGATCTGAATGTGCTTCCGGGCGTCCGGTATGCCGCCGAGCGTCGCCATCCCGACAGACCGGACCTTCAGCGCGGTCGCCCCAGTGAGCGCGCTCTGAGCCAGAACCAGGTCGGCGTTGTGGCTCGGAACCCAGATGCCCTTCTGCTGGCCGCGCAGCGTGTAGAGCAACGAGCGGAAGTTCGCGAGGTCGGTCCGGCCGCCCAGGAGCCACTGGAACGACTGTGAATGGAAGGACCGACCGCCCGTGTCGACCGCGAGCCAGCGGCCGGATTCGTTGTCGAACGTGTCGCGTAGGAAGTCGTAATTGAGGTCCAGGTCCTCCCGCTCGTTCGGCGCCCAGTTCAGTACCGGGAAGCCGAGATAGGCGGTCATCGCCAACGTGTCGGGCCAGCTTTCCGGCGGGATCTGCGTGAACCGAAGGTTGGCCGTCGCAACCTTAGAGGTCCGCCGCGTGACCTTGGGCCCGTCCATGTAGCAGCGGCGCAGCGGATACAGGCGCGCGCGCGGCCAGTTGCGCGTGACCGGGTCGGCCAGAGTGAGGGTCGTGTCGGTTACGGCGGTGATCGCCACGCGCTCGTAGGTGCGGGCGTCTTCGCCGAGCAACACGGCATAGCCGTCTTCCAGGAAGCCGCGGCCGACGGTGTCGCAGGCGATCGAGGTGTCGCCCGAGTCGACGCTGACGGTGAGGCCATCCACCCAGACCGGGACCATCCACTCGCCCGCGCCCATCTTCGACATTGCCAGGTCAAAGTAGGCGCGGTCCTGGCCCTCGAGCAGCGGCGAGAAGTCGAATTGCCGGCGCGGATCGATGCGGACGCTGCGCCGGCTCTCCGCGCCCGTCTTCGACCGCTTCACATCGGTCAGCCACATCAGGCGATCGACGACCTTCTCGCTCCAATTGGGACGGAAGGTCCAGACCGGCAGGGCGACATCATCGACCATCTCAGCGCCCTCGGCCGAGCTGCTGAGCGATGGCCGGCACCGCATCCATGATGTGCGAGAAGATGATCTTTTTGCCCTTCTGAGAGGCGAGCATCTTCGGGACCATGTCCGGGTCCAGGAGCATGATGTTGGCGATGTCCTGGGGCGCGCCGCCCGGGCCGCCCACCAATCCGCCGCCGTTTAGGATGTTGCGCGGGTTGTTCCGCGACAGCACTTCCTCGCCGCGCTGAAGGATGGCTGGCACCTCGTCGGACCGGAGGCCGACCACGGTCCCGCTGTGGAAGCGAGGCGCGCCCAGGAAGGCGAGCGGCGAGATCGCGCGGCTACGCGATGAGACGCTGCCGACGATCCCGCCGCCGTGTAGCACGCCCACCGAGTTGGCGACCATCAGCGCTGCGGCTGCAGCTTGGAGCGCCGCGGCGCCGGCAATTATGGTCGAGCCGGCCGCGGCGACCATCCCGCCAGAGGCGCCCAAGGCCGCACTGGCGGAGGTGAGCACTGCACCTGCCGTCAGCACCGGAGCCACATTGAAAACGCCGTTGACGGCGCCCGCCAGGCTGTTCCCCGCGCCGGATTTCATAATCAGATTCAGAAGCTCCTGCTTCAGGATCAGCTCGCCGATCTGAAGCAGGAGGTCCGCAACCGTGGACGCCACGGCCTGACCGAACGATTGGAAGACGTTGGCGCCGTTGACGACCTTCTGAAGGAAAGACTCGATGCCGCGTGTGCCGGCGCTCGCCAGCAGGTCGTTCGCGTCCCGGACCGAGAGGACCTGGGTCGTCAGATTCGTGGTTTCGGCTCCCACGAGCTGAAGTTTTGCGACCCAGGCGTCGTAGGTCGTGTCCGTGATCGCGCCTTGCTCGCGCAGCAGATCGAGCAGGACCCGGATCTTCTCGATCTGGTCCTGAATTTCGGGCGTCGTGCTCGCGTAGGCGCCCTGAACCTTCTGCCGCCACTCGTCGAGGGTGATGAGCCCCTGGTCGAGCAGTTGGTTCTGCGTCTCGACCGTGGCGTTGCGTTCCTGGACGATGTCGTTCAGGGCGCGCTCTTCTGCCGCCAGGAGATCCCGGCCACCCCGGGCCGCCTCCGTCCGCGTCCCCGTGGTCGGCGTCTTCTGCAGGCGCTCCATCTGGTCGACGAACGCCTTAATCTTCGGGTCCGCCGCAGCGTCCGGCAGGGCCTTTGCGAAATCGCCCGCCGTCTTCGCCAGATCGGCCAGTTGCTTCGTCAACGTCGACGCCGCGTCCTGCTCTTGTTTGAAGGCGTCGGCAGCGCTGATGTTGCCGGCGGCGTACTGATCGGCGATGGCGCGGAGGCGGTCCTGACGCTGCTTCTCTAGCGCGTTGATCTGTTCGGAGTAGAACCGAAGGGTCTCCTGCTGCTGCAGGACCTTCGTGTTCTGATCGATCCGGGCGGTGAAGGCGCTGATGGATTCGCCGTTGATGTCCTTGCCGCCGAGCGAGGCGAACTTCGCCAGGTCGCCCTTGATCTTACCTGCCTGCGCGGCGATGGCGTCGAGCCGCTCCTTCAGCGACGCGGTCTGGCCCTCAGCGGCCTTCCGCTCGAGGTTGTTCTCGGCGGTGGCGATCGAGCCTTCCAGGCTGTCGAGCTTGTTCTGGAGCGCCTGCGCGTGCGACGCGGCGGACCGGGCCCTCGCCTCGTTTTCCTTGTTGACCTTCGTCTGCTCGATCTGCTGGCCAAGCGCGCGCGCAGCGTCCGCGCCAGCCTGCGAGGCACCCTTGGCCAAAGCGTCGTCATAGGCCTTCTGACCGGCCACTGCGACGCGGCGGGCGTCGTTCACACCCTTCAGGGAGTTCAGCTGGTCCTGGAGAGCATCCTTGACGTCTGCGTCGGCCTTCAGCTGCGCCTGGGTGGCGTCCTGGCCCGCTTTAGCAATGGCCTGGCGGCGCTGCGCAATCGCCTTCTGTGCGTCGGCGATCTGCCGGTCAACGCTGCTGACGGTGTCCAGGGCGTGGCCGCTCAGGGCCGTGCCGAACTTGCCCGCCAAGCTGTCCCCAGCCACCGCTTGGCCGGCTCGCACGATCGCCCGGCTCGCACCTGTAATGATCGGATGCTTCGCCAAGTTGTCGCGACGGGTTTGCAGTTCCTTCAGCTGCGCCAGTTCGCGATCGAGTTCGGGATCGCCCGTAACGCGTGGCGCCGGCTTGGCGCCTGGCAGGTTCGCCGTCGCGTTCTTCGCAGCTTGAGCCAGATCGCCCAGAAGTTTGATGGCCCCCTGGATCGGCCCGCTGTTCGCCAGGAACGTAAGGAAGTTGTCCCAGGCCTGGGTCAGGTTACGGATGGCCTCGGTCCACGGGCCGCGCGTCTTCGCGGCGCCCGCGTCCATCTGCCGTTCAAAGATTCGGAATGCCTCGGTCCGGGCTTCCTCGGCTTGGCCGCTTTCGAACAGTTCCTTGATGTGCTGTCGCTCGGCGGCGCTAAGGAAGTTGAACTGGTCGTCCAGTTTCTTGACCGCGTCGTACCCGTGCGTGAAGGCGGCGGCCATCTTCTCGGCCGCCTCGGGAACCTTCCCCCCGAAGATGTCCGCCATGTTCTGCGCGGAGCGACCGAAGCGCTCGATTTTTGTGTCGTCGAGGCCCGCCTGGACGAACTGTGAAATCGCGGCGCGCGCGTCTTTCAGAGACCCACCATAGACGTCCAGTTGGTGGGCTGCTGTCGCGAGCGCCTCGGCGCTGTGGTGTGCGCCGTCGGCCGACGCCGCAAGCTCGCCGCCGAACTCGCGCACAGACTCGGCGTGGTCGCCAACGTTGCCCATTGCGGCGCCGACGACGCCGAGCGCAATACCGAGACCGATCAACTCCGGCAGGATCGGCAGCAGGACCGCGCCCAGCTTCGGGAAGATCTGGATGATCTGGCCGAACTGCTGAGCAAAGGCTTGGCTCGGCGCCGTGCCGCTGGCGATCTGGGTGATCAGGTCGTTGACCTGGAAGCCGAGGTTCTGCAGCTCGTAGGGCCGCAGACCGAACAGGACCTCGCCCTTGCGGCCGGTCGGCTTGTTCGACTGCTCGACTTGTTGCCGACCAAGTCCGATCGCCCGCAGGAGTCGCTGGACAGCGGTTTCCTGTGCCGGGACCTGCTTCAGCGACTCCGACAGATCTATAACCTGCTTGAACCCGCCGCCCGACTGACCGCGGAGCTTCTGGAGCGCCTGCGCCTGGTCGAGATAGGATTGCTCGGCCGCCTTTGACGCCTCCCTGGCCAGCAGGAAGGCGGTCTTCAGCTCGTTCGTGGGCGCCGCAGCTGCGGCAAGCTCCCTGCCAAGGCGGGTCGCCTCTTCTCGTGCGTCCGAGAATGCCTGCTTGGCGGCGGCGACAGCCTGGACCTGGGCCCGGTAAGCGGCTGTGGCCTGCGCCGCCGGGCCGGCGGCAGGTCCGGCGACCGGAGCCTCGACCGAACGCGCCGCCTGTTGCCGGGCGATAGCGTCGCCCACGGCCTTCAGATCCGCGGCGGTCTTCTGCGACGCCGCGGACACGGCTTGCTGCTCGGCCACGATACCGCCGAGCGCGGCGCCGGCGCCCTGCGCGGCTGTCCGTAGCTCGTTGAACTGGGTCTTAGCGGCGTCGAGCTTGGCCTGCTGGTCGGTGAGCGCCGCGCTCGCCTCACCCAGTGCGCCGGTCAGCTGGCGCTGCTGACGCTCGGCTGCGCCGACCGCAGCGTTCGCCTCCTTGTTCGCCGCCGATGTCCGCTCGACGGCCTGGACCTGCTCCTGGTAAGCGAGGCTATCCTTGGAAACCCGGGTCTTCAGGAAGTCGAGCCGGGCCTTTTCAGCGTCGTAGGCCTGCTTGGAGGCGTCGGCCACCGCCTTCAGGCGCGAAACCTCATTGGCCGAGCTCGACTGAGCGGCGGAGAGCCGGCTCTGCTCCTGCGCGGCCGAAGCGACGGATTTTTCCAGCCGCTCGACCGCGGCCGTCGCGGAATCCATCTCCCGCGCGATCTTGCTGAACGCCTGTAGGCCCTTGGTCTGGGCGTCGAGCGCCTGGAACTGGTGGACCAGTTCGCCCAGCAGGCCGTCCATCCGCTGCGCGCCGGCCCCGGTGTTGGCTTGGGCCGACGTCAGCGTGTTGAGCGCATTCGAGATGGCGTCGATGGCCTTGCTCGCCTCGTTGCGAGCCCGGATAACCAGTTCGACGTCATTCTTGGCCATCGGCCCTAGCCCTCGTTCAGCTTTTCAATGAGGTCGCCAAATTCCCTGCCGGCTTCCTCGGAAAAGAGACTTGAGACCGCCGCCTGCAGAAGGATCGCCCTGGTCGCCTCGAGGCCGTTGAGCCGTTCCGCGACCAGTAGCGCCTCGTCCCACACCATCCCGAGGGGATAGCGGCGCGCGTGGGGGTGTCCGTGATCCAGAAGCAGGCTGACCTTCTTCCGGATGCCCCACAGCCAATCCTTCAGCCCGGGTGGGTCTGAAGGCTGTCGAGACTCCCGCTGATCGCGCGAGCGCCCCGGACGACGGTCTCGATCACTTTTTTTAGGTCCTGCTCCGTCGCGAAGGTGAGTTCGGCGATCTTTTCCAGCGCCTCGATCTGCGCCGGGAACGGCACCCGGCTCACGTTGGGACGCTTCTCGGTCGGCACGTCGGCGGCGAGGGCGATGATGTCAGCCCCCAGTTCGGGCGCCTCGTGCAGAAGCCGCTGGCCGAAGACGGCGGCGGCCGCGAGCGCCTGCAAGGGATCGGCGGCCGCGCGCTGGAACAAGTCTGCGATGACCTCCCGATGTAGGGAGATCAGCGTCGTCACGTCCGGAAGCGACAATCCCCGGACGGTCATCTGGCCGCCGGGGAAGGTCACGGTCGCCGTCGCGGAGACGGGTTCGAAATCGAAGGACATGGGTCTCTATGCCCCTCGACTTACGGCGTATACGGACGGCCGTCGGCATAGATCGCCGCGGCTTGGCCGGTCTTCAGCAGGACGGCGACGTTGAACGCCATCTTCTGCCAGTCGTCGCCCTTGAGAGCATAGTCGCCGTTCGGGGACAGCTTCACGTCGGGCATATAGTAGTCGACGTTGGCGCCCTCGGGGTTGACGGCTTCGAAGCGCAGCGCGCCTTCCACCGGCTGGCTGCCCGACTGCACTTGGTCGCGGCTGTGGGCGTTGATGTCGTAGGTGAGTTCGAGGTCGTCGCCGTCGACAATCGAGCCGGCTTCCAGGATTAGGATGCGGGCGAGAGTCAGATCGACCTCGTAGTCGGTGCCTTCCACGAAGGTGGTCGCGCCCTTCTCCACCACCAGGTTGGAGATGTCGCGCACGCCGCTGGCGACCAGGTCAGAGCCGAGCTGGTAGTACAAGCCCTTTTCGACGTCCGTCAGGGTCTCGGTGTGATCGTTCACGAGCGACTGGGAGATCGTCTCCTTGCCTTCGGAGAAGAAGAACAGGGCGACGTTGTCCAGGTCGATGTCGTCGGCCTCGAACGCACCCTTGCGCTCCGTGGACAGCGGGACCTCCTTGTCGGTCTCCTTGATCCCTTCGTCGGAATTCTGGTGGGTGAGCGTCTCAGCGCTGATGGTCAGCGAAAAGGACGGCGTATTGCCGATGTAGCGTTCGCCGCGCGGGGTCGTGGTGCCGGTCTTGTAGGGCGCGAAATACAGGCGGCCCTTGCCGAGCACCTGGTTCTGCACCTTCTTCGTGGTGATGGCCATGAATCCACTCCGTGGTTGAGGATCACTATTAAGTTGATTTTTGGGTTACGCAAACGGGTTTTCGAGGTCCTCCAGGATGCGGAGAACGATCGGCAGCCCGAAGTACGCCTTGTCGGAGATGTCGTCGGGCGGCCGGCACGTGCCGGCGCCGATGCGCAGGCCGTAAACCCGGCCGCCCATCCCCAGAATGTTGCGGGCGTCGGCGCCCGTGCGCTGCTTGATCAGCGCCCGCTTTACGTCCACCAGCAGCATGTGCGCTGGATCGGTCGGATGATCGAAGTCGTCCTTCACGAAGCCCTGGATCACCAGTGGCCAGTCGCTCTTCGCCTTGGCGCTGCTTTCAGCGGCCAAATCCGGATCCTCACCTTCGGGCGGCTCGAGGATCGCCAGCATGGGCAGCGGATCGTCCGTGCCGAACCGGACGCGCCCGCGGAAGACGGCGCCCGCCATGTCGGTGGAGTAGCCGTTGGCCACGGTGATGCCCTTCAGGCACTCGGTCAGCGCGTCCAGCACGCGCAGACGGAAAGGACGGGGGTCGCTCATCGCTTAAGGTCCAGCAGGCGGCGAAACTCGCCTTCCAGGAAGTCGCCCATCTCGGGCGCGATCTCCGGGGCGACGGAACGGAAGACCTGGTCCACGCTCGGGCCGTACAGCAGCCAGAGGTTTCTCCCCAGGCGAACGGGTTTGAAGGCGGCGGCGGGCTTCGCGCCATCCGTCCGCACCGCCAGGCCCATGTTGAACTTGGTGTCGATCGCGGCGTTGCCAGCACGCAGCTTGATCAAGAAGGCCCGGGCCATGAACTGATTGGAGCCCGGCTTCACCTGAACGCGCACGCCGCGCCCAGCTCGAGGCGAACCGGAGATGAAGCGCGCCAGCGACGTTGCGCGATGGCGGCCGCGGATCACCGCCTCGAGGCTGTCGCTCGACGCCTTCTTCACGATCGATAGGCGGCCCTCTGCATCGCTGACATAGGACGCCGGGAAATTGACCTGGCGGCGGATGTCGCGCGCGCTGCGGGCTCGCGCCCGGTCGGCGGTCTTGTTCACGGCCTGCCGCGCCGCCGTGACGATGGCCGGGTCGAGGTCCTTGATCGACTTAACGTCGTCCAGGCCTTCGACGGCGAAGACATAGCTGTCCATCGTCAGGCCGGAACCGGGAGCCCCGCGGCCTCGGCCGCGCTCAACCGGATGACGTCAGCGTTGATGAACTCGTCGTCCCTCTCTCCCACGCGATCGATGCGATAGGCTTCGCCGGTCGTCACCGAAACGAAACCGCCACGGGCGGGCGTGATCTCGAGCAGGTCGAAACGAAGCTGCGGCGGCGCATCAGCGGTCTCGATCGCGAAGGCGCCGGCCTGGAAGCCGGTGATCGACTTCTGGTGAACCCGGAAGCGGACGTTGATCGGCGTCGGGTCCTCATCCGTCTTGGACGTAAGGTAGAGGGCCGGGACCTGCAACTCTGCGTGCAGGTCCCGCCGCGCGGCGCGAATGACGTCGCGCGCGCCCATCTCAGCCGACCAGGTCGGAGCCGTTGGCTCCGGTTTCGTCGTCAGACTTCTTGCTGCGCTTGCCCTTCGGGGCCGCAGTCTCACCTTCGACCGCCTTAACGGCGCCGGTCTTCAGCATCCACTCGTCGCGCTCAGCCAGATCGAACTGCGAGCCCGGCTTTTCACGAACGATCGGACCGTTGGGATCCGGCTGATGCTGAATCGTGTGGACAGCTTCGACTTTCATGTCAGCCGACCATGTCGTCGGTTTCACAAGCACCGGTCTCACCGGTATCGGCGTCAACCTTGTCCGGTTCGCCGGTCTCTCCGGTATCGGCGTCAACCTTGTCCGGTTCGCCGGTCTCTCCGGTATCGGCGTCAACCTTGTCCGGTTCGCCGGTCTCTCCGGTCTCTCCGGTCTTCCGGCCACCCTTCGCGGACGACTTGCCGGCCTTGGCGGCTTCCGCCACGGATTGGGCGGAGCCGCTGTCGGCGAGGGTTTTGACGTGCTTCTCGTCGACATAGAAGGTCTCGCCGGGCTGGGCGACGCACCGCCTCCCCTTCTCGTCGGCATACTGGACCGCGCTCACCGCGATCATCGCTTTGTGGGTCATTTCGCGAGTCTCTCCTGGAAGGTTGGAGCGGGGTCTCTCGCCCCGCTCCAGCAGGCCGTTAGGCCACGAGGTTGCTGATCAGCATCGAGCAGTTCGGGTTGACGGGGATGTAGAGCGGCGCCGACTGCGACATGATGAACATGGCGCTCGGGTCGTTCTCCTTCCACATCTTCATGAACACGGGCGACGCTTGGAGATTGGCGTCCGCGTCGACGATCGCCCCGAAGGCCATCACTGCGTCGATGCCCGGAGCCGTCAGCACCGCTGACTTCGCCGGCAGGTACTTGACCTGGCTACCGGCGTTGTTCTGGTAGAAGTCGGCCGTCACATAGACGTCGATGCCGGCGCCCACGGTGCCGACATACTTGGTCATGTTGTTCGGATCGATCACGGTGATGCCCGTGCGGATGTTCGTCTCGGTGTTGCCGCGACGCTGCGTCGACATCTCGTTGATGATGCCAGTATTCTTGCGCATCACCGCCCAGACTTCCGGGCTGACAGTCAGACGGTTGGCGATGCCGCCGAAGTCGGCGGTCGCCATCGTGTCCGCCCAGCTCTCGATGTTCTCGAGCAGGTCGGTGTCGGCCGCAGCCCACTGCGACGCGGTGGCGTCGATGGTGTGACCGGCCGCGCGGCCGAAATCGACCGTCACCTTGGGCGAGTCGACGTATTCGACATCGACCGTGCCGGTGATGACGGCCTTCGCCGCCATGTATTCCCAGCGGCGCTCGATGATCTGCCGGTGATAGGCGACGACATCGGCCACGGCCATGTCGAAGTTCGCCTGCGGCGTGCGGGGCACGTCGGTGAAGAGGTCGCCGGGCTGACGCGAGAACTGCTCGCCCGGGAGAACCGGGTCCTTCGCCTTGATATAGCCCGGCGAGAACATCTGCGCGGCCGAACCCTGCTTCACCAGGGTCGGCTTGCCGGTGTTGGCCGGCAGGACGTGCGGCGCGATACGGCGCGACGAGGTGATCTTCTCGAAGATGATCTCCGGGCGGGTCGACTGGTGAACGGCGAGGCCGCCCACCGTGCGCCAGTAGTTGGACACCGTCGCGAGACGGTTGTCCTTGAAGACGCCGAGCAGGTCGCGCGTCGGGAGAGGGGCGATAGCCATATTGCAGTTTCCTTCTGCGCTGACCGTCAGACGGTGGGGGTGGCGGTGGCGGGCTGGCCGAAGAACAGAGGCACGCCGCTGTTCTCGACGGCGACGCGAAGGTTCGCGAGCGTCCAGCCGGCGCCCAGGTTCAGGGCGTCGAAGTTGAAGTTGCCCGAGCGGTAGAACGTGACATTCGGGATGTCCGCACCCGTGTCCGGGTACTCGACGATGGTCACGCCGACCGGGACCTGCGAGCCGTCAGAGGCGGCCTGCGCGCTGAGAGTCAGCTTGCCCGACGCGGTGATGCGGCCGACCAGCGAGAACGCCGGGAGCACCGCGTTCTGGTCGAGCAGCGTGCCGGCGCTGGTGTCCAGCGGGAACGAACCGGCGAGCAGAACGTCCGCGGGAGTGTAGGTGTCGCTGCTCGAGGCGGCGCGGCCGAGGTCTTCGTAACCCGAAGTAAGGTTGGTCATTGTCTGGTTTCCTTCTTACTTCGCCGAGCCGAAGCGCAGCGTCAGGATGCGGTCGGAAGCGGACTGCTCGGCGGCTTCGCCGTCGCCAGCCCCGAGCTCCGGGTTCTTGGACTTGTCCATCGCCTGTTCGAAGGCGTTGGTTTTCGGCTCTTCGGCCGCCGCAGCATTCGCAGCGGCTTCTTCCGGCAGCTTGGCCAGAGAGGCGCGCGCGGAGTCGGCGTCCTTGTCAGTGTCGAACGCCAGCATGCGCGCCGCGGCAGGACGGGCCTTCGCTTCGTCGCTGTCGAGGATCGCGGCGATCCGGGCGCGTTCGGCGGTGGCGCCTTCCGCTTGGCCCTGCGTCACGCCTTCGGCGCGCGCGGTATCGATGGCGGCCTGATCGACCGCCGGAGTGTCAGCCTGACCGGCCATCTCATCGTCTCCGTCTTGAGTTTCGCCGCTCGCGAAGTCCGCGAGGGCGTCGTCCAGCGCGCCGACTTGGTCGGCGAGCCCGTTGGACAGGGCTTCCGGGGCCGTGAAAGTCATGGCCTCGGTGTCTCGGACGGCCTGTTCTTCCAGGCCGCGGTTGCGCGCGACGGTCTTGACGAAGATGTCGTAGGGCACCTCCATCTTGGCCTCGAGGCGCGCGAGCGTGTCCTTGCCCAGCGGCTCGTAGGGATTGCCATCGGTCTTGTGCGCGCCCTTCTTGATGAAGGTGACTTTCACCCCGGACTTCTCCAGGGCTTCCGACACCTCGACATGCATCGCCACCACGCCGATCGAACCGACGCCGCCCGTGCGCGCGACCACCAGGCCGTCGCCGGCCACGCTGGCGATCGAGTAGGCGGCGGAATAGGCGTGCTCGCTGGCGAAGGCGCGCACCGGCTTCTCGTCGCGACGCGCGAACATCTTGTCGACCAGGTCGAAGTTGCCGGCGACCAGGCCGCCCGGCGAGTTCACGATCAACGCGATCTTGCGGACGTTGGAGTCGTCCATGCCGCGCTCGTAGGCGCGCCAGATGTACTCGTAGCCCGTGGCGTAGGAGCCGAAGGCGTAGGGAAAATCCTTCAGCAGCACGCCCTTGACCGGGATCTGCAGCACGCCGTCCTTGACGACATAGGGCCGAATCCACGACCGCCAGTCGCCATCGGCGAACCAGAAGTCGTCGGTCATCTGCGCCGGCGGCCCAGCACGGTCGCGCGCCTGGAAGTTCGCCAGTTCGAGCTCAGCCGCATGCAAGTTGGCTTCGAAGCCGGCCTGCATCTCGGACGCGACCATGACCACCTGGCCGGCGAAGGCCGCGAACAGAGGATTACGCATCGGCCTTTTCCCCTTGGTCCGCGTGAGCCGCCTTGGCGTTTGGGTCCGCCGCGTTCGGATCGACGTAAATGTCGCGCGCCTTCTGATCGGCGATTTCGCGCTGTCGCTGGGCGTTGATCCGGCGCCAATCCTTGCCGAGGCGCGCCGCTTCCTCTTCCTGCGTGGACAGGTTCAGCTTCAGGCGCAGCGCGGCGGCCTGGGTTTCCTTCAGCTCGTCGATCTGGCCGCGCGAGGCGCCGATCCAGTCGCAAGCCGTATAGGCGTCCATGTTCAAGCCGTCGTAGATCGACGGCGCTTTGGGCGTCTTCAGCGCCTCGATCTGGCCGGCGTTGGCCATCTCTTCGAACCACAGCCGATAGGCCGTCGAGCCGAAGCGGTCGGCCGTGCGCTTCTTGCGCGAGACCATCCCCTTCCAGGTGTTGTTCTGCGCCGCGCGCGCCGACGAATAGTTCGTCTGGGTGTAGTCGCGGCTCAGTTCCTCGTAGGAGACGTCGAGCGCGGCGGCGATGTAGCGCAGCAGCGAGGTTTCGAAGTCGGTGCCGAGCGGACCGCCCTGCCCGGCCGGACGCAACTGGAGCTTGGTCCCCGGGAACAGGTGGGGGATCCGCACGCCATCGATCATCATGTTGCGCGAGGCGCCCGTGTACTGGGCGATGGCGCCCAGGTACGCGGTCCCGTAGTCGACGATGCCCTTCTCGTAGTCGCCGTTGGCGCCGAGCTGGGCGAATACCGTCTCGGCTGGCAGCTCGGACTCGATAGAGGCCGCGAAGGTCGCATTGGCCACGGCGTTTTGCAGTACGACGTCGCGGAACTTCTTGGTGATCCGCAGTTCCTTCAGCGCGGCCACCATCTGCGACACGCCGCGGCTCTGATCCGGCCGCAGCTGCTCGTAGATGTGGATGATCTGCGGGCGGCCCCACGGCTTGCGCGCCGGCACGAACTTCCACGAGTAGATGTCGGGCGTGGTCACGTCCGCCGGGTGCGCCTTGCGGATCCAGTAGCCCTGCGGCGCGCCGTACTGGTCACGCGCCACGCCGCCGCGCAGCAGCGGGCCTTCGATCTGGTCCCACGGCGTCGAGAGCCGGTCGACGTCGACCATCTGCAGCGCCGTCTTGAAGGGGCGCGACGTGTCCTTGTTCAGCCACTCGACCGAAGCCAGGGACTCGCCGCAGGCGAGGTTCACGCCCACGGCCAGGCGCACGAGCTCGGTCAAGGTGTTCAGCCGCGCCGCGTCGAACCAGTTGTTCGGGCTCTCGGCCGCCAGCGTGAATTTCGCCTCGACCTCTTCCTGGAACTCCTGCTCCCAGGTCTCGTCCAGTCCCAGCACCTTGCCGTTCGGCTTGGCGTTGAGCAGGAACATCGCGCCGACGATGCTGTCCTTGTGCAGCGAGGCGCCGCCGGCCACGTAGGCGTCGTTGCGCAGGCTGTCGCGCGACCGGGCGTCCAGGTCGCGCTTCTCGACCAGGATGTCCTGGTCGGCGGACTGGAGCGGCGGTTGCCACAGGGCCACGGCGCGGTCGAAACGGCTCGCGCCCTCATATGCGCCGCCCACGATCGCGCTTTCCCCGCCCGCCGCGGGAGGTGCGACAGACGGGGACGACGCCGCCGAACCGGGAGACCCGACCGGCCCGAGCAGCTCTTCGACCTCGGGATCGTACATCACATAAGGACCCGAAGCGGGCCGAGACCGCCGCCGAGCTGACGCTGAAGGTCGGCGATGTAGGCCGTCAGCTGGGTCAGGTTGGCGGCCGTGTAGGTGATCGTCTCGCCGTTGGAGTCCCGCACCTGGGCAACCGACTTACCGATCGCGAGCGCGTGGCGCGCTGCAATCGCTTCGTCCAACTGCTGTTGAAGGGTCGCCATATCGGCTTCGAACTCACGCGAGGGATTCGGCCAGCTTCGCCAAGTCGTAATCCACCTTTTGTGGTTGGTCCAACTTTTTGTTGATATTTGGGTCACAGACAAGCTCGTTCTCGTCCCACGTAGCCGCCCACTTCGGCGGGCTGCGCCAGTCGATATGCTCAAGCCGGATCTCGCGATGCAGGCAGAGCGCGGCGTCGTAGACCAGCAAATCCCAAGCCTCGTTCCGCTTGCCCGACGGGTTCAGCCAGCCCTTCGGCGTCGGGACCTCCGCTGTAAGCTGGGTGTAGAGCCAGTTCTCCGCCCAGGTCGGCGTGTGCAGCATGCCGAAGGCGCGCATCTGGTTCGACCCGACCTCTTTACGGCCGAGCATGGCGGCCATCTGGTCCTTCATCAGGTTCGTGTTGATGAAGAGCACCGGCACGTCGCCGCGGGCGCCGGAATGACGGTCCTTCCGCTGCGCGTCGGGATAGCCGAGCCGGATGCGCGGCTGCGACGGCTTCGCCTCACCCTTCACCAGCAGGAACTTCGGCCACAGATCGTCCGACCAGGCTTCGTCCTCGAGCGGCGTCTCCGCGCCGGCCGGCGGGCCGTTCCGCAGCCAGCGCCAGAACGCATAGGCGTTGGTCGTCACACCCTCGCGGCCGCCAGAGTCGCAGCCCGACATGCGCATGGCCATGCGGCGGCCGCTGCCGTCGGCCAGCGGATAGGTCCGGCGGATCACCTCCGGGACAAGGCGTTTCCAGTCCTCCGGGTGCCCCGCCGGGTCGATCGGCAGGCGGTCGCCATCTTCGTCCTCGCGCGCCGACTTGCGGATCTTGAACATGTCGACCAGCCAGACGTCGCCGCCCTCGCCATGGCCGTGGACCTGGACCACGAAGCTGCGCGCCTGAACGTCGACCGTGGCCACCAGGAAGCGCGTCCCTTCCGGCACAACGGGCTCTTCCTTGCTGCCGCCCCAATCCTCCGCCCGGTCCTTGATCTCCTGCGGCAGCCGGTCCGACTGCATGGCCTTGGAGACGTAGGGGAGTCCCTGGTCGAGGTTCGTGGTCGACTTCAGCGCTTCCTCTGAGCCCGTCGTCTCGTATTCCTCGACGGCCGTGAGGTAGTTGAGCACCAGCTTTCGCCAATCCGAGAACGCGGCCGCCGGCCCCTTCATCCAGAACGACGCAATGTCGGAACGCCGCGCCCGCCCCTCCATGGAGCCGTCCGGCATCCAGATCTGGCCCTCCTTGATCCAGCGGCCGCCCTCGTTGAGCTCCTGCTTGAAGTCAGGCGCGATCGGGAAGCCGTCATGCGGACAGACCAGGACGGCCTGCTCAGCGGCCTCCATGAAGTCGTCCGACTTCGGGTAGCTGAGCAGCTTGAAGTCCGGTTCGAACGTCTCGCGGCATTGCGGGCAGCGCCAATACCAGCGGCGCCGGTCGCCGCGGTTGTAGATGGCCAGGATGCCTTCGCAGGGCGGCGCCTCATGCGGGGTCGCGGGAATCCACTTCGGATCGGAGACCGGGAAGCCTGGCGAGGCCTCGGCGACGCACATACCGAACCGCTTGAAGGTCTCGGCCCGCTTGCGGGTCAGGTCGAAGGGATTCCCCTCCCCGTCCACGTTCTGGCCCATACGGTCGTAGTCGTTGATCCAGAGTCGCGGGATCGTCTTGCCGGACAGCTCCGTGATCGTCGGCCACTTGATCAGCAGCCGCATGCCCGAGAGGAACTTCTTGTCGAAGACGTTGTCGTTCTGACGCCCAGGCACCAGGCGCGAGCCGATCTCCGTCGGCCGCTTCTTGTCGCGGTTATGGAAGCAGGCCTTCTCCAGGTCGCCCTGGCTCCAGTCGCGCGCGGTCGCCTGCGTCATGTGGACGACCATTATGTCGGCGGGGTCGCAGATCGACGTGTGGGTGAGCCAGTTGAAGAACATGTCGGACTTGCCGGTCCGCGCGGGCCCGACGAACGCCATGCCGGTGAACTGGGTGCTGGTGAGCGTGTCCATCGGCTCGACCAGGTACGGCGTCTTGGCGTTGGACCAGTAGCCGACGAAGCTGCCCGGGTTGTTCAGGTAGCGGTACTTCTCGGCGGCCTGGCTGACGGTGAGACGCTCGGTCGGCCGGACGCCCTCGGCAGTGGCCAAGACGAGCTGCTCGAGGAACTGATAGGTCATGCGGCAAGCGCCCAGGTGACGAGTTGGCGGGGGAGGATTGTTGGGGCAGGCGCCCGGCGGATGCTGGCGTCATAGTCCTCGAACGCGACCGCCCTATAGAGGCCGGTGACGACCCACCGCTGGAAGCGCTTTAGATCCCGCCGGGTGTGATCGAATACCATCGGATAAGGTAGGATTCCTCGGTCCGTCATCCGTCGGAAGCGGTGGAAGATCGCTCCCCACGTCTCAGCTGGGTCAAAGCCGATGAGCATGTAGGCCATCAGGTGCTTGCCGGGAACGCCAGCTTGCTCAAGCCGGTCGACGCCGCGGAAGAAGATCCGCTCGTCCCCAATGTTGTCCCAGGCCGTGTAGAGGCGGCGTCGTTGGAACTGGTCATCGCGGTACTGGATCGTGGCGAGCGCCCGCGCCACCTCGTTCGAGAGAATGCGGACGTTAATTCCCTGGTTGAAGCAGACCTTGAAGTCCCCTTCGCGAATTTCCGCGATCCGCTCCCGCCAATGGGGGTTGCCGAAGAAGTCGTTGTCCAGAAGATGGATTTTTTTCGGATAGCCGGGGCCACGCCAAATGCCGTGAATAGTGTTCACGCTGCGCGGCTTGCCTTCCTTCTTCGGCACGACGCAGAATTCGCAAGCGGGCCGGCATCCGCGCTGGGTGAACCCGATGCTGAACGGGAATTCGGGGTAAAGCGAATAGTCATAGTGCTCGTAGTCTCCGATCAGCCGCTCGACCGTGATCAGATCATCTCCGCCAGTCCCACCGACGATCGCACCCGGGAAGTTGGTGCGCAGCTTCTCCACGCGGGCATCGCTGAATTTGAAGATCGCACTGCCCAGCACGGTGGCGTAATCGGGCTCATCCGGCGTCCGGTTGACGCTGCGCGTAAACACGACCTCGCGACCCTGCGCCTTCAGCCAATGCGACAGCCGCATGAGCGCGAGGTTGGGCAGGCGCCCATCCACCTGGACGAGCCGAACCGGGCCCGGACGATCGATGATCATCCCACCAAGTCCTCGTCGTCATCGAGATCGTCATCGTCCGGCAGCACGCCCTCGTCCTCGGCCAAGCGGCCGGCGAGGTTCGGCGTCTTCCGCTGCCGCGGCAGCTTCATCAGCTTGCCGTGGATGTCCTTCTGCAGGTCGTCGGCGAGCTCGATCAACTTCTCGCGCTGCTCGTCCGACAGGTCGGTGTTTTCGGCGAGCGTGTCAGGCCAGAGCTGCAGGCTGTCGCGGATCCGCATGAACACCTCGCCGAAAACGTCGAGCACGTCCTCCGTGCGCCAGAGATTGCTCGCCACCAGCTCGTACTTCTGGCGCTTCAGCATGGCTTCCCAGTACGGGGCCTGAAGATGTGTCGGGAGGTCCTGGACCCGGAAGCTCTTCAGCTGCTCCTTCAGGTCGCCGACCGGCTTGACCAGGTGGGCCGCCGCCTGCCGGAAGTCGTAGAGCGGCGTGTTTCCGCGCTCGTGCGCCACCGGCGCCAGATTCAGCAGCCGGGTCTGGACGGTCCGCCGCTCCATGGCGAACACGTTCATCAGGAAGGTCACGTTGACCGGCCGGCGGAACTCCTGCCAGTCGGGCATCGCGGCGGTGAGATCGGCGGGCGGCGGCTCTTTGCGAGGACGGCCGGGCCCCCGCTTCGGCGGGGCTTCGCTCATCCGATCAGATCCGCGACTTCCGGATCAAGCTTCTGCGCGACCCACAAGTCGACCGCCGAGCCGGACCAAACCGCCACCTTGTGGGAGACCCGCCGCGAAGCGGGAAACGTGCCGAGTTTCGCCTGACGATAGATCTCGGTCTTGCTCAGACCCGTCCGCTTCCGGACTTCGGGCAAGCGGATTGCGGTGTCGTTCTGGGCCATCGGCGAACTCATGTGGACGCATGGGAACGCACTATCTCCACTTTCAGTGGATTTTCAACTCGATTGTTGTGTTGATCCACAGTCCGCGATATACGGGAACTCGCGCACGCGGTTGGGAAGCACGCGAGCGACATGCCCCTCGACAGGCATTGGGCCCGGCCAGATCAATCCCCCTGGCCGGGCCCTTTCATTCTAGCCGATCAATTCGCCCGCCTCAGCTTGCCGGTCCAGATAGTCGGCCCACCACGCCAGCATGCTACGGCGCTCCTTCAGCCATTCGGCGGCGTTGTAGATGCCGCGAACGGCGTTCCCCTCTACGTGCGCCAGTTGCCGCTCAATCCAATCCCGATTGAACCCCTGCTCGTTAAGAACGGTGGAGGCCGTCGAGCGGAAGCCATGAACAGTCGCCCGGTGATGGTAGCCCATGCGGTATAGCGCATAGAGGAGAGTGTTCTCCGACATGACGCCGGACGGTGCCGCGTCACTGGCGAACAGGAGCGGCGATTGCGGCTTCGGCGAGATCTCGATCAGTCGCCGAACCACCTTCACGGCCTGGGGCGTAAGCGGCACGAGATGGTCGCGCCGCATCTTCATCCGCTCCTTGGGGATCCGCCAAAGCGGCTCCTTGCCGTCCAGGGCTTCGAACTCGGCTTTCGGCGCAAAGCGGGCCTCGTCCACGCGCACCATGGTCAGCATGACCAATCGGAGCCCGAGGGCCGTCTGTTCGGCGCCATCGTAAGCGGCGAGCCGACTGAAGAATTCCGGCAGTTCTGTCGCCTTCAGCGCGGAGCGATGTTTGACCGGCGGCTGGGCCTTAAGGGCTTCGCGGATGTCGGCGCTGGGATCGCGCAGTCCGATGCCTTCGGCGATCGCGTATCTGAAGACCTGACCGCAATAGCTCTTCAGCCGATGCGACAGCTCGAGCGTACCGCGCGCCTCAACCTTTCGAAGCGCCTTCAAGAGCTCCGGCGGCTCTATCTCGATGACAGGGCGGTCCCCGAGTTCAGGAAAGACGAACTCCTCTAGCCGCTTCCAAAGCCGGTCGCCGTAGGGCGTGGTCCACCTGACCTTGCGAGCCGCGTACCACCGCTCCGCGACGGCCTGGAAGGTGTTCTCAACCGCAGCGTTCCGCTCGCGCTTCTTGGCCTTCTTCTCCTCGCCCGGGTCGACACCGTCCGCTAGCGCCTTTTTCGCGGTTTCCCGGGCGAGGCGCGCATCGACGAGGCTCACCGTGGGGTAGACGCCGATCGCCAGGGTCTTCTGCTTGCCTGCGAACCGGTACGCGAGCCGCCAAAGCTTCGACCCCTGGGGCGTCACCATCAGATATAGACCACCGCCGTCGCTCACCTTGACAGAGGCGCCGGTCGCTTTCAGGCCGCGAATGCGAGCGTCCGTAAGGGGGATTGTTGGCATTTCGGGAAGCCGTGTTGGTACTCGACCCCTCATCTACCAACAAATTTCTGGGCTTCATAGGGACGCATGCGATGGGGTTCGGCACTCACTGGAACGCATGGAATTGCGTTTTTCGAGCGCTTTCAGTTTCTTAAGCGCCACTTCCGAACGCACTGGTTCTCACTGGAACTCAGTCCTGGTGCGGACGGCGGGGTTCGAACCCGCACTCCCGTCAGGGAAGCGGATTTTAAGTCCGCTGCGTCTACCGGTTTCGCCACGTCCGCGTGCGCGATCCCCGCTCTAGCATGAGTTGGGGCCAAGGCAGCCCCTCGCACATTCCGGCGTCAGGCGCGCGAGGCGCGGCGCTGCGGCCAGAGCGTGCGCCGCGCCGGCGTGGCTTCAGGCGGGCGGCCGTGACGGCCCTCGATATCGCGCTGCAGAGCGCGCGCGGCGAGCAGGTGGCCGGGAAAGAACGTGTCCATCGCCCAGCCCACGACCGGCACTTCCGAGAGCGCGCTGTCGGCCGCCAGATAGAGCCCCATCCGCGCCAGCGTCGCCGGCGCCGCTCCGGCCTGGAAGGCCTCGTAGGCGAGCAGGCCGCCCGCCCCCAGGCTGTAGAGCAGGTTGGCGCCGGGGATCCAGGCGAGCACGCCGTCCAGGCCAAGCCCCACAGGCCCCACCCCCACCACGCGGTCGCTCAGGCGCTTGATGCGCTCGGCGTTGGTCCAGGCCCGGTGGGCGCGGTCGCGGTCGCGTTCGTGGTGCATCCGAGCCGGGTCTCCTGCCTGCGAGCCGAAGCGCTCAGACCGCACATGGTTCCGCCCGCGCCAACACCAAGCGGCGCCATGCAGAATTAGCCCCAAAGCGCCGCAGGCGGCGGCTCGATCAGCGCGCCGGAAATAACCAGGCCGGGCTCGCGATCGCGCGCCAGCAACAGCGGGCCGTCGAGGTCGACGAAGCGCGCGCCCTGGGCGATCAGCAGCGCCGGAGCAATGGCCAGCGAGGTGGCGACCATACAGCCCGCCATGACCTCCAGTCCCAACGCGGCCGCGTCCGCCTTCAGGGCCAACGCCTCGGTCAGGCCGCCCGTCTTGTCGAGCTTGATGTTCACCGCGGCGTAGCGGCGCGAGCAAGCGGCGAGCTCGGCGCGGGTGTGCAGGCTCTCGTCGGCGCAGAGCGGCACCGGGCTTTCGTAGCCTTCCAGCACCGCGTCCTCGGCGACCGTCAGCGGCTGTTCCAGCAGCTTGACCTCCAGCCGCGCCAATTCCGGCGCAAGACGGGTGAGGTCGTCGAAGGCCAGCGCTTCATTGGCGTCGACCACCAGGCGCGCGCGGGGCGCGGCGGCCCGCACCGCCTCGACCCTGTCGAGGTGATCGCGCGAGCCGATCTTCAGTTTCAACATCGGCCAACGGGCGTGCGCGCGAGCCGCCTCGGCCATGGCAGACGGCTCATCGAGGCTGAGCGTGAAGCAGGTCTTCACCGGATCGAGGCGCTCGCGGCCAGCCAGCGCCCAGGCGCGCACCCCTCTGGCCTTGGCCTCCAGGTCCCACAGCGCGCAGTCGAGCGCGTTCCGTGCGGCGCCGGCCGGCAAAGCGTCCTGCAGCGCGTCGCGTTCGGCCCCGCCCTCGATCGCGCTCCGCGCGCCCTCGATCTGACCAAGGACGCCGTCGACCGTCTCGCCGTAGCGGGCGTAAGGCGTCGCCTCCCCTCGCCCCGTCTGCCCCCCGGCAGCGATCTCCGCCACGACCACCTCGGCCGCGGTCTTGGCCCCGCGCGAGATCACGAAGGCGCCGGCGATCGGCCAGCGCTCCGTGCGCGGCTCCAGGCGGCGCGTCAGGCGGCGTCGCCCAGGGCCTGGTCGAGCAGCAGGTAGACGCGACCGGCGTCGGAGCCCAGCGCTGCCAGCATCGCCGAGCCTTCCGGATCGCGCACCGCGGCGTCCTGCACCGAGGCGTGGTAGCGCTGAACGAAGCCGTTGGCCCGCTCACGCAGCTCCTCGTCGGTGAACAGCCGGCGCACGATCCGTCGGCTGGCGGCGCCGGCCAGCCTTTTGACCACCTGGCGCGCGCCTTCGAGATCGCCCGCCTGCACCGCCACCGCGATCTGGTCGATGCGCGACTCCGGTAACAGCTTCTCGGGCTCGATGCCCATCTTGCTCAGCTCCTCGGCCAGCAGCGCCTCATCGGCCTCCGCCACGGGATCGCTGTCGCCGAGAGAGGCCAGCAGGTCCTTCCAGGTCCAACCGTCGCCGGCCTCGACTTCGTCGTCGTCGAACTCCCCATCCAGCGGCGAGCGGGCGCCGCCGGATTCGAAGATCGCCGAGAACTGCTCGTCGTTGGCGGTCGGGGTCAGCTTGAGCCGCGGCCGCAGGCCGAGCCGCTCGGCCAGGCCCGAACCGGTCGCGGCAGAACCCGCGTCCACGATGTCAGGGTCGGCCAGGGACAATGGCTGCGCAGTCAGTTCGGACGCTTGAGGCTCCGGCGCCAGCAAGGGCGCAGGCGGTGGGGCGGCCGGGACGGACGGCGCCGGAGCCGGGCTCGGAGCCGGTGCGCTGGAGAACGCCGGGGACGGCGCGGAGGCGACGGTCCCCATCAGCCGCACCGCTTCGCTCAGCATGTCGAAGTTGCGACGAACGCGATCCTGGAAGGCGCTGTCGATCGCGTGCGCCTCCTCGGCGGTGCGCCGGGCATGGGCCATCAACGCCTCCATGCCCTCGGCGACGGCCGTGCGAGCGGCCTCCGCCTGGGCGCGGGCATCCGCCGGCAGCTCCTTGGCGCGAACCTCGAGGGTGGCGATCATCCCGCCCAGTTCGTCGAGCGCGACGCGGGCGGAGGCGGCCCCCTCCTCCAGCCGGCGCGCCGCGGCCGCGCCGGCGTCGCCGACCATCTTCGCGGACTGTTCGACAAGCGCACGTGCCTCTTCCAGCCGCGCCTCGAAGACCTGGTTGGCCTTCTGGCCGGCGAGGAAGGCGGCCTCGGACAGCTGATCCACCTGCTCGCGCGCCTCGGCGGCGTGGCGAGCGGCCGCCTCACGGGTCTCCTCTGCGGCCCGAGAGAGCGCGTCGATCGCCTCGCGGCTCTCGGCCTCGATGCGGGCACGCTGTTCGACCACCGCCTGGCTGAGCGATTCCAGCGAGGTCGCCGCGGTCTCGCCGAGCGAGTCGCGCTGCTGCTGCGCCGTCTCGGCGAAGGCGGCGAAGCGCTCGCCGGCCTCGGCGACGAGCGTGCGCAGGCTCTCGCCGGCGTCGGCGGCGCGGTCGCTCATCTCGCCGGCGGTGCGGCGCGCCTCGCCGATGAAGTCGTCCAACTTTGCGACCTGGGCGTCAGCGGCGACGGCGAAGGTCTCGTGGTCCTCGCGCAGCGCCTGGGCGAGTGCGACGATCGCGGAACGCTGTTCCGACAGCCCTTCTTCGACGGCCTTGACCTGGTCGGCGACGCCGGATCCCGCCGTCTCTAGGCGGGCGATATGGCGCGACAGGTCTTCGCCGGCGGTGCGGGCGAGCGCGCTGGCCTCGCCGGCGGCCGCGGCGAGGCCCTCGGCCCGCGCGGCGAGCGCGGCCTCCGCGTCACGCAACTGGGCTTCGACGTTGCGGGAAACGCCGGAGACCTTCTGTGCCTGCTGATCGATGATCTCGGCCGCACGGGCCGCCTGGGAATCCAAGGTCTGCGCAAGCGCCTCGAGCTCGCCGCGCTCGCGGCCGAGCTCGCCGCTCAGTTGCTGGGCGGCGTTCAGCGACGCGTGCGTCGCCTCGACCAGGTTCTCGGTCTCGCTGGACAAAGCATGGCGCAGCGCGGCCAGGCCTTCGCGCGCCTCGGCGGCGGCGGCCGCCGCCGCAGCGATCTGCTCGCGCACGGCGCGAGTCACTTCGCCAGCCTCGGCGCCCGCGCGCAAAGCCGGAGCCAGCATGGCCTTCTCCAGCTCGCGCGAGCGGCGCGCCTCAGCGGCGAGCCGCTGGGCCTGGCGCAGGAAGAAGGCGGCGCCGAACATCAGCGCCGCCGGCCCCACGGCCAACAGGCTGAAGACGATGAACGCGAAACGCTCATGCTGCAGCGGGGCGACCCCGCTGCGATAGCCGATGGCGAAGGCGATCGGCCCCAGCGCCCAGAGCACGGCGACCGCGAAGGCGGTGAGATAGATCGGCCAGGCGGGCGGAAGATCGGAAAGCGGCCGCGCTTGCTGCGTCGATGAACGGAGTTCCGGCTCGGCCACGGCCCATGTGCGGTCGGCGCGCAGCGGCGCCTCGCCCGGCGCGACCGCGAAGGGCGACGACGGCTGCGGCTCGTGCGCAGCCGAACGGCGGGTTCCCTCTGCGGCGGGCTTGGCCAGCCCGTCGTCGTTGGAAGCCCCGAAGTTCAGCGGCGGAGGCGGTCTCGTGATCTTCATGCGACCTTTCCGATGCGACAGACACTCATGACGAGCAGCCGTTAGCGCGCACAAATTACTTGCAAGGCCGCCAGAGGCAATCAGGGCGACGAATCATTCTGCCGCCTGACACGTAATGTCGCGGATAATAACCCGTTAGGCGCGTTGTGTGGATGCCGGGGCGCGCGGCTTGGCGCAGATCGTCGGATTTTCGGGCGTCCGCGCACAGCGTTGCACCACCCGCTCGACGGCAGGCGGCGTGGCAGGCGCGGCGGCGGGCTCGAGCGTCACCCCGAAATGCGACAGGGCGGCCGCGGAGGAATGCACCACCACCGTCGCGACGAACTCGGTCAATGTCGTCATCGGACGGCTCCTGAATCAGGCAGGGTCCAGCGTCACTGATAGCGGGCGAACGTTCGCGCGGCAGGTGAATTATACGCAATGTTCGCCTGCTTGCCCCCGCGAAGAGGCGCCGGAAGTCCGGGGTGGACAACCGCGCATCTGCTAGAAGAGGTCCCGTGCGCTCGCCCGATCCGCCCGCTCCGCAGCTTCTCCGGCCCTCGCCCTGGCGCACCGTACCGCGCCGCGCGGCGCCGCTCGCGGCGCTGTTGATCGTGGCCGTGGCCGCCTATCTGAGCGGCGCGCTGCACATGCTCACGCCCCAGGCGCTCGGGCGCGAACAGGCGACGTTGCACAGCGCATTCGTCGACGCGCCGGCCGCGTCCTTGGCGCTTTTCGTCTTGTCCTACGCCGTGCTCACCGGGGCCTGCCTGCCCGTGGCGATGGTGCTCAGCGTCACGGCTGGCGCGATCTTCGGCCTGTGGACCGCCTCGGCCGTCGTGCTGGTGGGCGCCACGGCGGGCGCATTGCTGACCTACGCCGCCGCCCGTTCGGCCTTCGCGCCGCTGCTGCGCGCCCGCGCCCATCGGGATGCGCGCCTGCAACGCCTGCTGCAGGGCTTCGAGGCTGACAGCTTCACCTACGTTCTAACGCTTCGCTTCATTCCGATGGCGCCGTTCGCCCTGGTGAACGTCGCCGCTGGCTTGGCCGCGGTCCCGGTTCGCACGTTCACGCTGGCGACGGTGGTCGGCGGCGTTCCGACCGCCCTCATCTACACCGGCCTCGGCGCAGGCCTGGGCGCCTCGCTGGGCTCGCGCCACTCCCTGCACGAGGCCCTGCATTCGCCGGGGCTGTGGCTGCCCTTGACCGGATTGGCTATCCTCTCCGCCCTTCCGCTGCTGCTGAAGCGGCTGCGAGCCCGCAGCTAGCGCCGACAAATTCGGAATCGGGACACTAGGCGGCCGCCTCGTCTCTGAAGCTGGCGCCTTCGTGCGCCAACAACCAGCGCTTGCGCGGGAGCCCACCGCCGTAGCCGGTCAGCGAGCCGTTGGTTCCGATCACTCGGTGGCAGGGCGTCACGAGCGCCAACGGATTGGCGCCGTTGGCCAAGCCCACGGCCCGAACCGCGCTCGGCCGCCCGATGCGGGCCGCGAGTCCCGCGTAGCTCAGCGTCTCGCCGGCCGGGATCGACGTGAGCGCCTGCCAAACGCCGAGCTGGAACTCCGTGCCCACCGCCTTCCACGGCACCGCTTCGAGGGCGCGGGTTTCGCCAGCGAAATAGGCATCGAAGGCCTGCCGCACCGCTCTGGATCCGGCGCCCTCGCCCACGGGCGTGTCGGGATAGCGCCTGGCCAGCCAGGAGCCCATCTGCGGCTCGTAGTCCTCCCAGTTGAAGGCGCGCAGCACGCCAGCCTCGTCGGTCACCAGCAAGGCGATCCCGATCGGCGTGGCGAGCCTGGCCAGCGTCAAGTCGCTAGGCCGCGGTTCGGTCGTCATGGCGGCGTCTCCGAGGTTCGGGACGGGCCGCGTCGGCGGCCCACAGGTGTTGTGCGGCGTAGGCGCGCCAGGGCCGCCAGGCCTCGGCGCGGGCGAGCAGTTCATGGGCTTCCGGTCGCCGGCCATCCGGGCCGGTCACAGCCCGAAGGAGGCCCACGTCGCCGTGTGGAAAGGCGTCCGGCTCCCGTTGTTCGCGCAGCGCGATGTATTGGGCGGTCCAGGAGCCAATGCCCGGCAAAGCGGAGAGCGCCGCGACGGCGCCGTCGAGGTCGGCGCGCGGCGCGAAAATCGTGGGATCCTCCACCACCCCCCGGGCCAGCGCCTCCAGCGTGGCCCCGCGGGTGCGGGGCATGCCGAGCGCAGCGATGTCCTGACCGACCAGTCGCTCCGGCGTCGGGAACAGGTGGGTGAGGCCAAGCTCCGCTGCGGCGGGATCGTCGAGCGGCTCGCCGTAAGCCTGCACCACGCGCGCGCCCAGGCCGCGCGCAGCGGTCACGGTGATCTGCTGACCCAGCACGGCGCGCACCGCCAGCTCGAAGCCGTCCCAGGCGCCGGGCGCGCGCAAGCCAGGCCGCGCCGCCACCAGCGGCGCGAGCGCGGGATCCTGCGACAGGTGGGCGCCGATCAGGCCTGGGTCGGCGCTGAGGTCGAACGCGCGCCGGATCCGCGCGATGACGGCCGGCAGCGCCTGCAGCTTGGGAAAGCGGATCTCCGCCTCGAGCGCGTCGCCTGCTGCGAGCCGAACGACCACGACGCCCCGCGCGCCGTCGATCGCCAGCGTGCGGGCGTAGCCGCCCGCCGTGACCGATTCCACGCCCGGCAGCGCGCGGGCGGCGAGAAACGCCAACACGCCGTCCCAGTCGTAGGGCGCGCGAAAGGCCAGCCGCACCACGACGCCGCGCTCCACGGCGCTTTCCGCCGGCGCCTGTGAACGGCGCAAGGCGGCGGGCGGCCGGCCGAACAGCTGCTGGAAGGCCTCGTTGAAGCGTCGCACGCTGCCGAAGCCGGAGGCCAGGGCCACTTCGGTCATCGGCAGCCGGGTTTCCTGGATCAGCTGCTTGGCCAGCAGGACGCGGCGGGTCTGCGCCACCGCCACCGGCGAGGCGCCCAGGTGCTGGCGGAACAGCCGCCGGAGCTGCCGCTCGCCGACGCCCAGCCGCGCGGCCAGCGCCTCGACGTCCCCCTGGTCGAGCGCGCCGGCCTCGATGAGCGCCAGCGCGCGCGAGACGGTGTTCGACGTGCCGCGCCAGGCGCCCAGGTCGGGCGAAGCTTCCGGACGGCACCGGAGGCAAGGCCGAAAGCCCGCCTCCTGCGCCGCGGCGGCGGAGGGGAAGTAGACGACATTCTCCGCTTTGGGCGTCCGCGCCGGGCAGATCGGCCGACAATAAACGCCGGTCGTCTTCACGCCGCAGAAAATTTGCCCATCGAACCGCGGGTCGCGGGTGACGAAGGCGCGTCGACAGGCTTCGGCGTCGAGGTCCATGGACGGAAGATGGTGTCGAGACCGCGCGATGTCTCGCGGTTTTCGGACTCGGACTTTGCCTTTACCTCCCGCTCTCCGCTGCGTGGAAGAGGTAGGTCAGCTCCCGCTCGGCGTCTCCGCCTTGGCAGCGTCGTTCTTCGGCGCTTCCGCCGGGCAGGCCGCAGCCAGGCGCTTGGCGTCGGTGACGGCGCGGACGGGGATCGTCATCGGGCCGACCTGGGCGCCCACCCGCGCTTCGAGGTGGAAGCTTTCGCGCGTGAAGGTACCTTCGCCGGACACCGGCAGCTTTGGACCGGTCTTGGTGGCGCAGGTGCCCGCGAGCCGGATCGTCCCCTGGCTGATCACCCGCGTGGGGTAGGTGCAGCGGTAGATGTGATTGCTCGGCCCCTCCATGAACTTGGCGACGTCCTTGGGCAGGATGCAGCGGCGCTCGACCTTGGTGGAGCGCATCGGGGTGAGGACCTTGTTCGTGGTCTCCCAATAGCCGGGCGCGATCGACTCGGGCGCGGCGAAAGCCACCGCCGCCGGAAGCACGGCCGACAGGACGAGAGCGAGGGGCAGGAGGCGCATGGGCGGCTTCTTATGGCTTGAAGCGACGAGAGCGAACGAAGAAAACGCGGCTAAGGTGATTTCGCATCTCCGCTTGACCTGACGGGTCGGCGTGGCGACATGGCGCGCATGACCCCGAACGCCCTCGGCGAATCCGTCGCGCTGAGACCGCGTCCCGAACCGGCCGCCCCGGCGCTGTCGGTGGTCGCGCCCTGCTACAACGAGCAGGACACCCTCGTCGCCTTCGTCGAGCGCATGGTCGCCGCCTGTCGCGGGGTGGCCGGCGACTCCTTCGAGCTGGTGCTGGTGAACGACGGCTCACGCGACGCAACCTGGCGCGGCATCCAGGCGATGGCCGATCGGTTTCCCGGGATCGTCGGCGTCAACCTCGCCCGCAACTACGGCCATCAGCTCGCCGTGACAGCCGGCCTGAAGCTGGCGCGCGGCGACCGGGTGCTGATCATTGACGCCGACCTGCAGGATCCGCCCGAGCTGCTGATCGACCTCAGCGCCCGCATGGACGACGGACTGGACGTCGTCTACGCCCAACGCCGCACGCGCGCCAAGGAGAGCGCTTTCAAGCTGCTCTCGGCGGACCTGTTCTACAGGGTGCTCAGCGGCATGAGCGAGACGCCGATTCCGCGCAACGTCGGCGACTTCCGACTGATGTCGCGCCGCGCGGTCGACCGGCTGAACGCCATGCCCGAGCAGGACCGATTCCTGCGCGGCATGGTCGCCTGGATGGGCGGCCGCCAGACCGAGGTGCTCTACGACCGCGACCCACGGTTTGCGGGCGAGACCGGCTATACGCTGCGCAAAATGCTGAAACTGGCGTCGGCGGGCATCACCAGCTTCTCCACCTTGCCGCTGAAGCTCGCCGTGGTGCTGGCAGGCTTCGGCGCGGTGATCGCCTTCGCCTTGCTGGTCTACGTGCTGGTGGGCTTCATCACCGGCCAGGTGGCGCGCGGCTGGACCAGCCTGGCCATGATGACCGTCTTCTTCGGCGTGGGGCAGTTCCTCTGCCTGGCGGTGATGGGCTCTTACATTGGCCGCATCTTCCTGGAGGTGAAGGCCCGCCCGCTCTACTTCGTCGACGACGTGGTGCGCTCGCCAGGCCAGCAGGCCGAGGTTCGGGAGGCTTAAGGCTTGAAGGTCGCCGAGTTCGACAAGTTCGCCGAAGAGTATCTGGCGACCCACAAGACCAACCTCGCCGTCACCGGCGAGGAGCCGGAGTACTTCGCCCGCTACAAGATCGTCGAGGTCGCACGTCGGCTGCGCGGCCTGGGCGTCACGCCCAAGCGCGTGCTGGACTTCGGCTGCGGCATCGGCAACTCCGCCCCCCATCTGCGCCAAGCCTTTCCCGACGCCGAGATCACCGCCGCCGACGTCTCGGAGAAGAGCCTCGCCGTCGCGCAGGCGCGATTTCCCGGCGCCGCCGACTTCGTGCTCTGCGAGCCCGGCGGGGCGCCGCCGGCGCCGGCCGAAGGCTACGACCTGATCTTCTCGGCCTGCGTCTTTCACCATATCGAGCACGAGGAGCATCAGGCGATCTTCCGCACGCTGCGCGAGCGCCTGTCGCCGACCGGCGTGATGGCGATTTTCGAGCACAATCCGCTCAACCCGGTCAGCCGCTACATCGTCGCCACCTGCCCGTTCGACGAGAACGCGGTGCTGATTCCGGCCAGCGAGCTGGCGCGACGCCAACGGAAGGCCGGCTTCAGCCGCGTCGACGTGACCTTCACGGGCTTTTTCCCGAACGCGCTGCAGGCGCTCCGCCGGTTCGAGCCCTTGATGGCCAAGCTGCCGATGGGCGCGCAGTACTACACTCTCGCTAGAGCCTGACCTTGCCGACCGTCGACCTGAAACGTGAAGCCGGACTGCTCGCGCGGTTCGGCGGCGCAGGCGTGATCAACACCGCGCTCGGCCTTGCGGTGATCCTGGCGCTCGACCTGGGCCTTGGCGTGGACCGCCGGATCGCCAACGCCGCGGGCTACGTGGCCGGAGCGGCGCTGGGCCTGGTGCTGCAGAAGCGCTTCGTATTTCGCCAATCGCCACGGACCGGCGGCGTCAACCGACGGTACTTCGCCGCGATGCTCTTG
>Ga0105249_10000173_pt1 | contig 75519 bp, 75 predicted proteins | sample KBSS44metaG_FD_81522 | JGI IMG/M metagenome (GOLD analysis project Ga0105249, IMG submission 81522) | Switchgrass rhizosphere microbial communities from Kellogg Biological Station, Michigan, USA - KBS S4-4 metaG | ecosystem: Host-associated > Plants > Roots > Rhizosphere > Soil | place... | reverse complement strand
TCCGGCAAGCGGCCGATCGACTACCTGTGGCGCACTGGCAGCGGAAGCCGCTGCCATGCCCGTCCCGGCTCCGAAGACAGTTGCCCTCAAGGATCCCAAGGATTTTTCAATCATCGGCCGCGGCATTGCTGGGGTGGATACGCCCTCGATCGTCGCCGGAAAGTCTTTGTACGGCATTGATACAAAGCGCCCGGGCATGCGTTACGCCGCCTTGGAAACATGTCCTTCGTTTGGTGGAACGATCAAGGCGGCCAAGCTGGATGCCGCGCGCGCCGCGCCAGGGGTTCGCCACGTGCTGTCCATCAAGGGCAATGGAAAGGCTGAATCCCTCCGGGCTGGCGTGGCGATTGTGGGGGACAGCTGGTGGAGCGTGAACAAGGCACGCGCATTGCTGGAAATCGAATGGGACACACCGGGCGCCGCGCAGCATGCGAGCGACGTATATGAAGGCATCGCTGCCGGTCTGCTGGGACAATCGCCGCATGGCGAATTGTTTCGTAGCGGTGACGTCGATCAGGCCTTCGTATCGGCCGCCAAAAGAGTGGACGCAGACTATAGCTATCCCTTTTTGGCGCATGCGACACTTGAGCCGCAAAACTGCACGGCGCTGTTCAAGGATGGCAAGCTCGAACTGTGGGCGCCAAGCCAGTCGCCCGAAGGTGGCCGCAAGCTGATCGGTGAAGCGCTAGGTATCGCGCCGGAGGACATTCGCATCAACCTGACGCGTATTGGCGGTGGTTTCGGCCGCCGGCTGATGAGCGACTATATGGTTCAGGCAGCCGCGATCGCAAGGCAGATCCCGGGAACGCCGGTCAAGCTCCTCTATACTCGCGAAGACGATATGATGCGGGATTTCTATCGGCCGGCCGGCTGGCACCGTTTTTCGGCTGCGCTGGACGCCAAGGGCAAGCTCGTGGCATTTCGGGATCACTTCGTCACCTTCGGTCGGGATGGCACACCCGCCAGAGCCGCGCAGATGAATGCATCCGAATTTCCGGCCGGCGCGGTTGACCATGTGCAGTACGGGCAGTCCTTCATCGATACCATCATTCCAACGGGATGGCTCCGCGCGCCCACATCAAATGCGATGTCGTTCGTGTTTCAATCGTTCCTTGACGAGGTAGCGGTGGCCGTTGGGCGTACACTTCCGGAACTGCTGATCGAAACCCTTGGTCCGGCTCGTGAACTGCCCGCCAAGACACCCGGAACTGGATTAAATACCGGACGAGCGCGGGCTGTGGTTGAACGTGTTTGTGCACTGGCGGAATGGGGCAGCACGACACTCGCTAGAGGCGAGGGCAGGGGTTTCGCTTTCTATTTCAGTCATCTCGGATATTTCGCCGAGATCGTGGACATAGCGATTTCCGCCGAAGCGGGTGTGGTGGTGAAGAAAATATGGGTCGTCGGGGATATCGGCAGTCAGATCATCAATCCGCTGAATGCGCGGCACCAGGTTGAGGGATCGATCATCGATGGGCTTGGTCAGGCAATGGCCGGACAGAAGATCACGTTCACGAACGCAACCGCCGATCAACGCAACCTTGCAGACTTCCCGTTGCCCAGGATCGCGGGCACGCCTGAGATCATCACGGAATTCCTGACCACGGATAACCCGCCAACCGGCCTTGGCGAGCCGGCACTGCCGCCCGTCATCCCCGCGTTATGTAACGCGATATTCGCTGCCACCGGCAAGCGGATCAGGTCGCTGCCGGTAGCCGTCGAAGATCTGGTGGCTTAAGGTTGCGCGGCGCCGCTGACCTCGCGCGAGGCCTGCTGAGCGGATGGATGGCGCGTGGCGAAACGCTGCTGCGCATCGGCGATCACTTCGGCACGGCACTGCGCGACCTGAGGCGCTAGCGACGGATGAAGATGCGACACTTCGCGGCCGCAAACGGCTGTTGCGGCGCGGTAAAGGCGTGCGTCGAGGTGTTGTTTGCCCTGCGAGGTCGAAAGATCAAGATCGGCCGTTTCCACCTTCAAGGTTGAATCCGCGAACACGTTGGGAATCGCGTCGGCCATCGCGACGCAGGGCATCAATGTGGCTGAAAATGCGGCAATGGCCTTGTAAAAGCGCTTCATAATCCACTCCTGAGGAACTGATAGGTCGTCTTTTAGTATAGAAAAGCGACACTTATATAACAGCTGGTGCAAAAACAGGCAATATTGATAAATATGCCCAATTAATAGGCATATAAATTGTTGCGTCTGCTCTACGTCAAACACCCCATATGCCGTGAACATTGCTGTTCATAGGCTCCCTCCATTGCGCAGGAATCTTCCGACCCGGAGCAGGCGGGCCAGGTGCGAAAGCCTTAGGCCCGCTCCACGGTAGCACCGAAGAGATCGAACGATCCCGCGCGTGAGGAGCTGGGATCGGCGACGGCGAACAGAAAACTAAAGGGGGTTTCCTTGACATACCGATCCGCAACGCGCGCGCTGCTCATGTCCGCCACGGCGATGGCGAGCGCCATATCCACCGGCGCATTTTCTCAGGAGGTGGCTGCGGCCGATGCATCGGGGGATGACGTCATCGTCGTGACCGCTACCCGGCGAGCCTTGTCGCTCCAGGACGTTCCCATCAATATCGTCGCAATCGGCGGCGAGACATTGAAAGATCAGCGGATCGACGACATCAAGGATCTCGCTGCATTTACCCCAGGCGTGACTGTACTCGACACGGGACCACGCAGCTCCGGCACTATCGTCCTTCGCGGCTTGAATGCGACGGATGTGGACGATTTTGGAAACAATACCGATGATGCGCTCGCAACCTATCTCGGCGAGGTTCCTCTCTATTTGGACTTCAAGCTGATCGATATTGCGCGCGCTGAAATTCTGCTTGGGCCGCAGGGTACCCTTTACGGGCTTGGCACGCTCGCCGGTGCAATCCGCTACCTGCCGGAACGCCCGAATCCCAACAAAATCGAAGGCTATGCGCATGGCAGGGCATTCGATGTCGCGCACGGCGATGGCATCGGATATACCGTCGACGGGGCATTCAATCTGCCGATTATTGATGGCAAGCTCGCCTTGCGTTCGACCATCGGTTATTTTTATGATCCGGGCTTCATCGATTATAACTACTTGATAAGGGAGCCTGGCGTTTCGTTAGCGCAGCCAGGTGGCGGCTCTTCGATCCCTGGGACTTCGATTCCCGATCCTAGTGATCCTCCCAGTCTCGGGACGCCGGAAGAGCGGGCAGCTAATCTCAAGGGCTCTAAAGATGCCAACTTCGAACGCACGTTCACGACGCGCAATCAATTGGGCATTTTCCCTGCTGAGGGCATAAATGCTTATCTGACCTATGCTTATCAACAGACGAAAACTGATGGTCGCCAATCCAATAGCGCTGGCGTCCTAGGTACGGGCAAATATGAGAACGCGTCACGCTATCTCGAGCCGGCTGATCGGAAATCTCAGCTTTTCAGCCTGGAAGTCGATGCGGAGTTGGGCGACATCGCACAGCTGGTTTCGGCGACAGCTTATACCAAGCAGAAAAATATCAGCCATTCCGACGTTACCGATCTGCTGCTGGACCTCGATTATGATTATGAGCTTTTTCCGCAATTTTCCGGTTTCACCAACCAGAAATTCAAACGTAACCAATTCAACCAGGAAGTCCGCCTCGTTTCGACTCACGGCGGTCCCTTCAGCTGGGTCATTGGCGGCTTCTACAATGAGCAGAAAACGAAACAGGATTATGAAGAAATCGTCCCTGGCTTGGCAGTCGATTTCTACGGGTCGGACATCTTCGGTCCCGACTATCCTCGCGAAATCGAATATGCGAGTTACATTCGTTCCAAGACGACCGAGAAAGCGATTTTCGGCGAAGGCAGCTTTAAGATCACCGACGCCTGGCAAGTCACGGCCGGCGCGCGCTATTTCAAATATACCTCTAAGACCGTCGGTGGTATCTCGCTGCCGCTGCTCAGCAATCCTCCCGTACTGGATTTCGGTGAGCCCGGCGGCGGCAAGGCCAGCGATGACGGTGTAATCTGGAAATTCAACACCTCATACAAGTTCAGCGATACAGTGATGGCCTACGCCACGTGGAGCAAGGGTTACCGCATCGGCGGCCCGAACCGCGTTGCCCCATGCCCCGAAGATCTCAGCGAAGCGCAAAACGCGTGCGCGCTGCCAGATGAGCTGTTTTTTGGGCCAGACAAAACCATCAACAAGGAAATTGGTGTCCGCGGCCAGTTTTTCGATCGCAAGCTGACATTTAGCTTGGCCGCCTACCATATCGACTGGAAGGGCATTCAGCTCGACTCTGTTACCGACTTCGGCGCTACAGGTATCACCGTAAACGGAGGCAAGGCGGTATCTAAAGGTATTGAATTCAACTTCACGGCTCGTCCCACGCCTGCCCTTACGATCCAGGGAACGTATTCCTATAACGACGCACACTTAACCACGGATGTCCCGGGCCTCCTTTCATATCGTAACCCGGCTTTTCCGGGAGTAGACGGAGACGGCGCACCATGTGGAGTCTTTGACGGATGCGTGGATAAGTTCATCGATGTCGATGCCCAAAAAGGCGATCGCTTGCCGGGTTCGACCAAAAATTCGGGGTCGCTTGGCATCACATACGCCTATCCCTTCTCCGACGATGCCGAGATTATCGCGAACTGGACTGCAACCTATCAGGGCGGCGTATTTTCGCGGCCAGGCAACCGCGCATTCGGCGAACGAATTCCGAGCTTCGTGCTCCATCGGGCATCAATCACCTACAAGAAGGATAAGTGGGAAGTCCGCCTCTTTGCAGACAACATATTCGACAAATATGCGATCGTTTCGATCGGCAATGATCGCAGCCGACAGATCGTGAATGACGGGATTGCATCACGCTATTACACGCGAGGCGTCGCTTCCCCACGTAAAATGGGTGTCGAAACAGTGTTTAAGTTCTGATGCTTTCCGTCTGCCTCGTCGAAAAGCGAGGCAGGCGGAAGTCAGGTGACGGTAATTCCGTTATCCTCGAAGAAGCGTTTTATCATCCCGAATTCACCCTCATAGGATTTCCACCGCCCAACCGACTTCGCGTTCAGCGGCTGCCGAACCTGTTGCGCGCTGGGCGTAGCGACGGCCTGGTCATTTTCGTGGAAGCGCAGGCACGCGTCGTTCCATGGTAATCCGCAATGTTCGATCAGACGTCGGGTCTCAGTTTCCTGATCCGCGACAAGACTTTCGTAACGCAATTCCAGCACGCGCCCAGGGAGTGTCTCGCGCCAGAATGTCATCAGCCGGTCGAACATCAGATAGTATCGCGCCGTGTCCATCAGATCGTAGGACCAGGCATAATAGCTAGAAGTGGTCGCAAAGAGGTTCTTGAAGTTGCTCCATACGCTGTCCATCGGATGGCGGCGCAGGCACACGATCTTCGCATTGGGGAGCGCGCGGGCGATGTAGCCGATATAGAGGAAATTGAGGGGCAGCTTGTCGACGAAAACCGGCCGGTCCGCGCCGGCATGCTGGCGGGCGCGCTGGAGGTAGGCAATGCCGACTTGTGCTGGGGCAAGCTCCCCGGCCCGCAGGATCGTATCCGGATCAAGCACCAGGCGCGAGGCACTCTGCGACAGCCGTTTGATCGCCAACGGCATCGCCTGCAATTCCCCGGCGGAGCTTAGGTCGGGATGGGACGACAATATCCGGTCGACCAGCGTCGTGCCGGTGCGGGGCAATCCGGTAACGAAGATCGGGGCGTCGGGCACGTCGCTCGCGCCCCTGAAATAATCCGGTCTTCCAAAACAACTCTGGATGGCGTGAATGTTCCGCGCATCGCTTTCGACGCTTAGGCTATTTGCGGCCTTGTGCGCAGCATTTCCGGTCGAAAGATGCCGGAACACCGCCTCATGATTGCCCAGATCCTCATATTCCTTCGCGGCGGCATAATGGATGCGCAGCCGTTCCGTCGGATCAGCGGTCTGCGCGAGCGCCGTTTCGAGCCGATCTGCATGGTTGCTTTCGGACGTTTGCCGGCGAAGGGCTGCAATGCCGAGATGCGCCCGGCCATGATCGGGCGCCAGTGCGATGATCGCTTCATATTGTGCCTCTGCATCCACAACCCGTCCAAAAAATCCGTAGCTGGTTGCGAGATTGAAACGATAGCCGACATTGTCCGGCTCCAGCGCCACGACGCGTTCGAACAGGGGGAGGGCCGCTGCATGATCACTGAGCCTTGCATAGACGCAGCCGATCGTATCGAGGGTTAGCGGATCGTCGTCCTTTGCCAGCGATGCTGCCGTGTCGGCTGCCGTGCGTGCAGCAGCCTCCTGCCGGGCGAGCGTAAGTATGCGGGCATATTGCGCGGCATATTCCGCGTTCGAAGGCGCAAGCGCGACTGCTTTTTCCGCAGACTGCAGAGCGGCGGCAATCCGTCCGCCTTCCGTTAGCGCCATTGCAAACAGGAAATGTCCTTCCGGCTCGGTTGGCGTCCGCTCGATCAGTCGGGCGGCAGTTTGTGCGCAGCCGTTCAGATCCCCTTTTGAGAGCGCATCCCTGGCTGTACGCGCGAGACCGGATGCGACGGTCGCCACCCCGCTACACCCATTGAAAGGCGGCGACCCGTTCAACCATCCAGAAGCAGCCCAATATGCCAACGCCGTATAGTGCGGCGACCCTGACCGGTTGGGACATTGCGATGGTGTGCAGGATCATCATGACCAATGCGACGACTGCCACAAACGCCAGCTGCCCCGCCTCGACCCCGAGGTTGAAGAAAACGAGTCCCGGCACCCGCTCGGTCGGCTGGACGCCTAGTTCACCCAATGCGCTGGCGAAGCCAAGCCCGTGCAGCAGCCCGAACAGCGCCACGACCGTAACGTGCCGCCGCATTTCGACTGGCGTATCGCTCATGCCGTCAGACCGCAGTGCTTCGCGCGCCATGAAGGCGATCGACAAGGCGATCACCGCTTCGACTGGCGGCACCGGAATGTTCACGACCTGGAAAAATGCCAATGCCAGAGAAATGGAGTGGCCACCGGTGAATGCCGTGACAAGCCAGAGCAGCTGTTTGCCCCGCGTGAGCAGACATAGGCAGAGGACGAAGGCGAGATGGTCCCATCCCATCCAGATATGCAGCATGCCTTGCCACAGATATTCTTTGGCAATTTCGCCGAAGGATCGCTCGGTCACGACTGTCTCGCCGATCGGGATCGCGACGCCGTCCTCGGTGCCCTGCAGGCTGCGGTTGACCTGTGCGCCCATCACGTTTGTCACGAAGCTCGCCCCATCGACCGGCCACGGCGTCTGGATCACGTCGCCGGCGCGAAAGCGACGATCGCACTGGATTTCGAAGATGAATTGGTTACGCCCGCTCAGCGGTTGCCGATCGACCGATCTTTGCGTGCATCCCTCGGGCAAGGTGATCGATGTAGGGCCGATTATTGCGCCGGGGAGCTGAGCCGTCAGTTCATAGCTGTTCGGTTCCTCGCCAGCGCTGATGCTGAAATCCGCCGATTGAAAAATGTCCGCCCGGGCGACGCTACCCGAAAAGGCAAGCAGGAGCGCTGCCAGAAGTCTAGCGATCAATTTCGACATCATATTTTCCCTTGAGCTTCTCGATCTCGCTATCGATCGCACTGTTTGTCTTTGACATCATGAAATCCTGCCGGACCTGCTCATGTACTTCGGCATAGGGCATCAAATGCGGTGTGACCCGCTCGGTCTTGCGGACGAAATGGTATCCCCGCGAACTTTTGTATGGCCCCTGCCATTGGTTGGCGGGGATCCTGGCTAGTGCGTCCACGAACGGCTGGCCGAATAGGACGCGGACCATGCTGTCGCCGTAGAGAGGAAAATCGCGTCCCTGCCAGAAATCATCGCCGGCTATTTTCTTGCCGCTTGCCAGTTCCGCGAGCACGGCATGGGGATCAGCGGGGGGCTTGGCGAAATAGACCTGCTCAAAGCTGGTCTTGGGTTCGGTCTGATAGAGATTGAGATTGTCTGCATAGTAGTTGACGAGCTGCTCCTCCGTCGGCTCTGGAGGCGCGCCCGCGATCAGGAAACGAACCTTGTCGATCAGGCGCTTCTTGGTCTGGCTATCGGTGAGGTACATGCCGCGCGAGACCGCTTCGCGAAACAGAAGTTCATCGGCGATGAAATTCTTTTCGAGCTGCGCTTTGTCCGCGTCTGTTGCCTTACGGCCGGTCAGCATCTCAAATTCGTCGGTTAGCGTCTTTTGCGTTGCCAGCGAATAATGCACCGGTTCCCGGGTTCGTTTTTCCAGCACGGCGTAAACGAGGAAGAAAGCGCCGCCGACAACCAGAAAGATGATGAGCGGATCGGTGATGAGCGACCGAAAGCTGACACCGTGTTTCAACGTCATTTCCACCAAAATAATCCCTGAAACCTTAGTTCTGGGGACGATTCTACCGTGATGCAATGAAGCGCTGCCTACGTCAAATGACGCATAACGGTTGCCTCCCCCCCCCCCGTACCCTTGCCTCTCATTCCAGGGCCGGCGACGCTTGCGAAACCAGTTTTTGCTTACTCGCGCAGGGAGACACGCATGATCCGCACTTCGCTGAAATTCACCACCCTTCCACTGTTGGCCGGTGTATTGGCGTTGGCGGCTTGCTCTGGCGGGAAAGATGCGGAAACGACAGCGCCAAGTGGCGATACGATAAGCGTCGGCATCTTGCAGTCGCTGACCGGGACGATGGCGATCAGCGAGATCACGGTGAAGAATGCCGAAATGCTTGCGATTGATGAGATCAATGCAGCAGGCGGTGTGCTGGGGAAGCAACTGACGGCGGTCGTAGAGGACGGCGCATCGGATCCATCGACATTCGCGCAAAAAGCATCGAAACTTATACAGGACAGCAGTGTGGCGACTGTCTTCGGCGGGTGGACTTCAGCCAGCCGCAAGGCGATGCTGCCCGTGTTCGAGCGAAACAAGAATCTGCTCTGGTATCCCGTACAGTTTGAGGGCAACGAATGTTCGCCCAACATCATGTACTCAGGTGCGCAGCCGAACCAGCAAATCCTGCCAGCGCTCAGGTGGGCGACGGAAAAAGGGTATAAATCCTATTTTTTGCTTGGTTCTGACTATGTGTTTCCGCGGACTGCAAACCTGATCGTAAAGAAGCACGTTGTGGCCGAAAAGTTGACGGTGGCGGGCGAAGCTTATGTGCCGCTGGGTGGGACAGACTTCTCGGGCGTGATTTCTAAAATCCAGGCGGCAAAGCCCGACATCATTTTCAACACGTTGAATGGCGACAGCAATGTCGCGTTCTTCAAGCAGATGCAGGCGGCGGGGCTTTCACCCAGGACGCTGCCCGTAATGTCCTTTTCGATCGGGGAGCAGGAAGCGCAGGCAATGGGACCGGCGCTGGTCGAAGGCAGCTTCGCAACCTGGAATTACTTCCAGAGCATGACATCCGCAGAAAATACCAAATTCGTAGACGCCTATAAGAATAAGTTCGGCGCGGGCGCCGCAATCACCGATCCCATGGTGCATGGTTATCTCAACGTCTATGCCTGGAAGGCAGCAGCCGAAAAAGCCCAGAGCCTTGATCCCGACAAGGTCCGCAAAGCCGCAGCGGCGCTTGGAGCCTTTCCAAGCCCTATGGGCAGCGTTTCCTTCGCCGCCAATCAGAGCCTTGTTCAACGCGCCTATGTGGGCAAGCTCAAGCCTGATGGCCAGTTCGAGATCATCGCGGATTCCGGCGACGCGATAGTGCCGGAGCCATATGACGCCCTGGCCTTCCCCGGCAAGGTCTGCAAGCTGTAGTGCGGGAGCGGGAAAGGCGACATGGATAGCTTGCCGCTCTTCCTCAACCAGCTCTTCAACGGGTTCAGTCTCGGTTCGATCTACCTGCTCGCCGCGCTGGGGCTTGCTCTGTCATTCGGCCTTATGCGCGTTATCAACATGGCCCATGGCGAGATGCTTATGCTGGGCGGCTATCTGGCCTATCTCACGCTTCTGGTCGTTCCGGGTCTGCCGGGGTTCCTCCTCGCCATACCGGTTGCGTTTGCCGGGGCCGCTTTGGTGGGCGGGATCATACAATCGACGCTGATAACGCGCTTGACGGCCCGGCCGCTCGATACGCTTCTGGCAACCTGGGGCATCAGCCTGATCCTGCAACAAGGCGCGCGCGATATATTTGGCGCGATCGGCGTGGAGGTTCGCGCGCCCGAATGGCTCAGCCAGAGCTTTACGATGGCGGGCCTCACAATGCCGTCGGCGCGGATCTTCATCATTGCGATAACGTTGCTGGTACTCGGCGCGCTGGCGCTGATATTGAACCGCACCCGGCTGGGCCTTTGCGTGCGTGCGGTGAACCAGGATCGTATGATGGCGGCAGCAACCGGAATTGACGTCCGCCGCGTCGATATGATGGTGTTCTGTCTTGGTTCGGGCATTGCGGGTTTGGCCGGGGTAGTGCTGGCGTTGCTGGGCCCGGTAACGCCCAATGTGGGTCAGAGCTATATCATTCCCGCTTTCCTGGTGGTGGTTATGGGCGGTCTTGGCAGTATCGTCGGAACGACGGTTGCCGCGCTCCTGCTCGGACTCTTTTCCGCGCTTGCGCAGATCTTCGTCGATGTCAGCGCAGCACAAATGTTGCTGCTGCTGTTCGTAATCCTCTTCATCCAGATCCGACCACAAGGAGTGATTGCAGTTCGTTCCCGAGCACTAGATGTCTGACGCGGCAGCGCCTCCCGCTACTTCAGCTTCACTACGGGAAAAGCTTTTTTCCATACGACCTGCTGTACCGTGGATTTTACTAGCGGTTGCCGCAGTCGCGCCCTTCCTGCTTTCGCCTTATGATCTGAATCTTCTCGCCCGTTTCCTGGCGCTTGCTATCCTCGCGCTCGGCCTCGTGCTGATCTGGGGCCATGGCGGGATATTGAGCCTGGGGCAGGGGGTATTCTTTGGGCTCGGCGGCTACGTGCTGGCGATGCATATGAAGCTTGCCGCCTTGCCGGCCGGGGAGATTCCGGACTTCCTGGTGTGGAGTGGCCGGGACGCGCTTCCCTGGTGGTGGGCACCGTTTACGAGTTCCAGTGTCACGGTTGCCGCTATCCTCATATTGCCGACGCTGATTGCCGCCCTCTTCGCCTGGTCGGTATTCCATCGTCGGGTAGGCGGAACCTACTTCGCGCTGATCACCCAGGCGCTTGCCCTTGCCTTTGCAACGCTTCTGATCAGCCGGCAGGAAACAACTGGCGGTTTCAACGGACTGACTGATTTCTCTTCCCTCTTTGGATTCGAGCTCGGGGACAGCGGCGTTATCAATGCTCTTTACTGGACGACCCTCGCGATTTTGGTGCTGGCATTTGCGGGCCTCAAGGCATTGCTGGCGTCCCGCTTCGGGATGCTGCTTCGCGCGATGCGTGACGGCGAAAACCGGGTTCGTTTTCTTGGTTATAGCCCTACCCCGTTCAAGGTTATCGCCTTTGCGATCGCGGGGATGCTGGCCGGCATTTCTGGAGCCTTGTTCACTGTACATGCGGGCGTCATTTCGCCAGCGCTCGTCGGCGTCGTGCCATCGATCGAAATGGTGATCTGGGTTGCGATCGGCGGACGATACAGTCTTGCCGGCGCGATCGCGGGCGCATTGCTCATCAATATTGCGCGAGACGATGTCTCGAGCGCTTTCCCTGAATTGTGGCTCTATCTTATGGGCCTGCTGTTCGTGGGGGTGGTCACACTGTTGCCCAATGGGCTGGCCGGACTTGCATCTACGCGACCCAAATTTGCAAAGAGGCCGTCGTGAGCAGTACGGCGGATCTGCTTCTGGCCATCGACGGTGTGACAGTCGATTATGATGGCTTCAAGGCACTCAACACCTTCAGTCTCACATTGCAGCGATGTGAGACGCGCGTGGTAATTGGCCCGAACGGCGCCGGCAAATCAACCTTATGCGACACTATTATCGGCCGCGTCAGGCCGACGACCGGGCGGATTTTGTTCCGTGGTGAGGATATCACGCATCTGCCTGAGCAAAAGATCGTGGCGAGAGGGATTTGCCGCAAATTTCAGGCACCTGGTATTTTGCCTGCGCTTTCAGTCGAAGATAATCTCGGGCTAGCCGCGCGCGCGGACAGGCGCTGGTGGCGCAGCTTCGGGATGGGTATCCCACAGGCCGAACGGGAAATGGTGGGCCAGGTGCTCGAAACCGTGGGGCTTTCCGATCGCCGATCGGTGCTGGCGGGGACGCTCTCCCACGGCGAAAGGCAATGGCTGGAGATCGGCATGGTCGTCGCGACGGGGGCTGAGCTTTTGCTGCTCGACGAACCAACCGCCGGCATGGGTCCTGCCGAAACCAGCCGTACCGCAGCGCTTATTCGCAGTCTGAGCACCACCCGTACGGTCCTCGTGATCGATCATGACATGAGTTTTGTTGAGCAACTCGCCGCCGGCGTCACGGTCATGCATCAGGGTCGGTTCCTGCGACAAGGAAGCGTTGCCGAGGTTCGCGCCGACCCGGAAGTGATCGCCGTCTATCTGGGCCACACTGCATGAGCGACATTCTGCTCGAAACGTCCGGCCTTTTCAGCGGCTATGGGCAGAGCGAGGTGCTAAGGGATATCGGTCTTGCGATTGCCAAGGGTTCCGTCGTTGCCCTTATTGGACGGAACGGGGTCGGCAAATCAACGCTGCTCAAGACTTTGGTTGGCGCGCATCCCGCAACAGGCGGAACAATCAGGTTAGACAATGAGGATATTTCGCGTCTCGCGCCTCATAAGCGCGCGCGGGCGGGCATTGGTTTCGTGCCGCAGGGCCGGCACATCTTCCCGCATCTGACCGTTATGGAAAATCTCGAAACAGGTCTGTCTGCACGCAATGACCGGAGCAAGCACGTGCCGGAACATATCTTCGACCTGTTTCCTAAGCTACGCGATGTTCGTTCGCGAAAAGGTGGCTTTCTTTCGGGTGGCGAGCAGCAGCAGCTTGCGATCGGTCGCGCGCTTGCCGGCGATCCGAAATTGCTGCTGCTTGATGAGCCGACCGAAGGCATACAGCCGAATGTCGTCGAGCAGATCGAAAATGCGTTGCGCAACGTGCGTGACCAGTTTGGTATGACGATCCTGATCGTCGAACAATATCTCGACTTCGTGTGGCGCTTTGCCGATCGTTATTGCGCAATGCAGGGCGGGCGTATCGTCCGCGAAGGCGATGTCGCGACAGAATCGGTGCGCGATGTAGCGCATCTGGTACAAATCTAAACGGGGAATACGCAGAAGAACCTGGCGCGTGTACTGCGAACGCTTTAATCGAGCCCTCAGAGTGGCTGCATTAGTGGCCCTTTCGCGAGCTTTAGAGCGGGTATGCCGCATCTCGAAATGCCTATACTCCCTTCCAGGGGACCTTGAGGAGCTAAGAGACGGAAAAGTCAGCCGTGGTGCGTCCAACGGCAAATAACAATAATGCACATCGGATTCGTCATGTGATCTGGACGAGCCGCGATTTCGGAATGTTCACGATACCGCTGCCCACGGTACGTGCCAGGATCTGGCCATGCCGACGACCACCGATATCAAGCCAATTGGGTTTGCCTGGATCGCGGGCTGCGATAATCACACTGCGCGTCGACTTGTCGATGGTCGCGATATTGCGGCTCGCGCCGGGAATGGGCTCTAGCCAATGGTTTGTCGCCTGAATCATCCAGTAATCGGCGTCCGTCTCGGGAAAATCGATTTCCAGCGCCTGATCCGGTTCAAGATCGAAATGACCGGTATAGTATAAGGTTTGCGCGTCACCGCGGACGACCCTATCGAGCTCGTCCGGCATGCGCGTTACGGCATTGGACGATTCCGAGATTATGTTCGACCAGCGGATGAACTGGTCGACCAGCGCAACCAATTGACCAATTGCCGCCGCCATCGTCGCCGCGTATTTTTCTTCGGAAGGTGCTGCGGGGGATTCCGGTTGAGCCACCACATCGAGACGCTCAAGCGCGATTTCAGCGCGCTTTTTCCCGGGTAGGAGTTGCAACTCGCGAATCATCAGCAGTTTGGAGGAGGGAAGCGCCTTCATCTGCCCGCCTTCACCGCCAATCGTGACGCTGAAGCTTTTACCATCCTTGGCCCGGACTGCGTGATAATCATCAAGATCGAGCGCTGCTTGAGGCCCCGGCGTGTAGATACCGAGCCCGACGCGGGTTGCATCATTGAACGTGCCAGTGACGCGGTAGACGCCGGCGGGATCGATTTGCACCACACCCATATGATAATCGGGATTCTGTCCGCCGATCTTGGCAGCGGCGTAATAGATGCCGCCAATTGTTCGATCACCAGGACTTAGCATCTGGCTGAGTATCGACGATGTTAGCCTGCCAAGATACACAAGCGCTTCTGTCGCCGTGGCGGCATCCGGGGCGGCCGCGAGCAGGCGTGTCTCGCACCCTTTTACCGCATCCAGGAAATCTTGCCATGCGCCAACATCACGTTGTCCGCTCATGCGACGCGCTCAAGTGCCTTGGCTTCGCGCAGCACATCGAACCTGTCAAAATAATGCTGATATTCCTCCGCGACTTCAGCGTCCTTCAAACCGAACGCTTCCAGCGAGTAGCAGTTGGCGCCACGCTTTCCTTGTGGATTGTTGCGTTTCCAATCCGCAATGGCTTGTCGAACGAACGCTGGAATCTCGATATCGAGCTGTTCGTAAATCTCGGCCATTACGACCTCGGGAGACGACGCAAGGCGATAATAATCAACGTCGATGACGCGCGCATCCATCGTCGGATCAAGCCGTGATGCCATCATTCTTTCGAAATGGACCCGCACGAAATCCTTCATTTGCCGGCCTACTTCATGCGGATCGACCTCGTCCGAGCGGGAGCGGCGAATAGCGAGCGAAATCTTGCACAGCGAGGCAAGCGTTTGCACCGGATCACGGTGGGTCATGACGAATGTTGCATCGGGATAAATGTTTACGATGTTATCCATCGCGATCAGGTGGTTGGGATATTTCAAGGCCCACCGCTGCCCGCCGCCAACCTTCCATTGCAGTATCTGCAACTGCCGCTTGTGCACCCGGTAAACCGCATCGAGATCGAATTCCTCCAGGATGGCACGGTAATGACTTGGCGCGTTCTGGGTATTGTGAACGCCGATGGCACCCATGGTTTCATTCAGAAAATTATGGCATTCGTCCGGGCCATCGGTGTCGTTCAAATGCAGCGCATCGTAACCTGGCACTTCTGTGCGGAGCTTCTCGCCATCACGATCGGCCGCGATACGACGTTTTTCCTTTTCTTCATCGGTCAGGATGTGGAAAGGCGCGGGCCGCGCCGTTTCCCATGTACGCAAAAGCCGCATCGCCGGATCATTGTCGAAAAGATACTGACAATAAGTAGTTCCCGAACGCGGTAATCCGGTGAGGAATAATGGGCGATCAACAACTTCGTCGCCGATTTCGGGTATCTCCCTGATCCATCGGTCCGCCTGGAGCCGTTTGGTCAGGCCATTGAGTATGTCATCCCGCACGATGCCATATCCCGCTGGCGATAATCGCCCTTCCTCGTTGGCCGAATCGACGGCAACGCACAGATTATAGGAGAACTCCCCTTGCGCGGCCGAACGATCGACGCCCGCCAGTGTGGCAGCCTCTGTTTCGATGCCGTCGGGATCAAGTTTCATCGTAAATCCTCGCCTGTTTCGTAAATTCTAATTGGCACACCTTCTCATGGCAATGACGCGGCGAACTTCGAGACAGAATATGTTACCCGCGGTAAAGTCGCATGCTCGCTCGTTTTAGTTGCTGCGGTCCACGGCGAAAGGGGCGAATGCCTGCTGGACGGGCATGAGTTCCATGACGTTAATATTGATGTGTGCCGGAAGCTGAAGAATACCCTCGACGGTCAGGGCGACATCGTCGGCAGAAAGAGGCGTCAGTCCCTTATATACGGCCTTGGCCGCGTTTTCGTCGCCATCGAACCGGACGAGGGAAAATTCGGTTTCGCACATTCCAGGTTCAACGGACGTGACGCGGATTTTCGTTCCGAGCAGGTCAGCGCGAAGGTTTATTGAAAACTGGCTGACAAAGGCTTTGGTTGCCCCATAGACATTGCCACCGGGATAAGGATAGCGGGCCGCCACCGAGGACATATTGATGATGTCCCCTCGATTTCTTGCAACCATTCCCGGCAGAATTGAATCAGTGACCGTGACCAGCGCGGTCACGTTCGTATCGATCATCGTCTTCCAGTCGCGGAGTTCCGTAGCAGGTGCCTTGTTCATGCCAAGCGCCAGCCCGGCGTTGTTGAACAGGATGTCGATACCGGAAAATTCCGCAGGAAGTCCTTCAAGAGTCGCACGCACAGCCTTTTCATCGCGTATATCCAGGGGGCGCGGCAAGAGATTGCCGCCCAACTCGGTTGCGAGGGCAGCCAGACGTTCGATACGGCGCCCGGTCGCGATGGCCTTGCCGCCGCCTCGCACAACGCGGCGCGCAAGGGCCGCCCCGAAACCGGAGGTGGCACCCGTGATGAAGGCAACGCGTCCCGCGGCCCAGTTCGAATTCATTTCGGTCTCCAGACAAAGCATTCAAAGTGCTGATAGTCCGCTATATGGATCCATTACCAGACGTTGCGAGCAGCAACTTTTACACTCGACGCATGACTGCTGCGACCCGCCGTGGTTCGGCAAAGGACGCTCGACACTGGCTTCGCGATGGCGTTAAGGATTTCGGAACGGAGCGGGAGCGAGCGGGACGCAATGGGCGCGATGGATGTGGTTCGGCTATGTGCTGATCGTACGGCAGTATTGTTTCTGGGAGTGGGGGCCGGTGCTGCGATCGGTTATGCGTTTGCCGGAGACATTTCCCAGGTTGTCAATCGGGAGCCGGCGGCAGCGCCTCAAACCGTCGCAGTTTCCTCTCCAACTTCTGGCAAATCCTCCATTGTACCCCCGGCCCTCGCGAAACCTGCGAAAGAAGCTGAGGCAATCGAATGTGCCATGCCGTTCCAGCCCCGACTGCTCGACACCGTTGCAAACGGCGGAAAGGTGAGGATTGGGGTTTTTGGCGACAGTTACGGGGATGGATTATGGGCTGCGCTCTATCATCAGCTCCCGTCGCGGGAGCATTATGAAGTCCTGAAATTCAGCCAGCAGTCTACCGGCTTTACCCGCTACGCATCGCTCAACCTGGAAGACCATGTCGCCGAGCAGTTGTCTGGGCAGACGATCGACATCGCTGTCATTTCGTTCGGCGCCAATGATACCCAGGGTGTGATGCACAACGGCAAATATGCAGCCCTGCTCAGCCCGGCCTGGAAGGAAGAGATCGGCGCAAGGATCGATCGCTATATCGGTCTGCTCCGCCAGCATGGCGCGATCGTTTATTGGGTTGGCTTGCCCATCATGCGCAAGGCCAGTCTCGACGCGGACATCTCCGGCATGAATGCATTCTTTGCGGAACGGATGCAAAAGCTAGACGTGCCGTTTGTCGACACGCGGCCAATGTCGGTGGATGCGAATGGGGCATATGCGGCCTACCTGCCCGACACGACAACGCATGTTCCCAAATTGATGCGGGCCAATGACGGCATTCATATGTCTATGGGGGGATATCAGCGCCTGACATTTGGTCTATCCAAACGGATCAGGCGCTACATCGGCGCGGCACATGTGCGGGCAGAAATCGAGGGTAAGACGAAACCCGCCACGGCGGAATCGCCGAAGCCACTTACCGAGGCCAGTGCCGGATGATGCGCGCTGCTCTTATTGCTATTGCCACCCTTTTAGCATTTCCCGTTCTCGCAGCGAGCCCGTTCGGCACTCCAGTAGCCGCGGGCTGCCAGACCGCCTTGTGTAATGCCGATACGCTGGAACCCTATTTCGAGAAATTACTGGAAGCGGCGAAGCATAAGGCGGGATCGAAACCCGTCCATATTCTCCAGATCGGCGACAGCCATACGGCGGGGGACGCCATCACCGGCGGCTGGCGCGACCTGTTGCAAGCCCGCTATGGTAGCGGTGGGCGGGGCGTGCTGCCGCCCGGGCGGCCGTATCAGGGCTTTCTTGCCTACGGCGCGACGATATCGATGTCGCCGGGCTGGACCGTAAAATCTACATTCGGACGGGATTCATCGGATCCTCGTCCGCCGATCGGATTGTCTGGATTCAGTCTAACCTCACAAAAGGACAGGGCCACAATCAGCCTAACGGCAGATGCAGGTGAAGCCTTCGATCGGTTTGTGATCTGTGCACTCGCTAAGCCGGGGGCAAGTTCGCTGGCTATCCAGATCGGTTTCAACACGATCGATTTCGATCTTTCTTCCTTTGCGACACGAACCGAGTGCAAGACTATCCGTACACCTGAAGCACAGTTGACCGCTCAGGTAACGGCGCTCGGCGGTCCCGTGACAATCACGTCCTGGGCAACCTTTCGTGACGCCGGCGGGGTCGTGGTATCAAATCTCGGCGTCGTTGGTTCGCAACTGGTCCATTTCGGTCGGACCGACGATGCTGTCGTTTCCGAAGAGATGCGCAGCTATCGTCCTGACCTGATCGTCATCGCCTTTGGCACGAATGAGGGTTTCTCGCCGAGAGTTGAGCCAAGCGAATATGAGATCGTCTTGCGAAGTCAGATCTCGCGTATCCGCAGGCTGGCGGGGAATGTTCCGATACTGATGCTCGGCGCTCCTGACGCGAATACGCGAAATACCGGTCTTGCGGCAAATGCGCCGGCGTCGCTCATAGATTGCAACGCCAGGACGCAATCTATCGAAGACATCGTCGCCTCAGTCGCGCCTTTTTCCGATGGATCGGCACCCCAAGCACCCATGCAAGCAAACCCGGCAATTGCCGACAGGCCGTTGTTCGTTCCGCCTGGGCTCGGTGTCGTCCGGGAAATCCAGCGCCGGGTAGCTATCAGCCTCAACATTGCTTTTTGGGACTGGCAGGCCCGAATGGGCGGTGCATGTTCCGCGTCGCGTTTCGTGCGTGCCGAAACGCCCTTGATGAGAGGGGATTTCGTACATTTCACGAAAGCGGGTGGGTGGGAAATCGCCCGCATGCTGCAAGGTGATCTTGTTGCTGCTCAATCGGCGTTGGCAAAGCCCTAAATGCTTTTTCCGACCCTGACGTTCGGCCTCTTTTTCCTGGTCGTGTACGCGCTCGTGTGGACGGTTGCGCGCGAAAACGAGTGGCGGAAGATCCTGCTGCTGATTGCGAGCTGGGTTTTTTACGGGGCCTGGGATTGGCGCTTCGTCGCGCTTCTGATTGCTTCAGCCTTCATCAACTGGGGCCTTGCCCGGCTGATCGATACACCGCGCTCCGATGATGACGAGGGACATCGCAAGGCCCTCGTCGTCGTTGGCGTGATAGCCAATTTGGCGATTCTCGGTTTCTTCAAATATTTCGACTTTTTCGTCGGTGAAATTGCGCCCTTCGTCACTGCGCTCGGTTTTGCCCGGGATTTGCCGCTGATCCAGATTGTGTTGCCCGTCGGTATTTCGTTCTTCACTTTTCAGGGTATGTCGTATCTTATCGATGTTTATCGAGGGCGTGTCTCTTCCGCGAGATTGCTCGATATCACTTTGCTGATGTCGTTTTTCCCGCACCTCGTTGCTGGCCCTATTGTCCGTGCATCACATCTTCTTCCGCAGTTCAAGACAGCGCCCAAGCTGAATCGGGGTATGGTCAGCATGGCGATGCTGCTCATCATATGGGGGTTGTTCAAAAAAGCCGTTGTCGCATCGGAACTTGCTACATCGCTGGTGGATCCGATATTCTTCGATCCGTCTGCCTATAGCAGCGCCGATCTTCTCGTCGCGGCCTATGGATATGCGGTTCAGATCTATTGCGACTTTTCCGCCTATAGCGACATGGCGATCGGCCTGGCGGCGCTTTTCGGGTATCGCTTTCCGAGGAATTTCGATCAACCCTATCGATCGGCATCATTGCAGGAGTTTTGGCGACGCTGGCATATCAGCCTGTCCAGCTGGTTGCGGGACTATCTGTATATCGGACTAGGCGGAAACCGCGGGGGCCTGTTTTTCCTCTGCCGTAATCTTCTGATTACAATGCTGCTGGGCGGGATCTGGCATGGTGCGAAATGGACATTCCTGATCTGGGGCGGATTGCACGGACTCGTGCTGGCAGCGGAACGCATATGGCGCGATTTGAAGCCCGCCGGCTGGCCGAGTGTGCCGCGGCCGATCGCGATATTTCTGACCTTCCATATCGTCGTGTTGGGGTGGATTTTCTTCAGGGCTGAAACGTTCGACGGCGCGATCGCTTATTTGCAGGGTATCTGGAACTGGCAGGGCAAATCAACCGTCATTACGCCGCTTGGTCTCGGTCTGATCCTTCTCGGTCTCGAGATGCATTTCATGCCGCCCAAGATTATGCCATCGCTGGCGCTTCGCCTGCGCCGATTTTCGCCCGTTGCGGCAGGTCTCGCTGCTGGGGTAGCGATCCTTATTATTGACGCCATGCGATATGAGGGCGTGGCTCCATTCATTTATTATCAGTTCTGAGAGGGCGAAATGACAGATCGGGATATATTGGAATCGCCAGTCGATCTGCCTAACCCAACCTTGCCGAAAGGGCATCCTCTTCGCTGGACGACGATCTGCATCGCGACGGCGAGCCTGTTCCTGCTCGCCACCAATGCCGTATTGTTGCGCGATTGGGTTGACGAGCAGACTCCCGGGCCGATTCAGGCAAAGGCGGCAGTATTGGCCGCTTCGTGGCAGGATCTTACCGATCGCGTCGGCTTGGGTAAACCGCGCGCCCTGTTGCACCGGGAATGGAAGGAAGCGCAGGCGATCCGCTTCGAAAGGTCGCCTGCGAAGCCGGATCAGCGATAGAAGATATGATCGCCCAAGGTCTGTACGCGCTGACGATTCCGGAAAAACCCGGTCGGCGACTGACTAGCCGCGTGATAGAAATAGGCGCCGTTTGTTACATCGGCTTCTTCACCGGCAATCGCTTCGCGCGCAACTTCGACTGCGGTTCGCCACTGAATGTTGTCACGCGTCGGATTGTAGCTGTTGACGTCGAAGAATTGGCCGGGTTGTCCAGCTACCCGGCAGATGGTTGATGCAAAGCGTCCTGACCGGACACGGTTCATCATAATCTGTGCAACGGCGAGCTGGCCACGGCGAGATTGATTGGCCGCTTCATGGCGTACCACCTTGGCCATACATTCCGTTTCCGAATCGAGCTCGGCGTATGCCGGCTTTGGAGCCGCCGTGTCGGCGTTCGCACTGGAAGACGGGAGACTTGAGAAGGTTACCGTATCATCAGCCAGCAAACTGTTATCAATTGCCACGGCTGGATCGGCTATAAGCGCTGCATTAATGAGCGCGGGAGGAGCCGGGGTAACGGAGCCGGATTCAGCAATGCCTGCTTCAGCTGCAATGAACGCGCTTCCAGCACCGATTGCGATTCCGGTAATCAACCAAACCAAATTGCGCGGAAATGCCCGCATTCCTTACTCCACCAAATGCGCAATCGACCACGCCGCGCCAGATGCCCGCTAAAAAGCGGGCAGGGCAGGTGCGGTTGGGCGACCACGTCATGTCAGCAAAGGGGAAATTAACCTCGGTCTCGTCCCCCCGAGCGACCAAATCGCCTGCCCTGTCTTGTTTTGGGGTTAAGGAGTCAACGTATCCACGGTGAACCGGTTTGACTTTGGGGTGGAGCGAGCCATTAACCAAGGAACTCAGCCGCCAGCGCATTGGACCCCCACCATTGTTCAGTGTCGCTGCTTCAATTTGGTTAGTGACGTGAGCTGTGCTTTGTCTGCAGGCGAAACCGCCGCCTACTCATGCTATCTGTAATCTATGGGAGACGAATCGCCAGCAACCACGCCTCGGGAAAGCCAGGCAGAGGGGCTTTTGTCGCCTATTGCGTACCGCCGTGAGCGTCTCCTGGCCGCTATAGCACTGATGGCAGGGATTGGCCTGATGTTGGCGCTGCCATTCGCACTTCAGGCAGGCGCGCCGTTTTTCCTTCCTGTAGCAGCGGCATTGATCGTCGCTATCGCGCTCGTGCCGCTGCTCGAGTGGTTGGAACGCCGCGGCGTACCTTCGCCGATCGCGGCACTGGTGTGCGTGATAACATTTCTCGGCGTGGCGAATCTTGCGATTGCGTCGATCATCGTTCCGGCGGCTGATTGGCTTGCGCTTTTGCCCGAACGGATTTCCCGAATTCGCGCAAATATTGGTCCGATCCTCGACATATATTCAGCATTGGAGCGTTTCATAAATGATACCGTGGCTGCGATAGCGCGAACCTCCGCAAACCATACGGCGCGGGTGACGGTCGAATCCCCCAACTCGCTGCTCGATCTGGTAACGAGTTCAGCGCCAGTCGCCATCATTCAGATGTTCTTCGCAGTCCTTGTAATTTATTTCTTCCTTTCGGGCTGGACGAGAATGCGTCGCCGGACGATTACCAGTCGCCACAGTTTCACAAGCGCGATGACGACAGCGCGGGTAATCCAGGAAATGGTCGATGCGACCTCGGCCTACCTTGCGACAATAACGGCAATCAATCTCGGAATGGGGTGTCTTGTCGCGCTGGCGCTCTGGTGGGTGGATATGCCGAGCCCGATCATGTGGGGTGGGCTGGTCGCCATCCTGAATTACATTCCTTACCTTGGTCCGATCGCCGCCGCATTGCTGCTCGCGCTTGGCGGTCTGATGACGTTTACGGATCCCTGGTACGCAATCGTGCCCGCGGCAATGTTCGTGGCGCTTCACCTGATCGAGGCGAATATGTTGACCCCGATGATGGTGGGCCGGCGCTTGACCATAAGCCCGTTGCTCATTCTCGTGTCGCTCAGCTATTGGGGATGGGTCTGGGGAACGACGGGCGCACTACTCGCCGTGCCGATCCTGATCATCGTAAAGACGATTCTCGATGCAGCGGGAAAGCCCGATATTGCCGGATTCCTGTTCGAGGAGGGCACGCTCACGCACGCTACTGGCGAAGATGATCTGCGAAACGGCGATCATCGGCCACCGCCTGCTTGACAGCCAACAGGGCCTCCACTAGGTCCGCCTCCGCAACGCTTCATGCGGGTGTAGCTCAGTTGGTTAGAGCGCCGGCCTGTCACGCCGGAGGTCGCGGGTTCGAGCCCCGTCACTCGCGCCATTCCCTTCAGGAACGGCTTATTTCAACGCCATTTTCCTGTTTCCATCCAGCGTAGCAGCGACTTCATCGGAAATAGCCAGATCCAGACGATTCCCGTGACGATGTAAACGATCGGATGGTTCAGCGCGGGGTGATGCTCGATAGCGCGCGCGGCAGCAACTGCCCAAATCATGATCAGGAATAGGATGAGGAACATGCCGAATGGTTTGCGCCAGGATGGCTTCACGGGCTTCATTTGCATTGGATTCGTTCCTTTTCGGTGATGACCGAATGGAGAGGTTGGTCCCAGCTTGCAACGGGAATGGCATCGATTTCCTGAACCGACCAGGCAAGCCCTATCCGCAATCCGGACGGATGCGCTTCGAATGCGCGATCGTAATGGCCACCGCCCTGGCCGATTCTATTGCCGTTGCGATCGAATCCCACCAACGGAGCAATAATGGCATGGGGCTCGATCTCGGGAGAATCGGCAGGGGGTTGAGGGGTGCCATAGGGGCCATTGATCAGCGGGTCGCCCGGTTGCCATAGCAAGAAGCGCATCGGGTCGCCTCGCGACGCTATATGCGGTAACGCCGTAATCAGACCGCGTGCAGCCGCCAACTCCAGCGCAGGAAGCGCATCCACTTCCCAGCCATTGGAAAGATAGCCGGAAACGCTTTCGGCATTGCCTGCTGCATGGAGTACTGCGCTTGCCATCGCCATCGCGTAGGCATGAAGTTGCGAAGCCGGGTGCTCCGCCACGAATTCGCGGCGGCGGCGGCGGAGCGTTTCGCGCAAAACTTCTCGAACGTCGCGCATATCGCATAGGCGCTTACGCTTCGCTGCGTGAGTAGGAAAGGCGGGTAGCGGGACCACCATGACCGTTTGCCGGAATATCCTCTGACGCCAAGTACGTCAGGTGGGGATCATATAAGACAGGCCAGAGCCTGCTCAGGGACAACCCCCTTGGATGATGAATCGCCTCAGGGATGTTCTCGTCAGCTCGTATCGGGCAGTACCCGCCAAGACCTATTTAGGCGTTGACGCCGCCGGTCTCAAGCGCCGTTGCAAGCTTTTCCATTCTGGCGGCAAGCTGTTCGACCCGAACTGCGGCTTCCTCATCATCTTTTTCAGACAATGGCACGCCCATTTTTGCCTTCTGTTGTTCATTAAGGGCATCAGCGAGCAGCAGCGCCGTAACCAGCAGATGGCGGTTTTCCGTCATGTTGCCGATTGCGCGATCGGCGTCCCGCGCCTTGGCATCGACCAGTCTGCCGAGCCCCGTGAGATGTTCTTCTTCCCCATCACGACACGTGATCGCGTAGGATCGCCCCGCGATATCCAGGGTCACTTCGGCCATCTTATCTGCTCTCCGCTGAGTTGATCAGCACATCGATGCGCGTCAGGGCCGATTTGACGTGCTCTCGAAGCCGATCATGACGAACCTGCAATTGCTGATCGATCACGGGCTTTGGAGGGCAGGGGCGGTGGGGTGTCTCGATCAAACGGTGCTCGACACGCCCGAAAGCGCGTTCAATGCGACCGATCGCGAACATTAAGCGGTCATTGGCCATTACTGTTACCATAGCATGTCAAGAGCAGGGGGCAACTCATCTATCGATGAATCGCGTGAAATTAACCACGCGCGGTTGACGCTGCCCGTAGGGGGCGACAAATGACCCCGCGTCCTCGTCCGATCGAATCGGAAGGGGTCATCTGTCGCATCTGCTCTGTCCGCTCGATTCAAAGGCGCTTGATGACCGTTACACTTAGCCAGCTTGCCAACGCCATCAGAGCGCTTTCCATGGATGCCGTGGAAGCGGCAAATTCGGGACACCCTGGCATGCCCATGGGCATGGCTGACGTCGCTACAATATTGTTCACGCAATATCTGAAATACGATCCACAGGCGCCAAAATGGGCCGATCGTGACCGGTTCGTGCTTTCGGCTGGTCACGGGTCGATGCTGATCTATAGCTTGCTTCACCTCACCGGCTATGCGCGACCCACGATCGAGGACATCCGCAATTTCCGGCAGATTGGCAGCCCCTGTGCCGGCCATCCCGAGAATTTCGAGCTCGCAGGCGTGGAGGCGACGACCGGCCCGTTGGGCAGCGGATTTGCTACTGCGGTTGGCATGGCGATAGCCGAGCGGCATCTGAACGCCGCCTTCGGAGACGATCTGGTCGATCACCGCACCTGGGTGGTCGCTGGCGACGGCTGCCTGATGGAAGGGATCAATCATGAGGCGGTCGGCCTCGCTGGGCATCTTGGCCTTGGTCGCCTCATCGTGCTGTGGGACGATAACCGCATAACCATCGACGGCGCGGTCGATCTCTCATCGAGCGAAAACGTCATCGGACGCTATAACGCGTCCGGCTGGCACACTATCTCCTGTGATGGACACGATCCCGCCGATATCCGAAAGGCCATGGATGCGGCGATTGCTGATCCGCGGCCTTCGCTGATCGCCTGCCGCACTCTGATCGGCAAAGGCGCTCCCAACAAGCAAGGCACGTCCGCGACGCATGGCTCGCCATTGGGCAAGGACGAAGTTGCGGCTGCTCGCGCTACGCTTGGTTGGGATTATCCGCCCTTCGAAATTCCTGGGGAAATCAAGGCAGCCTGGGAAGATGCCGGCCGTAGGGGCTCTTCCATTCGATTGGATTGGGAGGAGCGGCTTTCAAGTAATGAGAAACGCACGGAATTTGAGCGTCGCATGGCAGGGACGTTGCCGTCAGACTTCAGTCTCGATGCTTATATCGCAGGCCTGATCGCAAATCCGCAAAAAGCCGCCACCCGCAAGGCATCCGAAATGGCCTTGGGGGCGATTAACGATCTGTTGCCTGAAACTGTTGGCGGTTCAGCGGACCTGACAGGTTCGAACAACACGAAAACGAAATCTCAGAGCCCCCTGACAAAGGACGACTATTCGGGTCGCTATATTTATTATGGCATTCGTGAGTTTGGAATGTCGGCGGCGATGAACGGCATGGCTCTGCATGGTGGAATTATTCCATACGGGGGCACCTTTATGGTGTTTTCGGATTATTGTCGGCCTGCTATTCGTCTTTCCGCATTGCAGCAGATTCGTTCCATATATGTCATGACACATGACTCAATCGGTCTCGGCGAAGATGGTCCGACCCATCAGCCGATCGAACATTTAATGTCGCTCCGGGTCATGCCAAATCTCGATGTTTACCGGCCTGCCGATGTTATTGAGACCGCCGAGTGCTGGGCGTTGGCACTCGCCAAGGATAACGGCCCATCACTTCTTGCGCTGAGCCGCCAGAACCTGCCGCAGGTGCGAACGGAAGCAAGCGAGAACCAGTGCGCAAAGGGAGCTTACCGGCTTCGAGCAGCGCAAGCCCAACGCAAGGTGGTTCTGATCGCATCTGGCTCGGAGGTTGAAATCGCGCTGGCAGTTGCCGACAAGCTGGAGGCTGCAAATGTCGGGGCGGACGTCGTATCGATGCCAAGCTGGTCGCGCTTCGACGCGCAGCCTGTAAGCTACCGCGATGACGTAATGCCCCATAATCTTCTGCGGGTGTCGATCGAGGCGGGATCGACGACGGGCTGGGAGCGCTACACGGGGATTGCGGGTCTGCGCTTCGGAATCGACAGCTTCGGCGCCTCAGCGCCTGCAGAAGCACTTTACGATCATTTTGGTCTGACAGCAGACAAGATCACGCCGCAAATCCTGGCGGCACTCGATTGATATTGAAGGAGTAAATGATGGCGGTCAAAGTAGCGATTAATGGTTTCGGGCGTATCGGTCGTCTGGTTGCACGTGCCATCCTGCAGCGGACGGATCACGACTTGGAACTGGTTGCGATCAATGACCTCGGGGATACGAAGTCCAATGCGCTCCTGTTCAAGCGCGACAGCGTCCACGGCAATTTCCCGGGCGACGTGTCGGTCGACGGAGATTTCCTGGTCATCAACGGCAAGCGTATCAAGGTAACCGCTGAGCGCGATCCGGCCAACCTGCCGCACAAGGATCTTGGCGTCGACATCGCATTGGAATGCACCGGCATCTTTGCCGACAAGGCGAAGGCAAGCGCCCATCTGACTGCTGGCGCCAAGCGTGTGGTCATATCCGCACCGGCGACCGGCGTCGACAAGACCGTAGTGTTCGGCGTGAACCATGAAACGCTTACCGCGGACGACATCGTCATCTCCAACGCGAGCTGCACCACCAACTGCCTGGCGCCGCTGGCGAAGGTACTTCATGAGGCTGTCGGCATCGAACGCGGCTTCATGACGACGATCCACAGCTACACCAACGATCAGAACACGCTGGACCAGCTGCACAAGGACATGCGCCGCGCGCGTGCTGCCGCCCTTTCGCAAATTCCGACCACGACCGGCGCCGCCCGCGCGGTGGGCGAGGTATTGCCTGAACTCAAGGGCAAGCTCGATGGCTCATCGATCCGCGTGCCCACGCCTAACGTCTCGGTAGTCGACCTCAAGTTCGTCCCGAGCCGGGCGACCACGGTCGAGGAGATCAACGGCCTCTTGAAGGCCGCGTCCGAGAGCGGCCCGCTGAAGGGCGTGCTGGGCTATTCGGACGAGCCGCTGGTTTCGATCGACTATAACGGCGATATGCGCAGTTCGACGGTCGACAGCCTCGAAACTGCGGTGGTCGATGGCACGCTCGTCCGTGTGCTCAGCTGGTACGACAACGAATGGGGCTTCTCGAACCGCATGATCGACACGACAGGCGTGGTCGCGAAGTTTCTGTAAGTTCAATTCAAGGAACCGCTCATCCTGAGTAGCCATTGAGCCTGTCGAAATGGCGTATCGAAGGATCCATGCTTCGATACGGGTCTTCGACAAGCTCAGCCCCTACTCGGCATGGGCGGAAAGGATTGCAATGAGTAGCTTCAAAACCCTGGACGATATTGGCGATGTACACGGCAAGCGTGTGCTGGTCCGCGAGGATCTCAACGTACCGATGGACGGCGCGAAGGTGACCGATGACACCCGTCTGCGTTCTGCGGCGCCGACGATAGCCGAGCTCGCCGATAAGGGCGCGATCGTTCTCGTCCTGGCCCATTTCGGACGGCCAAAGGGCGTACCAAGCCCGGAATTTTCGCTCGCGCAGGTCACCCGGCCGCTCGCTCAGGTGCTTGGCCGCGAGGTTCGTTATGTGGATTGGGAAGGTGACAAGAACGCTGTTGCCACGCTTCAGCCGGGGGACATCGCCGTACTGGAGAACACCCGTTTTTTCGCCGGCGAGGAAAAGAACGATCCCGGTGTCGTCGAACGTTTCGCGGCGCTCGGCGATCTTTACGTCAACGATGCTTTCTCCGCCGCGCACCGTGCGCATGCTTCTACCGAAGGACTGGCGCATGCTCTACCGGCCTACGCCGGGCGCTCAATGCAGGCCGAGCTCGAAGCGCTCGAGAAGGCCCTTGGCAGGCCGGACCATCCCGTTGCGGCGGTTGTCGGCGGCGCAAAGGTTTCCACCAAACTTGACGTGCTCAAGCATCTGGTCGGCAAGGTCGATCATCTCATCATTGGTGGCGGCATGGCGAACACCTTTCTCGCTGCGCGGGGTGTCGATGTCGGCAAGTCGCTGTGCGAACATGATCTGAAGGATATGGTGATCGAGATTCTCGACGCCGCCGAAAAGGCCGATTGCACGGTGCATCTGCCTTATGACGTCGTCGTCTCGAAGGAGTTCAAGCCCAATCCCCCGACCCGGACGGTCAATGTGCACGAGGTTGCGGCCGACGAGATGATCCTGGATGTCGGCCCGGCCGCGGTCGAAGCGTTGGGCGATGTGCTCAAGAATTGCAGGACGCTCGTATGGAATGGGCCGATGGGTGCGTTTGAAACGCCTCCGTTCGACACAGCCACGGTTGCTCTGGCCCGAATGGCCGCCGCGCTCACGCAGAGCGGTACGCTGGTATCGGTCGCAGGCGGCGGTGACACCGTGGCGGCGCTCAATCACGCCGGCGTGGCGGACGACTTTTCCTTTGTATCCACGGCCGGCGGCGCATTTCTCGAATGGATGGAAGGCCGCGAACTGCCTGGCGTTGCGGCATTGTCGGCTTGACGAAACAGCTCGTTCGGCTCTGTTTAACATGTTAAACGGAGGCTTGGTGCTTGGAATAAGACTTACGCCTGATGCCGAAGCGCGGCTTCGCGATAAGCGCGCGAGACGGGACGGTCCAAGAGTGTGTTCGCTCGCGACTGGATTCTGGAGCGGCTGGAACGCGAAGCAATCGATGACAAGGTCCGAAATGCGGCTGCTCTCATAGCTTGGAGCGGGAATAGATCTTCCAGTGGATTTTCGCGCACCCCGTTGGGGCAATGGGTGAGGTAATCGGTCGGCTGAACCCGCCGACGCTTGAAACCCTCGACGAAGCGCTTCGCCGCCGGCTCGATCTTTAACGTGAGCGCGGTTGCCTTCCGCCGCGCAGGCTTATATCGCAACTGCGAACAAACGGGAGTAGCAAGCGTATGACTGATCCGACGATGTTGGCGAAAATGGAAAGTGGCAACGGTTTCATTGCCGCACTCGATCAGAGTGGCGGTTCGACGCCCAAGGCGCTGAAGGGCTACGGGATTGAGGAAGGCGCCTGGGGCAGCGAAGAAGAGATGTTCGGCCTCATCCACCAGATGCGTACCCGGATTATCACCTCGCCTGCTTTCACCGGCGAAAAGGTCATCGGCGCAATTCTGTTCGATCGCACGATGGATGGCCAGGCGAATGGCAAGCCCGTGCCGCTGGCGCTGAGCGAGCGTGGCGTCGTTCCTTTCATCAAGATAGACAAGGGTCTGGAAGACGAGAAGGATGGCGTTCAGCTGATGAAGGCTATGCCAGAGCTCGATGCGCTTCTGAAGCGCTCGCGCGATCTTGGTGTGTTCGGCACCAAGGAACGTTCGGTCATCAATCTTGGCAACCGCGCCGGCATTGCCGCCATCGTCAAGCAACAGTTCGAAGTCGGCCTGCAGGTGCTGGCGGGCGGCCTCGTTCCGATCATCGAACCCGAAGTCAACATCAAGAGCCCTGAGCGCGCCGATGCCGACCAGATCCTGCTTGAGGAACTCCTGAAGGCGCTCGATGCGATGCCGGGAAGCGACAAGGTCATGCTGAAGCTCAGCCTTCCGGCTAACCCTGGCCTTTTCGAACCGCTGGTTGCTCACCCACGCGTGCTTCGTGTCGTGGCGCTCTCGGGCGGGTATAGTCGTCCGGATGCCTGTCGGGAGCTTGCCAAGAACAAGGGTATTATCGCCAGCTTCAGCCGTGCGTTGCTTGAAGATCTGCGCTATCAGATGACTGACAACGAGTTCGATGCGTCGCTGGGCGCGGCGATTGACGAGATCTACCAGGCTTCGGTCGTAAAGAAGAACTGATCGGGATAATGCGATTCTCCGCTGGGCCGATGCCAGCGGGAATCGCGCCCGAATGGGACAGTCTATGTAATGGGCGAGGATCAGGACGACTTTGCGGACGACGCGCTGGCGCTCGATCCCAGCTTTGCTGATCGTTTCGATCAAGCGGACCGCCGTCCGCCTTGTCAACTTTATCTGATCTCGCCGCCTGTGATCGACGCCGCATTTGTTGATCGGCTGAAGGCCGCGCTTGGCGCTGGCTCGGTTGCGGCGTTTCAGCTGCGGTTGAAGGGGGTTGACGAGCACGCGATCGCCGCGCTCGCGCCGCCGCTACAGGAAATTTGCGCGGCGCATGACGTTGCCTTTATCGTCAATGACAGCATCGGTCTGGCCAAGCGACTGGGTGCAGATGGCGTTCACCTGGGGCAGGAGGACGGAACCGTTGCCGATGCCCGCGCGGCGCTGGGCCGGGATGCGCAGATTGGCGTCACTTGCCACGATAGCCGGCACCTCGCGATGGATGCCGCCGAGGCTGGCGCGGACTACGTCGCATTCGGCGCGTTCTACCCTACCACTACCAAGGAAACCCGCCACCGCCCGGATCCATCGATCCTGTCCTGGTGGAGCACGATCACTGGCGTGCCCGCCGTCGCTATAGGCGGCATAACGCCCGACAATGCTGGTGTCCTTGTTAAAGCCGGTGCTGATTTCCTCGCAGTAAGCGGCGCGGTGTGGAATGATGCTGACGGTGAGGCTAAAGCGATCGAGCGCTTTGGACGCCTGTTCTGACAGACATCCCTAAGGTGTGACGGGATTACCAGTAACGCACGCGTCCCGTATCGATATGGACGAAGCCGTCTTTCGGGTAGAAGCCAACCCCACCACCCTGCGCCGACCGTGCCGCCAGGTGCAGCTTTTCCAGCGCTGTACCTGGCAGTGCGACGTCGGTCGCCTTCCCCAGCATATGCTGGCTTTTCGTCGCGACGCCACCACTTTTCTCGTGCAGCGCTGCGTTGGTGTTCGGCGAGCGATAGCCGGATATCAGGTCGAATGGCGTCCGTGCGGATACGTCCAGCCTCTCGCGTAGGGAAACGAGCAGATCCATCAGGCTGCGGTCTATTGCGGACACCTCTCCTGTGCGCCAGTCACGCAGGCCATGGTTTATCTCCGCAAGTCCTTCGGCATCATAGCCTGATGCGCCAAAGTAGCGGGCATCCACCCGCTCGCCATTGTGAATGTTGCGAAACGCAATCCGCCGTTCGCTCATGCTGGCGAAAGCGGCCGAAGGGAAAAGCGCGGCGCCGGCGACCAGCATCATGCCTTCCACGAAATTTCGGCGGCTGATCGCGGGCATGGATGAAGGATCGTTCAGGGAAAGAAAGGCCAAGCGCTGCGTTCTCCAATCAAGCAGCGATAATAGTGAGGATGTTCTTTGATAAAACTTAAGGTTTCCACGGCCTGCCTTGCATTCACCACAGCCTGTCTGGTCTCGGTCGGCTCGGTCGCCCAGGCTCCCCCGTCGACAACGTCCCCTTCCATCAAATCGCCCCTCGATGCAAAAATCCTCGCCGCCCAGGTTCAGCTCGACCGGCTTGGCTTTTCGCCAGGTGTTGTCGACGGGAAGGAAGGTCAATCGCTGAAGCTAGCGTTGAACGGCTTTCAGTCCGCCCACGGCCTGACCGTTTCGGGCGAGCTTGACGACGCTACTCTAAAGCTGCTGGCGCGGGATCCTGTACCCGCCACGCGCGAGAGAGTGCTGGGCAGAGAGGATATCGCGGGGCCATTCTACGGAAAGATCCCCAAGGATTATGGCGCGCAAGCGAAGATGCCGGCGCTCGGCTACGTCAATATCGTCGAAAAACTGGCCGAACAATTTCACACAAGTCCGGCCACGCTGGTCGCGCTCAATCCCGGCAATCCCAAGCTTGCCGCGGGTGCCCGGTTGCGGGTTCCCAACGTTGGATCAGGTCCGCGGACGTATGACGCAAGGTTGCCTCCGGAATGGCGCCAGACTTTGCTGTCGCTAAATGTTGCTTCCACACAGCCCAAGGCCAGGCGCATCGTGGTCGATAAATCCGAAGGCGCCCTGAAGGTTTATGACGGTGCCGACAAACTTGTTGCGCAGTTTCCCGCAACGATGGGTAGCCAGTATGATCCCCTGCCGATCGGCAACTGGAAGATCCAGGGCAAGAGCTATAATCCGAAATTCCACTACAACCCGAGTCTGTTCTGGGATGCCAAGAGCGGTGATGACAAGGCGGTGCTGCCACCCGGGCCGAATGGGCCCGTCGGCGTGGTCTGGATCGATCTCAACAAGCCGCATTACGGCATTCATGGCACGTCCAATCCTTACAAGATCGGCCGAACCGAAAGCCATGGCTGCATCCGGCTGACAAACTGGGACGCCGCCCGGCTGGCTGAAATGGTAACGTCTGGGACGCCTGCGGTCTTTCAGAAATGAACCGGTTCGGATGGGGCCTGTTGATCTGCTTTCTGATTGTGCTGGTAATCTTCGTTGCCAGCATTCGCGGAAATCAGTTGCCTTCCGATCCGGGGTTGAAAGATGCGAGGCAGGCTTCGCTAGTCATGCCTGTCGCGGGGGCTTCATCCGAGAGGTTGACCGACACATTTGATCAGGATCGGGAAGATCATGCGCGCCAGCACCAGGCGCTCGATATTCCTGCGCCGCGCGGAACCGTAGTAGTTTCAGCTTCCGAAGGTTTTGTCGAAAAGCTGCTCGACAGCCAGCGCGGCGGTCACACGATCTATATCCGCTCCGCTGATCGGAGTTGGACCTACTATTACGCGCATCTCGATCGCTATGCCGCTGGCCTGCGTGAAGGCGCTAAGGTGAAGCCAAGGCAACAAATTGCATTTGTCGGATCGACAGGAAATGCAGAGCCAGCCGCGCCCCATCTGCATTTTGCGATTTGGCGGATGAGTCCTGGCGATCCCTGGTACAAGACTGGCAAGGCAATTGATCCGTATCCGCTGCTTGCCGCTTCTGCTCCGGCGCGCTAAGGGCCGCCCCGGCTCTTTCTCCATCATCTCAAGGTGAACCATGAAGATCAGCGGCGTGGACATTCGTCCCGGCAACATCATTGAATATGAGGGCGGTATCTGGCGCGCCGTCAAAATCCAGCACACCCAGCCGGGCAAGGGCGGCGCCTATATGCAGGTCGAGATGAAGAACCTCATCGACGGCCGCAAGAATAATGTCCGTTTCCGTTCGGCTGAAACCGTGGAGCGCGTGCGCCTCGATACCACCGATTTCCAGTTCCTGTTCGCCGAAGGCGATGACCTGACCTTCATGGACAAGGCGACCTACGACCAGATCACGCTACCGCGCGACCTGCTTGGCGATGCGGCCGCCTTCCTGCAGGACGGCATGGACGTCGTGATGGAGCTTTATGACGAGCGTCCGATCTCCGTGCAGTTGCCTGACACGATCGAGGCGCTGATCGTCGAGGCGGATGCCGTGGTGAAGGGCCAGACGGCCTCGTCGAGCTACAAGCCCGCGCTGCTTGAAAATGGCGTGCGTGTGATGGTGCCGCCGCATATCGGCGCTGGGACACGGATTGTGGTCGACGTTTATGAACAGACTTACGTCAAACGCGCGGAGTAAAGCCTCCCCTCCCTTTCAAGAGAGGGATTGAGAGGTGGGTGTCGCCGCTGATTGTAGGGCACGAACGTGCCATTCCTCTAAACGCACACCCCCAGCCCCTCCCTTGAAAAGGAGGGGGGAGTAGTTGTCATGGTATCCCATTCAGGCCTCATTACCGTCATGGAGCGCGCGGCCCGCAAGGCAGCGCCACGGCTGCGGCGAGACTTCAACGAAGTGCAGCAGCTTCAGGTCAGCCGCAAAGGGCCGGCCGATTTCGTCTCCATGGCGGACAAGCGTGCTGAAGAAACGCTGTATGAAGAGTTGAAAAAGGCCCGTCCGGACTGGGGTTTCCTCATGGAAGAAGGCGGCATCGTGGACGGCGACCCGACCAAGCCGCGCTGGATCGTCGATCCGCTCGATGGGACTACAAATTTTCTGCATGGCATGCCGCACTTCGCTATTTCGATCGCGGTGGAGGAACCGAAAGCCGGCGGGCGGGGCGAGATCACCCAGGGCCTCGTCTATCAGCCGCTGACCGACGAAAGCTTCTGGGCGGAAAAGGGCAGGGGTGCCTGGCTTCAGGATCGCCGGCTACGGGTTTCGGCGCGCCGCGATCTGCCCGATGCGCTCGTCGCGACGGGTATTCCCTATCTTGGTCATGGCGATTTCGCGGAATGGAGCCGGATATTCGGCGCCGTTGCCCCGGAAGTGGCTGGCATCCGCCGTTTTGGTGCTGCCGCACTCGATCTCGCATGGGTGGCGGCAGGGCGGTATGACGCGTTCTGGGAGAGCGATCTTCAGCCGTGGGACGTGGCCGCCGGAATATTGCTCGTGCGTGAGGCCGGTGGTTTCGTGACGGATTACCGTGGCGGCGATCAACCCATTGAACGCGGGCAACTGTTAGCGGCAAACGATAGCTTGCATTCCAAGATGCACAAGCTGGTTGCAGGCGCTTTGCGCGGCGTGAACTGACATTCGTTTCCAGTCTTTCCCGTTTTCTGGGGTGTTCGTTCAAAATATCCCACAGTTGCGAGTCATTCTCACTGCGCCGAAGTCTTGCGATGACCCGCGCACGCTCCTAAAAGCGCGGCAACAATCCCTTCGCAATTGCGAGAACGCCCTTGGTTGATCTTCTACAATATCTGCCGATCCTGCTGTTTCTGGGTGTTGCGCTCGCTATTTCCTGCGCGTTCGTCGCGCTGCCGATCATCGCGTCGAAGTTTACAGGTTCGTCAAAGCCCAATCCGGCCAAGCTGGCGGAATATGAGTGCGGCTTTCCGGCATTTGAAGACAGCCGGGCGCAGTTTGACGTGCGCTTTTATCTGGTCGCAATTCTGTTCATCATCTTCGATCTCGAGGCTGCATTCTTGTACCCCTGGGCGGTCTCGCTTGGCGGAATCGGCCTTGCCGGCTGGGCGGGCATGATGCTGTTTCTTGTGGAATTGGCCATTGGCTTTGCCTACGCCTGGAAAAAAGGAGCGCTGGAATGGGAGTAGAACTTACCCGCGCAGCGCCGCCTCCGGGCACATTGCCAAATCGTGACTTTTTCGACGATGTGTCGGGCGAGGTTCAGGATAAGGGCTTTCTGGTCACATCGACCGAGGATCTGTTCCAGTGGGCGCGAACGGGATCGCTCTGGTGGATGACCTTCGGCCTCGCCTGTTGCGCCGTCGAAATGATCCATGTGAACATGCCGCGCTATGACCTGGAGCGCTTCGGCGCCGCGCCGCGCGCTTCCCCGCGCCAGTCGGACGTGATGATCGTGGCCGGCACGCTCTGCAACAAGATGGCGCCCGCGCTACGTCGCGTTTACGATCAGATGTCCGAGCCGAAATACGTCATTTCCATGGGATCGTGCGCCAACGGCGGCGGTTATTATCATTACAGCTATTCCGTTGTGCGTGGCTGTGACCGGATCGTGCCGGTTGATATCTATGTGCCCGGCTGCCCGCCGACCGCTGAAGCATTGCTTTACGGCGTGATGCAGCTGCAGCGGAAGATCCGCCGGATCGGAACGGTGGAGAGGTGAGAAGTTCGCCAAAATTCCGTTCATCCCGAGCGAAGTCGGAAGGCGCCGCGCAACGTGTCTCGACTGCGCTCGACACGAGCGGCGTGGGAATTCGCGCGACATGCTAGCGCCCGCGCCCCGTTACGCGACGAACGATGGCGTCATCGATGCGGCCAGGGCCGCACTTGGCGCGCGGCTGCTGGATGCGTGCGACAAGGTTGGCGAGATCACCCTGTTCGTCGAGCGCTCCACGATCGTCGAGGCGATGGCGATTCTGCGGGATCAGTTGTCATACCAGCAGCTGATGGAGATCGCAGGGGTCGACTATCCGGATCGTCCGGAGCGGTTCGAAGTCGTCTATTGCCTGCTCTCGCTGACCAAGAACCATCGCGTCCGCGTTCATGTGTCCACGGACGAAGTGAAACCGGTACCGTCGGTGACGGGTATCTGGCCGGTGGCCGGTTGGCTGGAGCGCGAAGTCTACGACATGTATGGCGTCCTGTTCGAGGGCAATCCCGATCTTCGCCGCATCCTGACCGACTATGGCTTTCGCGGCCATCCGCAGCGCAAGGACTTTCCGCTCACCGGCTATGTCGAGCTGCGCTATTCCGAAGAGCAGAAGCGGGTGGTCTACGAGCCCGTGAAACTCGCCCAGGATTTCCGCAGCTTCGATTTCATGAGTCCCTGGGAAGGCGCTGAATATATTCTGCCGGGCGACGAAAAGGCGCAAGGTGAGGCCCCCGGCGCGCCGACGTCCGTTCCCGCCGCTCCGCCCAAGCCCGAGGTGAAAGCCGAAGCCCCGCCGCCGACGCCTAAGACGACCGAGACTCCGGCGCAGACCGGCGCGGGGGAGCCTGCGAACAAGCAAGCGGCGAAGACGTCTTCGGAGAAGAAGGCCGATCCGAAGCCGAAAGCGGCGCGCAAGCCGAAGGGAGAGGCGTGATGGCCATTCTCACTTCCCGTCATCCCGGCGAAAGCCGGGACCTATACGCGCAACCTAGCGCCTCTTTCAGAACGGGGCGGATGTGGGTTCCGGCTTCCGCCGGGATGACAATCCATTGTGAGGAGCGCTTTTAATGGCCTCCACCTACGACACCCTTACGCCTGACACCGCGCAGGATGCGGGCGATATCGCGATCGCGAACTACACGATCAACTTCGGCCCGCAGCATCCTGCGGCGCACGGCGTGCTGCGGCTTGTCATGGAGCTGGACGGGGAAATCGTCGAGCGGGTCGACCCGCATGTCGGGCTGCTCCATCGCGGCACCGAGAAGCTGATCGAGTACAAGACCTATCTCCAGGCGCTGCCCTATTTCGACCGGCTCGATTACTGCTCGCCGCTGTGCATGGAGCATAGCTACGTGCTTGCGATTGAGAAGTTGCTGGATCTGGAAGTGCCGATCCGCGCGCAATATCTGCGGGTGCTGTTCGCCGAGCTGACCCGTATCTGCAATCATATGCTGAATCTTGGCAGTCACGTCATGGACGTCGGTGCGATGACGCCGAATCTGTGGCTGTTCGAAATCCGCGAGGATTGCCTCAATTTCTTCGAGCGCATGTCCGGCGCCCGCATGCATCATGCCTGGCTGCGTCCCGGCGGCGTGCATCAGGACGTGCCGCTGAAGCTGCTGACGGACATTGCCGACTGGCTCGACGACCGCCTGCCTCGCCTGTTCGAGGATGCGATCAGCCTGGTCGCCGACAACCGCATCTTCAAGCAGCGCAACGTCGATATCGCGATCGTTTCCAAGGACGACGCGGTGAAATGGGGTTTCTCCGGCCCGATGATCCGCGCCTCCGGTATCCCGTGGGATCTGCGCAAGTCGCAGCCTTATGACGTCTATGGCCGGATGGAGTTCGATATTCCCGTCGGGACGCGCGGCGATTGCTACGACCGCTTCATGGTGCGTGTCGAGGAAGTGCGCCAGTCTGCGAAGATCATGAAGCAATGCCTGCGCGATCTGCCCGATGGTCCGATCGCCTCCGACGATCGCAAGGTCGTCCCGCCCAAGCGGGGCGAGATGAAGCAGTCGATGGAAGCCCTGATCCACCACTTCAAGCTCTACACCGAGGGCTTTCACGTGCCGGCGGGCGACGTCTATGTCGCAACCGAAAGCCCCAAGGGCGAGTTCGGCGTGTATCTGGTCGCCGACGGCACCAACAAACCCTATCGCTGCAAGATCCGCCCGACCGCCTTCAGCCACCTGCAGGCGATGGACTTCATGATGAAGGGCCACATGCTGGCCGACACCACGGCTATCCTCTCGGCGATTGACGTTGTGTTCGGGGAGTGTGACCGGTGAGGGGCCTTTCGTTTGCGCGTTTCGCGCTGGTCATCAGCCTTGCGGTATTTGCCATCTCTATGATTGTGCTGAAGCTGGCGGTCGCTACCCTCGGCGCGGTTTTCTGGGTCGCGATCATCGCGGTCGGCGGTATCGTATTCAGCGCTACGGCGTGCGTCGTGCTGCAGCTGATGAAGGCTATTTGCAAGCAGGTGACGAGCAATGGGTAATCGAACGCTCAAGATGCGTGTGACGGCTGTCGCTGTTTTGTTCGTCGTCGGTTCGCCTGCCTTTGCTGAAGGGTTCAACATCACTCAGCTGATCCAGGCCGATTTCAAGCTCAAGGCCGCCGTTGCTGGTGCGCCGGGGCGCTCGGGGCAGGGCTCCGATATCCTCTATCTTCAGGGCAAGCTGCCCGGCGGCACCTATGAGGTGATCATGCGCTGCGTCGCGCGGCCCGATCCCGAAGAGGGTGAAGCCAATTGCCAGCAGGTTTATTGATGCGCGTAATGGTCTGCCACACTTCTGTGTCGTCATCCCGGCGAACGCCGGGACCTATACGCGTTGAGGATGCGGTTTCGCGGCGACGTGCGCGCATATGGGTCCCGGCTTCCGCCGGGAAGACGACGTGTTTGATGGTGGGCTGAATGGCTGAAGCAGCACATATCCCTGACGAGGCCGAGACCCGCGCGCGCTGGGGCGCGTTCGCGTGGACGGCGGAGAACGCCGCCAAGCAGACCGAGATCATCGGCCGCTATCCGCCAGGACGCCAGTTTTCCGCGATCATGCCGCTGCTCGATCTCGCCCAGCGCCAGGTCGGTGCCGAGACGAATACGCAAGGCTGGTTGCCGGTGCCAGTGATCGAATATGTCGCCGCGCAGATCGGCATGCCGTATATCCGCGCGCTCGAGGTCGTCAGCTTCTACACGATGTACAACATGGCGCCGGTCGGCCGCTATCATGTCCAGGTGTGCGGGACGACGCCGTGCATGCTGCGCGGCTCCGACGACGTGATGCGCGCTTGCAAGGATCGCGGCATGAAGAAGGGCGGCACCACCGCCGACGGTCTGTTCACGCTGACCGAGGTCGAATGTATGGGCACCTGCGCCAACGCGCCGATGGTCCAGATCAACGACGATAATTACGAAGACCTGACCTACGAGACGACCGCCGCGATTCTCGATGCGCTGGCGAAGGGCGAGGCGCCGAAGATCGGGCCGCAGATTACCCGCCAGACCAGCGCACCGGAAGGCGGGCCGACCTCGCTCAAGGAAATGGTCTCCGAAAACCATGATTATCGGGGGGAATGGGCGTGATGGCGATGCACCACGCAACTCCCTCTCCCTTGTGGGGAGAGGGGTGGGGTGAGGGGCAGCGAGCTGCAAGCGAGCGTCCCAGCCTAGATTGTTGGACACCCTCACCCAACCCTCTCCCTGAGGGAGAGGGCTTAGGGGCTCACACCATGCTCGCTGAGGTTATATGTTAGAAGATCGGGACCGCATCTTCACCAACATCTACGGCTATCAGCCGTGGAACATCGAGGCTGCCATGCAGCGCGGCGATTGGGACAATACCAAGGCCCTGATGGAACGCGGCCAGGACGCGATCATCGACGAGATCAAGGCGTCGAACCTGCGCGGGCGCGGCGGGGCTGGCTTTCCGACCGGCATGAAGTGGAGCTTCATGCCGAAGGAAAGCAAGGACGGACGGCCCAGCTTCCTGCTGATCAACGCCGATGAGTCGGAGCCGGGATCGTGCAAGGATCGTGACATCATCCGCCACGATCCGCACAAACTGGTCGAAGGCGCGCTGATCGCCGGTTACGCGATGCGTGCGCGGGCGGCGTATATTTATATCCGTGGCGAGTTCATCTACGAAGCCAAGGTGCTGTTCGCTGCCGTCGCCGAGGCTTATGAAAAAGGTTTCCTCGGTAAGAATGCCTGCGGTTCCGGCTATGATTTCGATGTATTCGTCCATCGCGGCGCAGGGGCCTATATCTGCGGCGAGGAAACCGCCCAGATCGAAAGCCTCGAAGGCAAGAAGGGCCAGCCGCGCCTCAAGCCGCCTTTTCCGGCAGGCGCGGGCCTTTATGGCTGCCCGACCACGGTCAACAATGTCGAGAGCATCGCGGTCGCGCCAACGATCCTGCGGCGCGGTGCCGCCTGGTTCAACGGCTTTGGCCGCGACAACAACAAGGGCACCAAGCTCTTCCAGATCTCCGGCCATGTGAATACGCCCTGCGTGGTCGAGGAAGCGATGAGCATCCCGTTCCGCGAACTGATCGAACGCCACGCCGGCGGCATCCGCGGCGGCTGGGACAATCTGCTCGCCGTCATCCCGGGCGGTTCCTCCGTGCCGCTGGTTCCCGCTGCCGAGATCATGGACGCGCCGATGGATTTCGACGGATTGAAGGCGCTCGGTTCCGGCCTCGGTACCGCTGCAGTGATCGTGATGGACAAGTCCACCGACATCGTCCGCGCCATTTCGCGGCTCAGCTACTTCTACAAGCATGAAAGCTGCGGTCAGTGCACCCCGTGCCGCGAAGGCACCGGCTGGATGTGGCGCGTGATGGAGCGACTGCGCGAGGGCAATGCCGATCTTTCCGAGATCGATATGCTGTACGATGTCACCAAACAGGTCGAAGGCCACACCATCTGCGCGCTCGGCGACGCGGCGGCCTGGCCGATTCAGGGCTTGATCCGCCATTTCCGACCGGAGATCGAGCGTCGGATCAATGAACGCAAGGGTAGCGGTGCGACCCCGATGATGGAGGCGGCGGAGTGATGGGTGGCATATCTCTAGTTCACACGCTCATATACCTGCTCATATTGCCAATTTGGTCTTTGATCGTGGGTGTTCCGATCGCCAAGATTCTGGGTCGCTTGGGTTATTCCAAGGTGCTTGTGATTTTGGCGTTTCTGCCTTTGGTGAACATCGTCTCCCTTTGGATGTTCGCGAATGCTTCTTGGCCAAATTTGAATCAGCGAGGCACTAATGCCTAAGCTCACCGTAGACGGGATCGAGGTCGAAGTCCCCGCCGGCGCCACCGTGCTTCAGGCGTGCGAGGCGGCCGGCAAGGAAATTCCGCGCTTCTGCTATCATGAGCGGCTGTCGATCGCGGGCAATTGCCGCATGTGTCTCGTCGAGGTGAAGCCGGGGCCGCCCAAGCCTCAGGCGAGCTGTGCGCTGCCCGCCGCCGACAAGCAGGAAGTGTTCACCAGCACGCCGATGGTGAAGAAGGCGCGCGAGGGGGTGATGGAGTTCCTGCTCATCAACCACCCGCTCGATTGCCCGATCTGCGATCAGGGCGGCGAATGCGACCTTCAGGATCAATCGATCGCCTACGGCCGGGGCGCGAGCCGTTTCCACGAGAACAAGCGCGCCGTCACCGACAAATATATGGGCCCGATCGTCAAGACGACGATGACGCGCTGCATCCAGTGCACCCGCTGCGTCCGCTTTGCCCAGGAAGTATCCGGCATCGAGGAGATCGGCGCGATCGGTCGCGGCGAGAATATGCAGATTACCAGTTATCTGGAGCGCGCTGTCACCAGCGAGCTTTCCGGCAATGTCGTCGATCTCTGCCCGGTCGGCGCGCTGACCTCCAAGCCTTATGCATTCGAGGCGCGGCCGTGGGAGCTGAAGAAAACGGCGGCGATCGACGTGACCGACGCAGTCGGCACCAGCATCCGGTTGGACAGCCGAGGCCGTCAGGTGCTGCGCGCGCTGCCGCGGATCAATGAGGACGTCAACGAGGAATGGGCGCATGACAAGACGCGCCATGTCGTCGATGGTCTTGTCCGTCGCCGCCTGGATCGCCCGTTCGTGCGGCGGAAGGGTAAGCTGGTAGAGGCGACATGGGCCGAGGCTTTCGATGCGATCAAGGCGGTGAAGGCTGGCAGCAGCGTCGCGGCGATCGCAGGCGACCTCGTTGATGCGGAAACGATGTACGCCGCCAAGCTGCTGCTGAAATCGATGGGCTCGGAGTTGCTTGAAGGACGCCAGACCGGGCTTGCCTACGACACATCCAGCATCGCGGCGGTAAATTTCAACACGACGATCGCGGGTATCGAAACGGCGGACGTTATCCTGCTCATCGGCACCCATCTTCGCTGGGAAGCCCCGCTGGTCAACACTCGGATCCGCAAGGCAGTGAAGAAGGGCGCCAGGGTGTTCGCGATCGGGCCGGAGATCGATCTGACCTACAAGGCCGAATGGCTGGGTAATGATCTTGGCCTGCTCGGCAAATTGCCCGAGGCCGTGACTGAGGCTTTTGCGAAAGCCGAGCGTCCAGCGGTCATCGTCGGGGGCGGCGCGCTTGGTGCGGGCGCACACGGCGCATCGCTTGCGCTGGCAAAGAGCTTCAATCTCGTCCGGGATGGCTGGAACGGCTATAATGTCCTGCATATGGCGGCGAGCCGTATGGCAGGCCTGATGCTTGGCTACGCGCGGGACGGTGGCATCGCGACGGTTGCTGCCGCCAAACCAAAGCTGGTGTTCCTGCTGGGCGCCGACGAGGTAGCCCCGGATCGTTTCCCGGATGGCGTCAAGGTTTTCATCGGCCATCATGGCGACAAGGGTGCCGAGCAGGCGGACATCATCCTGCCCGCCGCCGCCTACACGGAAAAGCCCGGCACCTATGTGAACATCGAAGGCCGGGTACAGCGTGGCGACCGCGCGGTCTTCCCGCCCGGCGACGCTCGTGAGGATTGGGCGATCCTGCGCGCGCTGTCCGATGTGCTTGGCCACAAGTTGCCGTTCGACAGCTTCGATGCCCTGCGCGCGAAGATGGCGGCGGACGTGCCGGCACTGGGCAAGGAGGGACTCGCGACGTTCGAATGGGCACCGCCCGCGCTCGACGCCACAGTTTCCGGCCCGATGGCGGGCTATCCGATCAAAGACTTCTACCTCACCAATGCCATTTGCCGTGCAAGCCCGACGATGCAACGCTGCTCGGCCGAACTGATTCACGGCCAGGATTTCGCGGAGGCGGCGGAGTGAGGCAGCCGAGCCCTTGTAACCAAGCATCCACCTCCCCTTCAGAGGAGGGATGCAAGGGTGGGGCAGTGCTGAAAGGGCTCGAAGCCCTTGAGGCACTTCGTCTGTCCGAACTGCCGAGAGTCTTCTGGCGCGCAGACGCGCGCACCCACCCCTACACCCCTCCCTTGAAAGGGAGGGGGAGAGTCAGATGACCGCCTTCTTCCAATATTTCGGCCTGCCCTATGAAGGCGCCTGGTTCATCGCCACGATCGTGGGGATCCTGCTGATCGCCTTGCCGCTGATGCTGGCGGTGGCGATGATGATCTATACGGACCGCAAGATCTGGGCGGCGATGGCGCTCAGACGCGGGCCGAATGTGGTCGGCCCGTTCGGGCTGCTCCAGACCTTCGCCGATGGTCTCAAGGTGTTCCTTCAGGAAACGATCATCCCGGCGGCGGCCAATCGCGGGCTGTTCCTGCTCGCGCCGATCATCTTCTTTACCGTCGCACAGCTCGCCTGGGCGGTGATCCCGTTCGGGCCGGGCATGGCGCTTGCGGACATCAATGTCGGCCTGCTCTACATCCTCGCGATCTCGTCGATCGGTGTCTATGGCGTGATCATCTCGGGCTGGGCGTCCAACTCCAAATATCCCTTCTACTCAGCGCTGCGCGCCGCCGCGCAGATGGTCAGCTACGAAGTCTCGATCGGCTTCATCCTGATTTCGGTCGTGCTGTGGGCAGGCACCTTCAATCTCGGCGGCATCATCGAGGCGCAGCGCGGCCACATCCTGGGTGTCGTCAACGCCTTCGGGTTCAACCCGCTGCTGTTCCCGATGGCGGTGATGTTCTTCATCTCGTCGCTCGCAGAAACCGCCCGCGCACCGTTTGACCTGACCGAGGCCGAGAGCGAACTGGTCGCAGGCTACCAGACCGAATATTCGTCGATGAGCTTCGCGCTGTTCTGGCTTGGTGAGTATTCCAATGTGCTGTTGATGTGCGCGCTCAACGCCATCCTGTTCTGGGGCGGCTGGCTGCCTCCGGTCGATTGGGCGCCGCTTTACATGGTGCCGGGCATCCTCTGGTTCTTCGCCAAGATTCTGTTCTTCTTCTTCGTCTTCTCCTGGGTAAAGGCGACGGTGCCGCGCTACCGCTATGATCAGCTGATGCGGCTGGGCTGGAAGATATTCCTGCCGGTTTCGCTGTTCTGGGTATTCCTGGTGTCGGGCTATCTCATGCTGACGAGGTATGGGGTATGAGCGTTACTTCTCTTCTCGCCGTTTGGTTCGAGCGAAGTCGAGAACCGCAGCCGAGTGCAGTCGAGGCTTGCTCGGGCTGCTCGGACGGGCATCTCGACTTCGCTCGATGCGAACGGATTTTTTGCAACGGAATTACGGCATGAGCATCGGCTACATCATCAAGTCGTTCACGCTCTGGGAGTTCGTGAAGGCGCATTGGCTGACCTTGAAATATTTCTTCAAGCCCAAGGCGACGATCAACTATCCATTCGAGAAGAACCCGCTCAGCCCACGCTTCCGGGGCGAGCATGCGCTGCGGCGCTATCCGAACGGCGAGGAGCGCTGCATCGCGTGCAAGCTGTGCGAAGCGGTCTGCCCGGCGCAGGCGATCACGATCGAGGCCGAGCCGCGTGACGACGGCAGCCGCCGCACGACGCGCTACGATATCGACATGACCAAGTGCATCTATTGCGGCTTCTGCCAGGAAGCCTGCCCCGTCGACGCTATCGTCGAGGGGCCGAATTTCGAATTCGCGACCGAAACCCGCGAGGAACTGATCTACGACAAGTCCAAGCTGCTCGAAAACGGTGACCGCTGGGAACGCGCGATCGCGGCGAACCTTGCCGCCGATGCGCCGTATCGGTAGGGGGCGGCGTGACTGAAACCATACCAACCTCCGCTCATCCCGAGGAGCTGCTGAGCTTGTCGAAGCAGTGTCTCGAAGGATCCTTCGAGACGGGCTTTCGCCTTCGCTCAATCCCTCCTCAGGACGGGCGGGTTATTATGACAAAATGCGGGGGCATCTTGAACTCGTGATCCAGCTGATCGCCTTCTATCTCTTCGCAATTGTCGTCATCGCCAGTGCGGTACTGACGGTGACGGCGCGTAATCCGGTGCATAGCGTGCTGTGGCTGATCCTCGCCTTCTTCAACGCGGCGGGGTTGATGGTTCTCTGCGGTGCCGAGTTCATCGCGATGCTGCTTGTCATCGTCTATGTCGGCGCGGTCGCGGTGTTGTTCCTGTTCGTCGTCATGATGCTCGACATCGATTTTGCCGAATTGCGGGGGGGCTTTGCCAAATATGCGCCGTTCGGGATCATCCTGATCGTCGTGCTGGCGGCTGAAATGATCTTTGCGGTCGGTGCGTGGAAATCGGGCGGTCTTGCCATGAGCCAGCGCGCCGCGCCCACGCCCGAATCCGTGCCCAATATCGAGGCGCTCGGCACGCTGATCTACACCCGTTATCTGTTCATCTTCGAAGGCGCGGGCCTGGTCCTGCTGGTTGCGATGATCGGCGCCATCGTTCTGACCCACCGTGCGCGGGGCGGCACCCGCCCGCAAAACGTATCGCGCCAGAACCGGCGCAGGCCCGAGGACGCGACCCGCAACGTCAATCCGCCCGTCGGGCAGGGGGTGGAGCTGTGATGTTCGGTACGGAAAATATCCTCCCCGCAAGCGGGGAGGATTTATGATCGGCATCCAGCATTATCTGATCGTCTCGGCGATCCTGTTCGTGATCGGGGTGTTCGGTATCTTCCTCAACCGGAAGAATGTGATCATCATCCTGATGGCGATCGAGTTGATCCTGTTGAGCGTGAATCTCAATCTCGTCGCGTTCAGCGCGTTCCTCCACGATCTCGTCGGGCAGGTGTTCGCGATGTTCGTGCTGACGGTCGCAGCGGGTGAAGCGGCGATCGGCCTGGCAATCCTCGTCATCTATTTCCGCGGCCGCGCGACAATCGCGGTCGATGATATCAACCGGATGAAGGGGTGATGGTGAACAATTTCAAATTCCTTCCCGTGCCGGGGAGGAACTTCTCGTCATGATCACCGCAATCGTCTTCCTGCCGTTGTTCGCGGCGATCGTTGCTGGTCTCGGTAACCGTTTGCTCGGCAACACCGTCGCCAAGGCGATCACGACCGGCGCGCTGTTCGCGTCATGCGCGCTCAGCTGGCCGGTGTTCATCAGCTTTCTGCATGGCGATGCGGTCGCGCATGTTGTTCCGGTCCTGGACTTCATCCGTTCCGGCGCGCTCGATGTCGCGTGGGCACTCCGCGTTGATACGCTGACCGCGGTGATGCTGGTGGTGGTGACGTCGGTTTCCGCACTCGTGCACCTGTATAGCTGGGGCTATATGGCGGAGGACGACAGCCAGCCGCGTTTCTTCGCCTATCTCTCGCTCTTTACCTTCGCGATGCTGATGCTGGTGACGGCGGACAGCCTGGTCCAGATGTTCTTCGGCTGGGAGGGCGTTGGTCTTGCCTCCTATCTGCTGATCGGTTTCTGGTATCACAAGCCCAGCGCGAATGCCGCCGCGATCAAGGCCTTCGTGGTCAACCGCGTCGGCGATTTCGGCTTCTCGCTTGGCATTTTCGGCACCTTCCTCGTCTTTGGCACCGTGTCCATCCCCGCGATCCTGGAAGCGGCGCCCGGCATGGCGGGATCGACGATCGGGTTCCTCGGCGGTCGTTTCGATACGATGACGGTTTTGTGCTTGCTGCTGTTTGTTGGCGCGATGGGCAAGTCCGCGCAGCTTGGCCTCCACACCTGGCTGCCCGACGCAATGGAAGGCCCGACCCCGGTTTCCGCGTTGATCCATGCCGCGACGATGGTCACGGCTGGCGTGTTCATGGTGTGCCGTCTGTCACCCATGTTTGAAACCAGCGTGACGGCGATGCATGTCGTGACTTATGTGGGCGCGGCGACGGCGCTGTTCGCGGCGACGGTCGGCACGACGCAGACCGACATCAAGCGTGTGATTGCCTATTCGACCTGTTCGCAGCTCGGCTACATGTTCTTTGCCGCGGGCGTCGGTGCCTATGGCGCGGCGATGTTTCACCTGTTTACCCACGCGTTCTTCAAGGCGCTGCTGTTCCTCGGTGCGGGCTCGGTGATCCACGCGATGCACCATGAGCAGGACATGCGCTATTATGGCGCGCTGCGTAAGCATATCCCGCTCACCTTCTGGGCGATGATGGCTGGGACGCTGGCGATCACCGGCGTCGGAATTGCGAACGTGTTCGGGTTCGCGGGCTTCTATTCCAAGGACGCGATCATCGAGGCCGCCTTTGCCAGCGGCGGACAGCCCGGTGCGATCGCTTTCGTGGTTGCGGTGTTCGCCGCGCTGCTGACGAGTTTCTATTCGTGGCGGCTGGTGTTTCTCACCTTCTTCGGTGAGGCGCGCTGGGCGGGCAGCGAGCATATCCAGCATGCCGCACACGACGCGCAAGGACATGGCCATGACGACCATGAGGAGCCTTCGGCGGAAGGCGCCGGTTCCGATCCGCATGATGCCCATGCGCATGGGCACGACGCCCATCATCACGGCGAACATGCCGTTACTGGCACCGCAGGCTATCATCCACATGAAAGCCCGCTATCGATGCTGGTGCCACTGGTGCTGCTCTCGATCGGCGCGGTCTTTGCCGGCTTCTTCTTCCACGATGCCTTCATCGGCGCGGAGACCGGCGGCGGCTTCTGGAAGGGCAGCCTCGCGTTTAACGAGCATCTGATGCACGCAATGCACGAGGTGCCGCTTTGGGTGAAATATTCCGCGACGGTCGCGATGCTGACCGGCCTGCTGATCGCGTGGTGGGCTTATATCAAGGACACGACAATGCCGGCGAGGTTCATCGCGACCTTCCGGGGGCTGTACGACTTCCTGCTCCACAAATGGTATTTCGACGAACTCTACAATGTCATCTTCGTAAAACCCGCTTTCGCGCTTGGCCGCTTCTTCTGGAAGAGCGGCGATCAGGGTACGATCGATCGCTTCGGGCCGAACGGCGTGGCAGCCGTTGTCGTTGGCACGGGTGCAGCAGCACGCAAGCTGCAATCAGGCTATCTCTACACCTATGCGCTTGTGATGCTGCTCGGCCTTGCCGCGCTCGCGAGCTGGGCAATAGTGCGGTGATGGCAGCTATATGCCTTTTTTTCGTCATTCCCGCGAAGGCAGGAATCCACACACGCTACGTGGCGGATCGCTCTCAACGGCAGAGTTTATGGATCCCCCCCTTCGCGGGGATGACACTGGAATAGTATGAATCAGCTCGGTTTCCCAATCCTCACCCTCATGGTCGCCGTGCCGCTGCTCGCGGCCGTGATCTGCCTGTTCGCCGGTGCGGCCCGTGCCCGTCAGATAGCCCTGGTCGCGACGCTGGTCGATTTCGCGCTCGGCATAGTGCTCTGGATCAATTTTGATATCGGTGGTCCGCAGTGGCAGTTCGTCGAAAACGCGCCGATCTTCGGGCGCTTCGCCTGGGCAATGGGGATCGACGGCATCGCGCTGATGCTGATCGAGCTGTCCGTCTTCCTGATGCCGATCTGCATCCTCGCCAGCTGGGACGCGATCGAGAAGCGCGTTCCGGAATATATGGCGGCGTTCCTGCTGATGGAGGCGCTGATGATCGGCGTCTTCACCGCGCAGGATTTATTCCTGTTCTATATCTTCTTCGAAGCAGGTTTGATCCCGATGTACCTGATCATCGGCGTCTGGGGCGGCGCTGACCGGATCTACGCCAGCTACAAATTCTTCCTCTACACGCTGTTCGGTTCGGTGCTGATGCTGATCGCGATGCTGTGGATGGTACGTGAGGCTGGCACGACCGATATTCCAACGCTGATGGCCTATGACTTCCCGGCCAAAGCGCAGACCTGGCTGTTCCTCGCGTTCTTTGCAAGCTTCGCGGTCAAGATGCCGATGTGGCCGGTGCATACCTGGCTGCCCGATGCGCACGTGCAGGCGCCGACGGCGGGGTCCGTGATTCTCGCCGGCGTGCTGCTCAAGATGGGCGGATACGGCTTCATTCGTTTCTCGCTACCGATGTTTCCGGAAGCGTCGGCGCAACTCGTGTGGCTGGTCTTCGGTCTGTCGATGGTCGCGGTGGTCTATACCTCGCTCGTCGCGCTGGTGCAGTCTGACATGAAGAAGCTGATCGCCTATTCCTCTGTCGCCCATATGGCGTTCGTCACGATTGGCCTGTTCGCATTTAACCGACAGGGGATTGAAGGCGGCCTGATGGTAATGCTCGCGCACGGCCTCGTCTCGGGCGCGCTCTTCTTGTGCGTGGGCGTCATTTACGATCGGCTGCATACGCGCGAAATCGCACGCTATGGCGGTCTTGCGAACAACATGCCGAAATATGCGCTGCTGCTCATGTTCTTCACCATGGCATCGGTCGGCCTGCCCGGCACCGCAAACTTCGTGGGTGAATTCCTGGCGCTGGTCGGGGCCTATGAAGCGTCGAGCTGGGTCGCGTTTGTGGCCACCACGGGCATCATCCTGGGCGCAGCCTATATGCTCTATCTATATCGACGCATTGCCTTTGGCGTGCTCGACAAGCCGGACGTCGCGGCGATGCTCGATCTGTCAAAGCGGGAATTATTATGCCTCGTGCCGATCGCCCTCGCGACATTGTGGATGGGTATCTACCCGGAAAGTTTCCTTGCCCCGATGCGTAATGATGTAGGTGCACTTCTGGCGCGGATCGAGCGCGCGCGTCCGCAGGGTGACGCCAAACTCGCCCTCGGTAAGCCAACGCTTGTCAGCGCGAAACATAGGAAGGCACACTACTAATGTCGCTTTCCTCATCTTTGCTGCTGGTCTTGCCCGAGGAAATCCTGTCGCTCGGCGCGCTCGCCTTGCTGCTGGTCGCCGCATGGGCGGGGGACGGCAAGACCCGGCTGATCAGTTGGTTGTCGGTTGCTCTGCTCGCCGCTGCGGGCGTAGCGCTTAGCTGCGCCTCGGGCGTGGGCTTTGACGGCCTCTATCATGCAGACGCTTTCTCGCGCTTCGCCAAGGTGCTGATCTACGGGGCGGCCGCTGTTTCAATCGTCATCGCGCCGCGCTTCTTTGAGCAAGGCAGCGCTCTTCGTGCCGAATATCCGTTGCTGATTCTGCTTTCCGCGGTCGGCATGGGCATGATGGTATCGGCCGGTGACCTGCTGACGCTCTATGTGGGGCTGGAGCTGCAGAGCCTGGCCGCCTATGTGCTGGCCAGCTTCATGCGGCGTGACACGCGTTCTGCCGAAGCGGGCCTCAAATATTTCGTCCTCGGCGCCCTTGCCTCCGGTATCCTCCTCTACGGCATTTCGTTGCTTTACGGCTTTACGGGCACGACGCTGTTCGGTGGAATTGCCGCAGCAGCCAGGGACGGTATCTCGACCGGCGAACTGTTCGGACTGGTGTTCGTATTCGCGGGCCTCGCCTTCAAGATTTCGGCTGTTCCGTTTCACATGTGGACACCGGACGTCTACGAGGGCGCTCCCACACCTGTGACCGCTTTCTTTGCATCCGCACCGAAAGTGGCGGCGATGGGCCTGCTCGTGCGGGTAGCGATCGAAGCGCTCGGTCCAGCCTCAGCCAGCTGGCAACAGATCGTGATCTTTGCCGCGCTTGCTTCGACCATATTGGGCGGTGTTGCTGCGATCGGCCAGACCAACATCAAGCGGCTGCTCGCTTATTCGTCGATCAATAACGTCGGCTTTGCGTTGTTCGGCCTCGTCGCGGGAACGCCGGATGGAGTGGCGGCGACGATGAGCTACATGGCTGTCTATGTCGTCATGACACTCGGCAGTTTCCTGTGCGTTCTCCAGATGCGCGGCGCGGATGGCGTTCAGATTGAAACGATCGCCAGCCTGTCAGGCCTTTCGCGGACCCGTCCTGCGCTGGCCGCCGCCTTCGCGATCTTCATGTTTTCGCTCGCCGGCATTCCGCCGCTGTTTGGTTTTTGGCCAAAATTCCTTGTATTCGATGCCGTGGTCGGCGTCGGTCTGTGGCCATTGGCCGCGATCGGCATCGCTACATCGGTCATCGGTGCTTTTTATTATCTGAAGATCATCAAGACCATGTATTTCGACGAACCGGCCCCGGCGTTTGCGCCGGCAGGCAGCGTCCTCGAAAGCAGTTTGATAGCGCTGTCCGCCGTGGCGGTTTCCCCGCTGGGTTATCTCGGCATTCAATCGCTTGGCATGGCGAGCCTGGCGGCAGCGAAGGCGCTCTTCTGACGACCCGGATTCTATCTGTAGCCCTGACTAGGTCGACCAATGATGATGTGATGGCGCTGGGCCGGGATGGCGCAGAAGAAGGCATCTGGTTGCGCGCCGACGAACAGGTGAACGGCCGCGGACGTGATGGAAGGGTCTGGGTTTCGCCGCCCGGGAACCTCTATGCGAGTACCTTGGTGAGGCTCCGTGCTGCCGATCCTTTTGCCCCCGGTCTTGCGTTGATTGCCGGCATTTCTCTTCAGGAGGTCGCTGCCGCCTATGCGCCGGCGCAAACTCCGATGCTTAAATGGCCGAACGACCTGATGGTCGATGGTGCCAAGCTGGCGGGCATATTACTGGAGCGCGAACGCGAGCTGGTGGTGGCGGGTTTCGGTGTCAATCTGGCGCACCATCCGGACGGACTGGAACGGGCGGTCACGAGCTTGTCCGTGTTGAACGGTTCGGCGCCCAGTCCAGCCGATTTCCTCGTCAGTCTCGCGGACTCGTTTGCGCGCTGGCTGAGTAGCTGGCGAACGAAAGGGTTCGCCGCCGTCCGCACGCGTTGGCTCGAACGCGCCCATCCCGCCGGCACGCCGCTCAGCGTAAACATGATGGACGGCAAACGCATGGAAGGGCTGTTCGATGGTCTTGATGAGGCTGGAGCGCTCCGTTTACGTCTGGCAGACGGGATGCTTCATATCGTTCAAGCCGGCGACGTATTTCTGATATAGGCGATGTCATGCTCTTAGCGATCGATGCCGGAAACACCAATGTCGTCTTCGCGCTCGTTGACGGGGGCACGATCGTCGCGCGCTGGCGGATCGCGACCGATCCGCGCCGGACGGCGGACGAATATGCCGTGTGGCTCAATCAGCTTTTGATATTGGAAGGGCATGATCGCGGCGTGATCGACGCCGTAATAATTGCGACGGTGGTGCCGCGTGCGCTTCACAATCTGGAAGTGCTTTCGAGCAAATATTTCCAGGTGGTCCCTCTGATTGCGGGCAAGGATCCGGTCGAGTGGGGTATTTCGCTCGACGTGGAGGAGCCTTCATCCGTTGGAGCTGACCGGGTGGTCAACGCAATCGCGGCGCACAGTCTGCACGAAGGCGATCTGATCGTCGTCGATTTCGGCACAGCGACCACGTTCGACGTGGTGGATTATAGCGGCGCCTACAAAGGCGGTGTCATCGCACCGGGCATCAATCTGTCGCTCGACGCGCTTGTGTCTGCCGCGGCAAAGTTGCCCCGGATTGCAATAGAAGCACCCGCGAGCCAGAGCGTCATCGGCCGCACTACCGAAGACCAGATGCTGATCGGGGTTTATTGGGGCTATGTCGCGATGATCGAGGGCCTGGTCGAACGCATGAAAGCGGAAATCGGCAGGCCCGTGACCGTTATTTCCACCGGGGGACTTGCTTCACTGATCGATACGCATACATCGCTGTTTGACGCGATCGATCCCGATCTGACCATTCAGGGCTTGTGGTTGCTCTACGCCCGAACGAAAGCTTGATATGACACCCGGAAAAGAACTGGTTTTCCTGGCCCTTGGCGGGTCGGGCGAAATCGGCATGAACGTCAATCTCTACGGTACCGAAGGCAAATGGGTGATGGTCGATCTTGGCCTCACCTTCAGCGGAGGAGAGTATCCCGGCGTCGACCTGGTACTCCCGGATCTGACGTTTATCGAGGAGCGGCTGGACGATCTGCTCGGCATCGTTCTGACTCACGGGCACGAGGATCACATCGGCGCAATTCCCTATCTGGCTGGTGATCTGGGCGTGCCGATGTATGCAACGCCGTTCACCGCCGCGCTCATCAGAGCCAAGCTCGTCGAAGAAGGCATCAGCAACGATGTCGACCTGAATATCATCGAAAACGATGGTAGCCTTGAACTGGGACCGTTCAAGTTCACCTATATTCCGCTGGCACACTCGATTCCCGAAGGAAACGCCCTGCTGATCGAAACACCTTATGGGCGGGTATTTCACACGGGCGACTGGAAGCTGGATGACGAACCGCTGATGGGCGTGCCCAGCACGCCCGCGGAACTCACTGCCATAGGCGATCAGGGCATTCTTGCCCTCGTCTGCGATTCCACCAACGTCTTCAATCCGGAAACTTCCGGGTCGGAAGGCGGCGTACGCGATGGGCTGGATGAGGTTGTCAGGGCGGCTGAAGGTCGCGTGCTGGTCACGACCTTCGCCTCGAATGCAACGCGCCTGCAGACGCTCGGCCGCGTCGCGCAGGATTGCGGTCGCACGTTGTGCGTTGCTGGCCGTTCGCTCGACCGGATCATCAAGGCCGCCCGCAGCGTCGGTTATCTCCGCGACTTCCCCGAAACCGTCGATTTCGACGAAGCGATGAATCTCCCGCGCGGCGAGGTTATGATCATTGCGACGGGCGGGCAGGGGGAAAGCCGTGCCGCCCTTGCGCGCATCGCTTTCGATCAGCATCAGATCAAGCTGGCCGAAGACGATTTGGTGATTTTTTCCTCCCGTCAGATTCCGGGCAACGAACTGGCGATCGGCCGCATCCAGAATGCACTGGCGACCAAGAAGGTCAGGATGGTGACAGATCGACAGGCGGAAGTGCATGTTTCCGGTCATCCAGGCCGGCCGGACCTTGCCGCGATGTACGGCTGGATCCGTCCTGAAATCTTGCTGCCCGTCCACGGCGAGATGCGTCACATGGCGGAGCAGGCGCGCTTCGGGCTTGAACAAGGTGTTCCGAAAGCCGTGGTCCAGGGCAATGGTACCGCGCTGCGGCTCGCACCTGATGGTCCAGCGGTGATGGGCTACGAGAAGGTCGGGCGGCTGGTGCTTGACGGCGACGTCATATTGCCCGCCGACGGCAACACCGTGAACGAACGCAGGCGTGTCGCTTTGCACGGATATATCGCGGTTACGGTTGCGCTGGACGGGAGCGGTCGCCTGAAGGGTGCGCCAGCCATCCAGATCTATGGCATACCGGTCGAGGAAGATCGCGATCGGTTTCTTGAAGAGGCTGAAGATGCCATCATCGATGCCGCGAACAGTCCCGGGGCTATCGAAAAGCGGAAGGAGGCTATCCGTCTCGCCGTGCGCCGCACCGCGACCCGGTGGACCGGAAAGAAGCCGATCGTCGCGATAAGTGTAATCGAGATCTGACGATGAAATGGACGTCGATCGCGGCCATCTATTTTTTGTTCTGGGCGCTCAGCTTTTTTCTGGTGTTGCCGTTCCGGCTTCGGTCCAGCAACGACGATGAAGCCTTTGTCCCGGGGCAGGCCGAAAGTGCGCCGCCGCGTTTCAGTTTCTTGCGAACCGTGAAATGGACGACGGCGGTGGCCGTCGTCTTGTTCGGCTTATATTACGCGAATTATATCAACCGCTGGATCGCGCCGGACATGATTGACTTCTTTTCCGGCGCCGCCGAACGGTCCCACCCGCGATAGGCCAGGGAGATCAGGCGAGTTTCAGGCCCGCCAGATTCATCTCCGTCGTCAGCTTGCCGTTTGCTTCATCCGCAAGCTGACTGCGGAGCGCGGGAAAGATGGTGTCTTCTTCCTCGCGCATATGGGTTTCCAGCGCAATGCGCAGCTCCCGCACCTTATCCAGCCATGCGGAACTGCTCTTGGGTGTGTGCGCCAGATCATAGAGAAACTGCTTCACATATCCATGATCGTGGTTGAGATGGTCGGCATCCTCGGTTTCGTGATGGTCGCGCAGTGCGGGATAGACGACGTTTTCCTCTTCGAACGCGTGCTTGATGAGCGCGTGCTTGAGTTGCGCGAACAAGATGGTCCGCTTCGTGGTCTGTTCGTTCGTCGTCGCCTCGATCTTGTCGAGCAGCTTGAGCGTGGCGCGGTGTTCAGCGGTCAGTGCTTCCAGCCAGTCGCCTGCCATGGCGGTCGGGGCCTGTGCCGCCACCTTTCTGCCCACTGTCGCCAGGATACCCGCGAGCAGTCCGGCGGCGGCAACGCCAATCATGGCGCCTTGCCCGAAGCCTGAATTCGCTCTTGCTGACTTGTCGGGCGCTTGCGATGTATTGTCTTTCGTCTTGGTAGTGCTGGTCGCCATGATAACCTCCTCGGTTTCCGACTTCCAAAACCCGGCGCAGCCCGCGTAGTTCCGGTAAGGTGACAAGTTCTAGCCGATTGCCGCTCTGAGTTCTGCAATCCACGCATCCGCCACGGAGTCCGACGGTGCGCGCCAGTCGCCACGCGGACTCAGGCTTCCGCCGGGCGAAACCTTGGGGCCATTGGGAATGGCGGAGCGCTTGTACTGGCTGGTGGCGAAGAAGCGCCGGAGAAATATCTCAAGCCAATGGACGATCGTCGTCAGGTCATAGCCGGCTTTTCGATGTTCCGGATAACCGTGCGGCCATGAGCCCGCGGCGGGGTCGCGCCAGGCGTGCCAGGCGAGAAACGCGATCTTGGATGGCGGTAGGGCCTGGCGCAGCACATGATACAGGAAGAAGTCGTGCAAGGCGTAGGGGCCGATCCGGTCTTCCGTGCTTTGCATCGCGCCGCTGGCATCGGCGGGCACGAGTTCGGGCGATATTTCCGTGTTCAGGATCGCATCCAGTATCACGCAAGTGTCGCTGTTGAACTGGCAATTCTGCACCGTCCAGCGAATGAGGTACTGGATCAGAGTCTTGGGCACGCCGCTGTTCACCGCATAATGGCTCATATGATCGCCGACGCCATAGGTGCACCAGCCGAGAGCAAGCTCGCTCAGGTCACCCGTGCCGATCACGAAGCCGTTTCTGCTGTTGGCCGCGCGAAAGAGATAGTCGGTGCGCAAACCGGCCTGCACATTTTCGAACGTGATGTCGTAAACCGCCTGGCCATTGGAAAAGGGGTGATCCAGATCCTTCAGCATCTGGGTTGCGGCCGGACGGATATCGATTTCACCCGCCTCTACCCCCATGGCCTTCATCAACGCCCACGCATTGGACTTGGTGCTATCGCTCGTCGCGAAGCCCGGCATGGTGTAGCCGATCACGGTGCTGCGCGGCAGGCCCAGCAGGTCGCAGGTCTTTGCGGCGACGATCAGGGCGTGGGTGGAGTCGAGCCCCCCGGAAATCCCGATCACCATATGTTCGCCACGGGTTGCTTCGAAACGGCGGGCGAGGCCATCGACCTGGATGTTGAAGGCTTCGTAGCAATCCTGTGCCAGCCGCTCCGGGCGATTGGGAACGTAGGGAAAGCGGCGTTGCCGGCGTTCCAGGCCGATATCCGCATCCTGCAACGGATGATCGAACATGATGCGCCGGAAGCGGGTCTCGGGATGGCCGGCCGCGACGGCGGTATCGTTGAAGGTGCCGACGCGTATGCGCTCGAGCCGCAGGCGCTGGACGTCCACATCCGCAACGATCAATTGCGGCGTGCGGGCGAAGCGTTTGGACTCAGCAAGCAGGTCGCCCATTTCGTTGATCAGGCTCTGACCGTCCCAAGCCATGTCGGTCGTGCTTTCCCCGGTGCCTGCGGCCGAATAGACGTAGGCCGCACAGCAACGCATCGCCTGCGACGCACACAGAAGCGCGCGATCGTCGGCCTTGCCGATGATGATATTGGATGCCGAGAGATTGCAGAGGATCAGCGCGCCCGCCAGCGCGCCGCTGGTGGACGGCGGCGCGGGCGACCAGAAGTCTTCGCAAATCTCGGCATGGAAGACGAAATCCGGATGGGTTGTCGCAGCAAAAATGAGATCGGTGCCGAAAGGAGCCGTTTGCCCGGCAACCGCGATGTCGAGTCCCGACAGGCCCAAGCCGGATGCGAACCAGCGCTTTTCATAGAACTCGCGATAGTTTGGCAAGTAACTCTTGGGCACAACACCCAGCACCACCCCACGCGCGATCACGACAGCGCAGTTGTAGAGCCGGCCGTTCCGTCGAAGCGGCGCTCCCATGATCAGCACGGGGCGGATGTCGCGGCTCGCCTCGACAATCTGCGCCAGCCCGGCTTCGACCCCTTCTAGCAGCGCGTCCTGCGTCAGCAGGTCATCGATCGCGTAAGAGGAGATGTTGAGCTCGGGAAAGAGCAGGAGGTCGGCCGCCTTGGCGTCCGCAGCAAGAGCGCTCTCTATCGTCGCCTGCGCATTGGCGGCGGGCTCGGCGACGGTCACGGCAGGCGTCGCCGCGGCGACGCGAACGAGATTGTGCCGATGGATTGATGAAAAGGGCAGGGCGGCTGTAGTCACATCATGCTCCGGTTTCTGTCCCGATAGCAGGATTTCGCGCCAAGATGATAGCGTCCGTCGGGGTTGCGTGATGCAAGGAGAGGAACACCCGCCCATGGCACCTTTCCGGGACGCCTGGCGTTACCAAAGAGGCGGGTGATCGCTACAGTAATAAAGTTACCCTACATGGAAATATACTTGCTCTAAGACGCAGCTCCTACCATATTGGAAGCACAACCCAAAAAGGGTGCAGAGGATGACCGAACGGGATCAAGCAAGAGCGAATTTGCCGCCCCTGGAATTGCATGTTCCCGAGCCGCGCTTCCGGCCGGGTGATAAGGTGGATTTTGCCGATTTCGTGATACCGCCCGCCGGATCCGTCGAGCGGCCCTCTATCGCGTCGCCCGCCGGCATCATGCGGGACTGCGCCTATGGCCTGATCCGCGTGCTGGACGAAAACGGGAATGCGGTCGGGGCGTGGAACCCGAAGATCGAGCCGGACCGCTCGCGGGCGATGCTGCGCCACATGGTGCTTGTCCGCGCGTTCGATGACCGCATGTATCGGGCGCAGCGCCAGGGAAAGACGAGCTTCTACATGAAGTCCACGGGTGAGGAGGCAACTGCCATCGGTGCTGCTCATGCGCTAGACAATGAGGACATGTGCTTCCCGAGCTATCGACAGCAAGGCCTGCTGATTGCGCGCGACTGGCCGCTCAAGGACATGATCTGCCAGATATTCAGCAACACCGGCGATCGGCTGAAAGGCCGTCAACTGCCGATCATGTATTCCGCCAGGGAGGCGGCTTTCTTCTCGATCTCGGGCAACCTTGCGACGCAATGCCCGCAGGCGGTTGGCTGGGCGATGGCGAGCGCCATCAAGGGCGACACACGGATAGCGGCAGCCTGGTGTGGGGAAGGGTCGACAGCAGAAGGCGACTTTCACGCAGCGATGACCTTTGCCACGGTCTACCGCGCGCCGGTGATGCTCAACGTCATCAATAACCAGTGGGCAATCTCGTCCTTTTCTGGTTTTGCCGGGGCTGAGGAAACGACCTTCGCCGCGCGCGCCTTGGGCTATGGCATTGCCGGGCTGCGGGTCGACGGCAATGACGTGCTGGCGGTCTATGCCGCGACCGACTGGGCGGCGGAGCGCGCGCGGAACGGCCACGGCCCCACCCTGATCGAGCATTTCACCTATCGGGTCGAAGGGCATTCAACCTCCGACGATCCCTCGCGTTATCGCGCGGCGGAAGAAAGGACGCTTTGGCCGCTTGGCGACCCTATCGCCCGGCTGAAGCAGCATCTCGTTGCGCAGGGCGAGTGGGACGATGCACGTCAGGAGGCGCTTGAGGCGGCCTGCATCGACGAGGTGCGCGCGGCCATGCGCGAGGCGGAGGCGTTGGGTGTGCTGGGCGATGGGCTTCGCCATCACAGTTTCGAGACTATGTTCGATGATGTGTTCGAGGAGATGCCCCAGCATCTGAAAGAACAGCGTGACGCCATGGTCGCCGAGCGGAAGGCGGCTGGCCTGTGACCAGCATGACGATGATTCAGGCGATCAACAGCGCGCTCGATGTCGTCATGGGCGTCAATGACGACGTTATCGTGATCGGGGAGGATGTCGGCTATTTCGGGGGCGTCTTCAAGGCAACCGCCGGTCTTCAGGCGAAATATGGCAAGACCCGTGTGTTCGACACGCCCATCAGCGAGTGCGGTATCATCGGGGTTGCGGTCGGCATGGCGGCTTATGGTTTGCGTCCGGTGCCGGAGATCCAGTTTGCTGACTATATCTATCCTGCGTTCGATCAGATCGTGTCCGAAGCTGCCCGCTTGCGTTATCGCAGCGTCGGGGAGTTCACCGCTCCGCTGACCGTGCGTGCGCCATTTGGCGGCGGCATATTCGGGGGCCAGACACATAGCCAGTCACCGGAAGGCATTTTCACGCATGTCGCGGGGTTGAAGACGGTCATTCCATCCACACCCTATGATGCGAAGGGGCTGCTGATCGCCGCGATCGCGGACAATGATCCCGTCATATTTTTCGAGCCGAAGCGCATTTATAATGGCCCGTTCGACGGGCACTATGATCGTCCCGTAACGCCCTGGTCCCGGCATCCCGCGTCGGACGTGCCGGATGGGCACTACATCGTCCCCCTGGGCAAGGCAGCGATTGTTCGCGAAGGCGCGGACCTCACGATTCTGGCCTATGGCACGATGGTTCATGTCGTTGCGGCATTCGTGGCGGAACATGATCTGGACGCTGAAATAATCGACCTGCGGACGCTGGTGCCGCTCGATATCGATGTGATCACGGCTTCGGTCGAAAAGACCGGGCGATGCATGATCGTGCATGAGGCGACGCGCACCGGCGGATTTGGCGCGGAACTGTCGGCCCTTGTCCAGGAGCGCTGCTTCTATGCGCTTGAGGCGCCGATAGAACGCGTGACGGGCTGGGACACTCCCTATCCGCATGCGCTGGAGTGGGCGTATTTTCCCGGGCCTGTCCGGCTGGGCGAAGCCTATAAGCGATTGATGGAGGGCTAGATGGCGAAATTCGCGTTCCGCTTGCCAGATATCGGCGAAGGCATCGCAGAGGCTGAGATCATCGCCTGGCATGTCAAGATTGGAGATCAGATCGAGGAGGATCAGCCGCTGGCCGATCTGATGACGGACAAGGCCACGGTTGAAATGGCGGCGCCCGTGTCCGGCACGCTTGTGGAGCGGGCAGGCGAGGTTGGCGATGTGATCGCGATCGGATCGACCCTCGCCACATTTGATATCAATGGCGCTGATCCGGGCCCGGAGACCGATGCTGCAGGCGCGCCTGAACCAGATAAAGAAGCTGCCGTCGACGAAGGCCCAGTCGCCCTTTTAGATGAAAGGCGAGCGCCCGTGCAGCGCGTCCTGGCGTCACCAGCCGTTCGCGCCCGCGCCATGGATCTTGGTCTTGACCTGTCGACGATCAAACCGGCGCATGGCGAGCGCATCCGCCATGGTGATCTTGACGCCTTCCTGCGCTACGCGGGCAAAGCCGCGGCCGTACCGGCCATTGCCGACGGGGCGGTCGAGACGATCAAGATCGTGGGTCTGCGGCGGAAAATCGCCGAGAAGATGGCGGAGTCCAAGCAGCACATTCCCCACTTTTCCTATGTCGAGGAATGCGACGTTACCGAACTGGGGCGCCTGCGCGCGGTGCTGAACATGGAGCGCGGCCAGCGCCCCAAGCTGACATTGCTGCCCTTCCTCATTCGCGCGCTTGTCCGGGCGGCTTCCGAATTCCCGATGGTTAATGCGCGTTACGACGATGATGGAGGTGTCGTTACCCGTCATGGCGCCGTGCACCTCGGCCTTGCCACGCAGACACCGGACGGATTGATGGTGCCGGTCATCCAGAATGCCGCGCAACATGACCTGTGGGCGCTGGCCGGAGAAGTCGTGCGCCTGTCGGAAGGCGCGAAGGCAGGAAAGCTGAAAGCGCAGGAATTGTCGGGCTCCACGATCACCCTGACCTCCCTTGGCGCGCTTGGTGGTATCGTTTCCACGCCGATCATCAACCGGCCCGAGGTGGCGATCGTGGGCGTCAACCGTATCGTCGAGCGCCCCGCACTGGTCGACGGGCAATTGGTCCAGAGGAAGCTCATGAACCTTTCGTCGAGCTTCGACCATCGCATCGTCGATGGCTATGACGCGGCGCGCTTCATTCAGGCGATCCGGCGTCTCCTGGAGACACCGGCGCTGATTTTCACCTGAGCTGGGGCGGCACTTTACCGGCTGGACTTGCCCTTCTTGTGCTCGCCTTTCACCCAACGCACCGTGCCGGAACTGGCACGCATCACGACGCTTTCCGTCGTCATGCAGTCCTTGCGGCGTTTCACGCCTTCCAGCAGCGAGCCATCGGTGACGCCGGTAGCGGCGAAGATGGCGTCGCCCTTCACCAGTTCGTCGAGCTTGTAGATCTTGTCGAGATCGGTGATGCCCCATTTGCGCGCACGACCACGTTCGTCATCGTTGCGGAAAAGCAGGCGCCCTTCGAATTGCCCGCCGACACAGCGAAGAGCCGCCGCTGCCAGCACTCCTTCCGGCGCGCCGCCTGAACCCAGGTAGATGTCGATGGTGGTGTCGGGGTTCGTGACCGCGATCACGCCGGCGACGTCGCCATCCGGGATGAGCATGATGCCGCAGCCCAGCTTGCGGAGTTCGGCGATCAGCTTTTCGTGGCGCGGGCGATCCAGCACGCAGGCGATGATCTCATTCGGCTTCACGCCCTTGGCGGCGGCCAGCGCTTCGACATTTTCGGTCGGGGTCTTGTTGAGGCTGACGAGCCCCTCCTCGTAGCCCGGGCCGATCGCCAGCTTGTCCATATAGACGTCCGGCGCGTTCAGCAGGCCGCCTTCTTCGGCGATCGCAAGCACGGCAAGGGCGTTAGGCCCGGCCTTCGCGGTGATGGTCGTGCCTTCCAGCGGGTCCAGCGCGATGTCGATCCTGGGGCCGGTACCCTGGGCGCAGCCGACCTTCTCGCCGATATACAGCATCGGGGCTTCGTCGCGCTCGCCTTCGCCGATGACGACCGTGCCATCGAACTCCAGATCGTTGAAGGCGGCGCGCATCGCTTCGACCGCTGCCGCATCGGCAGCCTTTTCATCGCCCCGCCCGATCATCGAGGATGCCGCTATCGCAGCCGCTTCGGTGACGCGTACCATTTCGAGCACGAGAACGCGATCGAGTGCCTTGCTTGCCGTGACCATCGCTTATCAAATCCCTTTCAAATCGCGCTCCGGTTAAGCGAGGCGCGTTACATTGTCGAGACCAGCCAAAGACTTCCCGCCTGCTTTACAGGTCCAGTATGTGCATCAGCATGGGTTTACCGTTCACGCTTTCAGACCCCGCAAGTTGCTTCAGCGCAGCCTGTACCGAGGCCTGCGGCGCGTTGTGAGTCACCATGACCAGCACAACATTGCCGTCGGCAGCGGTACCACGCTGAATCAGACTTTCTATCGATACACCGGCATCCCGCATTGCAGCAGTGATTTCTGCGAGCACGCCAGGTTTGTCCGCCACGGCGAAGCGCAGATAGAAGCGGCCGACCCGCTTGCCGACCTCCGCAGCGCCGGGCGTGCTGAGATTATCGACCGGCATGGCAAAGGCGGGCCCATATTCGCCGCGTGCGATGTCGATAAGGTCGGCGACGACGGCGGAAGCGGTTGGCCCTTCACCGGCGCCGCGCCCTTCGAACACCAGGCGGCCGACGAAATTTCCCTCGGCCACGACCGCGTTGAGCGATCCCGTGACGTGCGCCATCGGATGTCTGAAGGGCACGAGACAGGCGTGGACGCGCTGGAGCAGGCCGGTTTCCGTCGCTTCGGCTAGCCCGACCAGCCGGATGCGAAAGCCGAGCGCCTTTGCCTCCGATATGTCGGCGGCGATGACATGACGGATGCCGTCGATCGCAACGGTGTCGAAATCGATGCGGGTGCCGAAAGCGAGGCTGGCGAGGATGGACAGTTTGTGCGCCGCATCAACGCCATCGATGTCGAAGCTGGGATCGGCTTCGGCATAACCCAGCGCCTGCGCCTCGGCGAGGACATCGCCGAAGTCGCGGCCTTCTTCCTCCATGGCGGTGAGGATATAGTTGCAGGTGCCGTTGAGGATGCCATATACCCGGGCGATCTCATTGGCGGCGGCACCTTCCCGCAGTCCCTTGATCACGGGTATCCCGCCAGCGACCGCGGCTTCGAACTTCAGCGCGGCGCTTGCCGCTTCGGCAGTGCGGGCGAGCTCAAGCCCGTGATGGGCGATCATCGCCTTGTTGGCGGTGACCAGCGCCTTGCCGGCTTTCAGCGTGCCGCGTGCCAGGGTGAGGGCAGGACCATCGGACCCGCCGATCAGCTCCACCACCGCATCGATGTCGGGCCGCTCCACCAGGCTCGCCGCGTCGTCGACCCATTCGAACCTGCGCAGATCGACGCCGCGATCACGCGCCCGGTCACGCGCCGACACGGCCACGATCTCGATGGAGCGCCCGGCGCGGCGTTCGATGAGGGCGCGGTTCGCGTCCAGCAACTTGACGACGCCCGCGCCAACCGTACCCAAACCTGCCAGCGCGATGCGCAACGGCTGACCCATATCACTCCCTCGAATCTTGTGCAGCGCCCATCCCTTTACGCGGCAATGGGCAAATTGCCATGCTTTCCGCTCATTGACCGTTCAGGCGGCAGGCGGTTTATACCGGGTGAGTTACGATCTCCGCTGAAAAGGCCCGGAAAACCATGAAGACAGCCACCATCCTCCTCCTGCTCGGCGCGACGTTGCTGACCGCGTGCAACACGGTGTGGGGCGTCGGGCGGGACGTCCAGTCCGTCGGACGCGCCGTCGAGAAAAGCTCCGACTGAGCGGGGTCACGCCCGCGTTGACGCTGCCTTCCAGCGGGCGATGCTCTCGGCGGGCCAGACGGCCTTCACGTCATAGAAATCCTGGGCGGTCGGCACATCGTCGGGGACGACCAGCCAGGGCGCCCTGGATCGCAGGTAGAAGTGCACATCGGGCGTTACCGCCGCCGGATCGTCCAATGTGCCCGCGGCGACGAACCGGATCACATCGCCCATATTGTAGTTGCTCCAGAGCCGCGCGCCGCACGAAGCGCAGCGATGAATGGTCTGCTGGCCACCGCTGCCCGTCGTCACCCCGTTCGTCACGATATCGCCGGACAGCAAACAGACGTTTTCGGATTCGGTGACGATATTGACGGTGACCGGCGCGCCGGAAAGCCGCTGGCAATCCGTACAGTAGCAGGCGTTGACCACGATGGGCGCGCCCACAAGTTCATACCGGATCGCACCGCACAGGCACCCGCCCGTCAGGGTCTTTTCCGTCTCCATCATACAAGCTGGTGCTTCAGGGTGATCTCCGCCTTGAGCAGTTTGGAGATCGGGCAATTGGCCTTCGCATCGGCGGCGATTTCAGCGAACTTCGCCGGATCGATGCCAGGGATGGAGGCGGTGAGATCGAGATCGGAGCGGGTGACGCTGAAGCCGTCGCCATCCTTGTCGAGCGTGACGGCGGCCTTCGTCTCGAGCGTGCCTTCCGCAAAGCCGGCGCGGGCAAGCGCGAAGCTGAGCGCCATGGTGAAGCAGCCGGCGTGGGCGGCCGCGACGAGTTCCTCGGGATTGGTGCCCTTTTCGTCGCCAAAGCGGGTATTGAAGCCATAAGGGGTCTCATCGAGAACGCCCGACTGGCTGGAGATGTGGCCTTTCCCGTCCTTGCCAAGGCCTTCATAGCGTGCGGTTGCGGTGCGGATCATCGATGCTCTCCCAATGGATTGCCCCCGCCCCAAGGTGGCGGACCCGACGGGGAATGCAAGAGGGGATTCTCGACACTTCGCGGTTGCAAAAATGTAAATCGTTAATGCAGAAAACGCGCTTGGCGAAGATTATGCATAATGGGAATGGTGCAGCGCACAACAAGCGGATGTCTGGCGGTAGGACCCTTCAATCGAAAGGAATACCACCATGAAGAAACTGGTCTCCACTTTTATACTTTCCTCCTTCATAGCAGTTGCAGCAACGCCCGCGCTTGCGGAAACCCTCACATTTTCCCGCGATGGCCAGGACTATGTCGCTGACGTCACGACGAGCCCAACCGGCGTCACCAAGATCGTTGGCCGCAATCTGACGACCTACACGGCATTCAACCTGAAACTGGCGAAAAATCACGTTTCCGGCGTCTATGGCGCTTCGACGATGACGTTCCAGACGCCAAAGCAGGACCAGGTCATCGCCAGCCGTTAAAAAAGCGCCTCCGCCGGTGCGGTTTGCCGGGCGATGGAGCCAGCACCGCACCACAGGGCGACCAAGCGCCAGAAAAATCCGTTATTCCGTGTACTTAAGTGCAGAATTTAACATTCTTTTTGCAATGCAACAATGTTAGTATCTTCTTAACCGCAGAACGACCCCAACGGTGCGGCGGGAATGGTCAGCAAGGAGAGCTGCCGCTTCAGGGACGGAGGCTCGCATGCATATACTTACCCGTACCCGTTACCACCTCGCGCGTGAGCAGAAATGCCGCGACATGGCCGACCGCGCCGCCAATCCGCGCCTTGCCGGACTGCACGACGAGATGGCCGACTATCATGCCAGACTGGCCAATATGGAAATCGTCGATCCTCCGACACGCGGGAATCGCTAGGCCGGCCAAGTGGATAACTCGCCGCGCGCAAGTATTACGGGCGCCGCTGGCGGCGGAAGTTGCGGAAACGCGCCATGGCGTCAAGCGCCGCGCCATAATCGCCACCCGCCGGCGGCTGCCCGTCGACCCACCGGTCCGCGCCGACCCCGCCGCCGATCGCGAGAAATGCGTCGCGCAACGCGTCCATTTCCGGATCGTTATGCTCATCGGGCACCATGTCATCATCCTGATCTTCGTCCACGGGATCGTCGCCGTCCCGATCATCGCCTTCGCCGCTGGAACCGGAGGATTCGCTTGCCGCGACAGGCCGGGCATCTGACGCGTCATCGTCGGCCGAACCAGAATCCGCTTCATCGGCATCGTCAGCCGCGTCGCCGGCAAGGCCGAAATGCTCGTCGCGCGCACGACTGTCTTCCTCCGCGCGCTGCGCCAGTTCGGCAGCGCGCTGGGCATCGGCGACCCCGAACTCCGCGTCGGTCAGCGAACGCGAATAATCCTTGTCGCCATAATAGCCGTCCTCATCGCCGTCGAAATCCTCGGGCGGCGGAAAATCGGTGCGCCAATCATCGAACTCGTCGAGCCAGACACGCGCGCGCGGCGCAGCGGGCGCATCATCGTCTGTTGGGTTTGGTTGAGGAAGTTGAGACATGCCATCGGCATCCACCGCCATGGCATCATCGCCATGATCCATCGCGGGAGGCGGGAACAACGCGATAAGGCCGGCGGCCTCCGCGCGCAGCCATTGTTGGCCAGTCCAGCCGGCACGGTTCGCCGGATCGAGATCACTGACATCGGTTTCTGTCGCGAGCGCCGCGCCCCCCCGGATATAGCGGTCGGCCCGCGCGAGCTGGAGGATCGGATCGAGATCGGTCATGCGATCCGGCGTGCCGCCCGTATCCGCGCCGACGGCAAGAGACGTGCGTGCAGCGAGGAAGAGGCCGGCGCGGGCAGGGCCCTCGTTCTTTTCGACCATGTCGAGAAACGCCTCGAAATCCTGCGCGATCAGACGGGCGGCCTGGCCGGCGCTGCCGCTATTGTTCAGCACTTCGGCCTGACGATCGAGCCGGGTGAGCGTGGCCATGGCGAGGCGATTGTCGTAATAATGACGGATGGTCTCGCGGCCGTCCGCATGGGTGATGGTGACAGTCTGGCCGTCGAGCGCGCGTTCGATCAGCGTATCGGCGTAGACATTGCGGGCATTGAGCAATGCCGCCTGCCAACCGAGATTGAAGGCCGCGCCAGCCGCGCGCTGGCGGAAGGCATAGGCCGATTGCGGCGTCAGGTTGACGATCCGGCACGCAGATTCCACCGTATTGCCTTCGGCGATCCATTCCAGAAAGACGCGCTGACGCGCCGGCGTCCATCCGCGCTGCGGCAAATCCCCATTGCGCCAGGGGCGACCATTGGCGGGGTTAAGCTCCTCCGACTGATAATAGGGATCGCCGGGCTTGGGCTGGTTGATCACGAGATCGGCCGGATCGATCGTGCCGATATTGGCGGCCGGGTTCGGGATGTAACCGTCATCAACATCCTCTGGAACATATTGGATGCCAGACGGGGCTGAGTGGTGAAAGTCGAGGTTGTCGCTCATGGTCAGCTCCTTGGGTAAAAGGGGCTGACCACTTATCCTATCTGGTTGGCTGTAGGACAGGGGCACCGTTGCGAGTTTCTTAGAGAGGAGTAGCTTCCATGTCGTAGACGATGCTTTCGACTATTTGGCCGAACTGGTGAAGCGTTGGAATAACCGGCTCTCCGTCCACAATGTGTTCCTCGCCAAACGCTATCGTGAATCTAACTTCTACGTACGGCTGCACTTGAGGGTGAATGTTGGCGAAGGTCGCAATTACATCACCATCTTTAAGCGGGTAGGCGGCTTCACCCATAGTGATTTTAGCCCCACCGGAAACATCGTCTCCAGTGAAGGGAAGGCTGAAGCCAATTTTCTTGTCCACAAACCCGGCCGCGACAGGAACAAGCAGGACGTGCTTGTCGAGAATGTCGAGTTGATGAAGCTTCCAGAGGAGGTCATTTCCTCCCTTATATGGTTTCAGGCGGCATATGATGTCCTGCGCCGCGATTTTGAGCCTCTTCATTTTACTCATGCCGAAGCGTTTAAATTCATCGACATTTCCAGAGATCGGGAAATACGTCTGAGATATCGCTGCACGGCTCGCATGTAGATTTTCGCGAGCGAGTTCGACGGCAAGGACGTCGAGGGCCGCCCTGAGATTGTGGATTACATCTCCAACCATGGGTCCAAATACAAGGGGGACTTCCTTCGACACGGAGACTTTGATCTCGTGTACGCCGGTATTCGCATCGAACTTTCCGACAGTTTTGTACGGGCGCTCATTCATAAAAGCTTCGATGGCCGAATTAAGCTCTTGGAGATGGCGTTTGGACCGTTCGATCTTTAGCTTAGCTCCCAAGAAACGGATTGATGAAGCACTGTCGGGCAATTGCGCAATCTCCTAATAGAGACGCAGATGAAACGTACTCCGAAGCGGAGACGGAGGCGCGGGAGCGCAAGGCATTAAATCAGATGATCAGCACGCTTCTTATGCCGCACAAGCCTAACAAGGAAAAACCGAAAGAGTCTCAGTCAAAATAGCGCTTTCGGCGCGTGCCGATAACGCGCTCGGGACCGACCTTCTCTGGTGGCGCTTTGATCAGTCCTTCCAGGGTTCCACACCGACGCACTTCTTCCAGATGCCGCCGACCGTGCCGAATTCCTTGCGATATTCGATACGGCTGCCCTTTTCCTCCGGATAGATCGAGAAAGCCAGCGACACGCCGCCATAGCCGTTTTTGAGGAGAATGACCTTGGAGCCATCATCCTTGTCGAGCGCCGATGTATTGTTCTTGTTCGCGAGGCAAAATGCAACTTCGTTGACGCTGTGCTCGGAGTGATAAACTTGTGTTGGTTCCTTGCTCAGAACTTTCTGTGTGGAGGCGCAACCCGACACTGCCGACAGGACAACGACGCCAATCCAAATATTCTTCATCCTTTTTCTCCTCCGTGATGATTTGTAACATTGGGTGACGGCTCCGCCGGAAGGACACAGGCTACGTCTGCGCTTCGCAAGTGCCGTTTTATGGCAAGGCGATTTCCCACCTTAGCCATGCTTCACGAGCAATGGCTCAGGTTGTCGGTGTCGCTGAACTGGCCGTGGCCGTATCGGCAGCTGGAGTAGCTGGTGCCGCAGCAGGCATTGTCGGGACCGTCTGGGTCGCCGGGGCGGCAAGCGCGATTGGGATCGGGTTTGCGGTAAAGGCCTTGTATTCGGTGCCCTGTGCAACGATTGCGCTGCGGCCAGTGACGAATGCTGCGAACGGACCGACTGCGACGGCTGTGCCGACCGTTGCGCCGGTGTTGCCGCCGCCCTCGATCCGGTAATGGCCGGTCAACGGAATGAAGCGACCGCCAACCTCAACCTCGTTGATTTCAAATTCCATTTTGGCGGACTTGCCGAATGCGCCCTTGCCGGTGCGATAAGTGATTTGGCCGCGACCCTTTGTCCCGCGCGGAATGACGATATAGTCACCGAGCATCACGTCGCGGGCGACGGTCATGTCGAACTTTTCGCCTTGTTTGATACGCTTGCTGTTCACTTCGGCATTCGGGCTAAGCCAGATTTCGGTATTAGCCGGTAGCGACGCGCCGGGCGTGGCGACCAGCCGTGGCGTGGCGATCAGTGGCGCGGCGGTCGAAGGAGCTACGACGGCCGGCTGCGCAGCAGGCGTCGCCAAGGCCGCAGGGGCAGGGCTGCCGGTCTCCGCCGCAACGGACACGGAAAATAGTATCGCGACGATCGACGTCGCGGCAAGAATCGCCTTCATGAAATCCCCCCAATAATACCGTCCCCCGACGGCTGGGTGCAGATCAACAGCATTTTGCGCGGGACCGCAAGATGCGGCGCGCAAAAAATTTGTAACTTCCAGAATCGTTTCAAGACGATGTCGAATTTATACAAATATGCTGCAATAAAACCGCAATAACAGGCGCCGCCGCCGCCGTCAGCCGCGCGATCGGAGGGCGATCAGGCGGCCTTGCGTTCGATGCGGGCGAAGCCGCGGAAGAGTTCGCGGGTGTTGGCGTCGGGAACGTCGGCGACGAGCCCATCGACGGTGTCGGCCAGGGCAAGGTCGCCCATCACGCGCTGGACCGCCCTGTCGGCCATCGCCCAGCTGCCGAACTCGCGCGCGGCAATCTCCCGCTGCGACAGGACGACCAGGGCGCGATGACGCGGATCGGCACGGATGACCTCGATCCGAGCCTCCACGGCGTCCCGTTCGCCTTCCAGCGCCTGCAGGAAGCGCACGCCATCGTGAATCAGCAGGCCGGTGAGTCCGTTGCGGGCATTGTTGCGGCGCGAGACGGCGAGGATCGCGGAGACATCGTCGGCCGTGACCGTGCGGAGGGCGGAACTGATATAGACGAGCTGGAACATATGGCCTCTTCCCAATGAGACGCAGAGGGTAGCGGCAGGGGGTTAAGCGGTCCTGAAAGAAACGGTTCCGTAAGGATCATTTGCTCTTCCTCCCCCGGCGGTGAGAGTGCCGGGAAGAGGGCGGGCGGGGGGATATCAGCGCTTGCCGTTTGCCTCAATCGCTTCGAGAATGCCGCGCGGGCGACGGGGCGTGCGAAAAAAACGTCGCGGCCTGTCGGCGTGGCGGGCCGTGAAACGTCTTCAGGACAGAATGGCAAGAATGACGACTGGTGCCTCCGTTCATTTAGGGGCCGCCAGCCGCCAACACCGACCCGGAAGAGAAAGGAAATCCATCATGCCGAACACCGTCCGCCTGCATCGCGTCATCGCCACCACGCCCGAAAAGGTCTACCGCGCCTTTGTCGAGCCGGACGCCATCGCCAGCTGGCTTCCACCCTTCGGCTTTCTCTGCACGGTTCATGAGCTGGAGGCGAAGGTGGGCGGCAAGCACAGGATGTCGTTCCGCAACTTCACGACCGGCGACAGCCACGGCTTCGGCGGCGAATATCTCGACCTCGTGCCCGGCGAGCGGCTGGTCTACACCGACCGCTTCGACGACCCAAACCTGCCCGGCGAGATGACCGTCACCGTCACGCTGAAGGCGGTATCGTGCGGCACGGAGATGACCGTCGAGCAGGCGGGCGTGCCGGATATGATCCCGCTCGAAGGCTGCTATCTCGGCTGGCAGGACAGCCTGTTCAAGCTGGCGAAGCTGGTGGAGCCCGAGATCAACGCCTGACGCGGCGGCGGGGCTGCCAGCGCTTGCCGGTGGCCGCGAATGCCTATGATCCGCCGTGTGGAATGGCGGCGAAAGTTCACACCAGGTTCACACCAAAACGACTTCCGCGACCGGGCTGCGGCGATGGCGCGTGCGCAGCGCAGCCGGGGCAGCGGCGGAAAAGCGAAACGGAACATGGACGCGCGGCATGGAGCGAGGCTAACCGAAACGATAGCCTGTAGGACAGCGCCAATATCGAAGCCCCGATCTCCGCCGTCAGACGGAACCGGGCGTCAGGGCGCCGCGCGCTTGACCGGCTTAGTCGGCTTTGCCGGGGGCTTGGCCGCCTTCACCACATTGACCCGCGCCAGTTCGTCGGCGGTCACGCCCCATGGGGTCTTCGGAGCGCGCCGGAACGTGTCGCAGGTTCCCTTTTGGTCGGGATGCTTGTCGTAATCGACGCCGCCGCAGACGATGCCATGGCCGTTTCCGGCGATGCAGCTGGTGACGCCGCCACTCTCCTGGATCTCGCCGCCGCCATCGCTGCACGCCGTGAAGGCCGCGTTCGCTTTCGCGCTCCCTTGCTTGACCCGCTCGGCGGACGCCTGGCTGACCGGCGCCGCCATCGTGACCGCCAGCACAAGGGCGGTGAGGATAGGTTTCCTGTTCATGCTGTCGTCTCCCGCAACAGCCCCCGGCGGTGGCCCATAGCATGGCGAGCAGAGGCGGCAAAGGCGGGTGTGTTTCTGCAATCGCGTGCAGAAAACCCCTGACGGGCATGCCCGCGTTCCTGGCGGCGAAGACCTTCGCGCGGATGAGCGGCCGGAACGTTCGATAATGGCGAGCCCGACCATATTAAGAGAACCGGGCGGTTGTAGGACAGCCCCTTATCGCAAGGTCAGCGCGGCACGGGATTTTGCTGGGCTGGCCGGATCGACAGGAACGCGACGCCAGCTCCACAGCTCGGACGGCGCGTTCCTGCTTTCAAGCGACGGCGTCAGGCCGTTGCGGGGACGCGGTAGTGGCCGGCGAGGCGGTCCTTCACCAGCAGCCGCAGCTTCTTGAGCCGCAGCAGCCGGATCGTGTCCGGCACACGCCGCCTGATCTCGCGCCGGATCTCGTCGTCCAGACGGCGGTGCATGACCGAAAGGCGATATCTGAAAGCATTCATGGTTGGTCTCCTCAATCGATAGTGCATCGATCGGGTGATCCGGTGCGTAAGGCAGAGGGGGGATCGCCTGAAACGCACCGGAGTCACCCGATGCGGTCCGACATCACGATCATCGATCGCCAGAGGGGCCCGGCCCGCACTTTCGATTTAGAGGCGGGGGACGGCGGGTTCAAGGGGTGGGGGGCTGGTTTTTGATCGGATGGCTGGCAGGGGCGGATTAACGCGGTGCTGCGGAAGGCGGTGGGGTTGTTAGGGTAGGTCATCCGCTTACGGAACGCCCATGCACGCCGTGAAGACCGCGTTCGCTTTCGCGCTGCCTTGCTTGACCCGCTCGGCGGACGCCTGACTGACCGGGGCTGCGATCATGCCCGCCAGTAAAAGGGCGGTGAGGATATGTCTGTTGTTCATGCTGTCGTCTCCCGCAACAGCCCCCTCGCGGGTGCCTGATACTATGGAGCGCGGATGCGGCAAAGGCGGGTAATAATGGTTAATTCCCGCGGGAAACTTCATGCTGAGGCGGATACAGACAGATGAATTGGTGCAGCCTCCCGGTTTTCCGGAATTTTAGAATTCGAAATAATTATTCGTTTGAAATTGCATTGTTCATTGCTTCAAGTATAACTTCTCCACAAGATAATGCCTTTCCAACGTCTTCAAGCGTCATAGACGATCCTTGTGCATGGGATACCTTATGTCGATTCGCTAGTGCATCAAAATAAGGCTGCAAATTAGTTCCATCGAGTCTTTTAGAGATTACATCTCCCTCTCCACAATCAAATTTATTGAGAACATCATTAATATCAGACTTGTTTATTCTCTTAAGCATACCTTCGTTTGTTTTGAAAACAAAGGAAGCGACTTTCCTATCTTCTATTTGTGAAAGTCTATTCAAAATTATCTCTCTAACTCGTTCTTCAACCTCCGCATAAAATGCAACAAGAAGATACTGAGATAGATATGCCTCTATAAGAGGATTTCGACCTGTTTTGTTCAAATGCGCGAGAGTTTCTTCATAGGCGAAGCTCGTGCGTTCCAAATACATCTCAGGAAAGATATTCGACTGCTTTGACAAGCCTTGTCTCAACGACCGCTTCGTCACTGGTGTTGTATGTTATGGCTTGATTATAACTTTCATCGCCCAGCAGAATTTTGAATCTGTCTCCAAGATCGTCTGGCCTTATATCTGCTAAAACTGCCGAAAATATAGAGTCTAACGCGCCATAATTTAGTCGTCCCCTAAGATGGAATGGCTTTGCCCCCAAATGTTTAAGTATGTATGCCGTAGAATGGGTAAAATTATCTATCATAGCACTGTATCCACCATCATCTCCACGGCGAACTTCCATGTACTTATTTAGAAAGCCTTTCATGGGCTTCTCGTATTCATCCCCTTTTTCAGCCAGGGCAAAACAGCGAAGAATTAGCTCGACATCTCTGAGTCGCTTATCAATTTTAGGTTGCCCAATAATCAAGCGCCAATTTTCATCTTCATTAATTTGCTTTAGGGTATTCACGAAAGGCCCATAGGATACGCATTGACGCACTTCCATGGGATTGAGATTAACGCCACCTGTATTTAGTCTTTCAAAGACTTGGTATATACTAGTGTCATCATCAGGATTTATTTGCTGAATAATCGTTGCTCGTAACGTTGAGCTTTTCAACTTAAACTGATCGTCTTCAGATAATTCAAGAAATGACTTTCCCTCATATCGAGGGTGAACGTTCTTAAGCCTAAACACGGCTTCATCGAAAGTTCCTTTGATGAACCTCACAACTGACGTAATGCGTTGTTGTCCATCAATAATAAGAAATCCAGCCTTTACTCGTTCTTTGTAAAGAAAAGTACCTGGCACCGGGAGTCCAAGTAAAAAGCTCTCAACAAGCTTACTGGCCTTAATTCTGTCCCACACATACTTTCTTTGAAAATCAGGAACGGTTAGCTCTTTTCGATCCCAGTGATCGACATATCCTCCTAACGTAATATCCGCAGGATAATTCATTAACTCATATTCTAACTTAGGCTCTTGTTCATCTTCCGGCTTCTCCTCGGTAGGCTCAACGTCCCATTCTTCATTTTCATCAGCCATATTATCTCCACTAACCCCCATGCTGATAAAATGCTTCGTCTAGGTCAAGCGGTGTTATTCAGCCGCTTCATTAATCCTGCCCATGCGCCGCGTCTTCGGCTTCCTTCGAGACGAGCTGTCGGCTTTGCTCGATCCCTCCTCAGGATGAGCGGGTGGTGTGGAGGCGGTGGGGCTGCGCGCCAGTAGTGGCGTCAGATACTGCCCCGTGTAACTCCGCGCATTCTTCGCCACTTCCTCCGGTGTGCCCTCCGCCACGATCTCGCCGCCCTTGACGCCGCCCTCCGGTCCTAAATCGATGATCCAGTCGGCGGTCTTGATGACGTCGAGATTGTGTTCGATCACGACGACGCTGTTGCCGGTTTCGACGAGGCGGTGGAGGACTTCGAGGAGTTTGCGGACGTCGTCGAAGTGGAGGCCGGTGGTTGGCTCATCGAGGATGTAGAGGGTGCTGCCGGTGGCCCTGCGCGACAGTTCCTTGGCGAGCTTGACGCGCTGCGCCTCGCCGCCGCTCAGGGTCGTCGCCTGCTGGCCGACCTTGACATAGCCGAGGCCGACCTCGACCAGCATCGCCATCTTGTCGCGGATCGGGGGGACGGCCTTGAAGAATTCGGTCGCGTCCTCGACCGTCATGTCCAGCACGTCGGCGATCGATTTGCCGCGGAAAGTGACCTCCAGCGTTTCGCGGTTGTAGCGCTTGCCGTGGCAGACGTCGCAGGTGACGTAGACGTCCGGCAGGAAGTGCATCTCGATCTTGATCAGACCGTCGCCGGTGCACGCCTCGCACCGCCCGCCCTTGACGTTGAAGCTGAAGCGGCCGGGCTTGTAGCCGCGCGCCTGGCTTTCGGGCAGGCCGGCGAACCAATCGCGGATATGGGTGAAAGCGCCGGTATATGTTGCAGGATTGCTGCGCGGCGTGCGGCCGATCGGCGACTGATCGATGTCGATCACCTTGTCGAGATGCTCAAGCCCGGTGATCTTTTCATGATGGCCGGCGGGGAGGCGGGCGCCGTTCAGCTGGCGCGCGGCGGCGGCGTAGAGCGTGTCGATCGTGAAGCTCGACTTGCCGGAGCCGGACACGCCAGTGATGCAGCAAAAGGTGCCGAGCGGAATCGACGCGGTGACATCGCGCAGATTGTTGGCGCGGGCATTGTGGACGGTGAGCTTCTTGCCCGAACCCTTGCGGCGTTTGAGCGGAAGCGGGACGGCGCGGCGGCCGGAGAGAT